>LULN01000044.1_pt1 | contig 19721 bp, 35 predicted proteins | sample 728131 | NCBI WGS metagenome assembly LULN01 (sample SAMN03860288, study PRJNA289734) | marine metagenome | biome: seawater column; feature: ocean; material: water; isolation source: Red Sea water column Station 149 - depth 100m | place: Saudi Arabia: Red Sea | collected 2011-10-15 | depth 100 m
ATACTGTCTGCTCCTTTTTTAGCAGGAAACATTGAAAACCCTAAACGCCTTATCTCCTCTCCACTTTTAGGCTCTGCTGAATCGTATATAATCTCTGTCTGTCTTGTTATATTAAACTCTCTTAACTTATTACCTATATCTTGATTTGTTAAACCTTTAGCGTATAACAATTCATTAATATATAAATCATCATTTAACTTGTATACTTCTGCTATTGCTGTAGGATCATTAGAATATCCAAAGTCCATACCTAAAGCTACTAAAATTGCTTCTGTTGGTATGTTGTTGCATATCTCAAATTGTCTAAATATAGTTTCTGTAGGTTGAGCCATATCTCCTAATCCGTATATCTGCCAATAGTTACTGTCTAGATTTTTTAATCTTTCTATTTCCTTTATTGTTTCTTCAGGCAAAAAAGGATTGTCTAAATATGTTGATTTTATAAAAGTACAATCATCTCTATTTATTACATTGTCGTAAATCCAGGAGTAAGGATCAGAGGGATTAAAGTCTAAATAAATTCTTTCTGTTGTTCTTAGTGTTAACTGTACCCAATCCTCAAAACTAAATTCATTTGCTTCATTTAACCAAACATAGTTCCTTTTACGTCCTCTAACTTTAGCGGGTTGATCTACACTAATAAACTCTATTGTATTTCCATTTAGCTTATAAGTTAGCTCTGACTTATTATGATTGTCAGGATTGTATAAATTGTGTGATTCTAATATATTAAAGAAATCTCTATAGGCACTAGACTTTAATGCAGGTAATGTTTTTCTACAAATAGTATATACCTTTCCCTTTGACTGTAATGCTTTAAGTATTATTAATTGTGCTAAACTAAATGTCTTGCTTGATCTTGTACCCCCTTGATTAACTACAATTCTTGTACTAGCATTAAGATTCTTTTGTAAAACTACTGTTCCCTTTAGATTCAATGATTTCAATTTCAATCTTTTTTATATCTTCTTCATTAGATGTTAGATTAATATTTTGTCTTTGTATATATCCTCTTTTATGTCCTTTGTGTTGTAGATAAAATATAATACTTTTTTCTTTTTCGTTTTCTATGTTTTTAAATAGCTTAGATTCTACAAAGTCTAGCTTTACATTATCAATTTCATCTACCTTTTGTCTAAACTCCTCATCTTCTTTATACCATTTATAGTAGCTACTTCTACTTATGCCTGTTCTATTACAAGCTGTTGATACTATACCTAAGCTATTTTCTAATGCTTGTAGTAGTGTGTCTTTTTTTAGTGTACGTTCTTTTTTGCTCATTTTATTAAATTTAATTTATATTTTTTTTGCTTTTTGTCCAGTAAATTGTTCCCACCTTTCTATAATTACATCACAGTATTTATTATTTATTTCCATTCCATAACATATTTTATTAGTTTTTTCACAAGCTATTAATGTTGTTCCACTACCAATAAACAAATCTAACAATGTTTCAAACTTAAATCCACTTAGTATTTTTATTATAGCATCAACAGGTTTTGTTAGTGCGTGTATCTCTTGATTGTTTTTTCCTGATTCTATTACTGAGGGATAATATCCTTTTTCTGTAAATGTTCCCTGTGCATTATTACAATTAAATATAGTTTCATTTTTTTTTGTCCAATATGTAATAGTTTTATGCAAGTAGTAAGGAACTTTTTTATTCATTGTTGATGAAGGCACTTTTTGATTAAATACTAAGTCAAATCTAAAATTTAAATCAGAAACAGTATATACTTCAAAGCATTGTTTCATTGTTGACATTAATAATATATGCTCAATATTAGTAAAATTTATTATTTCATTTATTGGCTTAAATGTGTCGCTATACATTGGATCAGTAAAAATTAAATTAATACTATCTCCATTCATTAGTTTTTTAACATCACTTTTTTTTGTGCTATCTCCACACATTAATCTATGCTTTCCTAATTTCCAAACATCACCTAATTTAACTCTAGTTTCTTTTACTTCAGGTATATGGTCATCTTCTGTATTACCCTCTACTATTTTATCTATATTAAAGCCAAGTTCTACATCTTTAAATCCCCAATCTTTCAGTTCTTCTACTTCAAAATTATTTGCCAAAACATCTAAATCAAACTCTCCTGTATTTTTGTTTAGCCTTATGTTTAATTCTTTCTCATCTTCTTTAGATAGATTAACTCTTACTGTAGGTACATATTCTGCTCCTAATTCCCTCATAATTCGTAACCTTTGATGACCACCAACTACTGTATTATCTGAGTTTATTATTATAGGATCAACTAGACCAAATTTTTCTAATGAGTTTTTTAAGTCCTCATATTGTTTGTTAGTCATTCTTCTAGGATTATACTCAGCAGGATTTAGTTCTGATATTTTAACTTTTTCTATTTTCATTTGCTATGCTTTTTTTTATTTAATTCTTTTAGCTGATTGTTAAAGTTTTTATCTGTTTCTGCTTTTATATGACATCTTCTACATAAAGCTATTAGATTTTCTATAAAGTCTTTATTCTTTGATCCACCAATACCACGTCCTGAAAGGTGGTGTATATCTACCGCAACTGTACCACAAGCAGTACATAAAATTACATCATCTAAAACGTAATCGTGATAATTCATATATATCTTAACGTGTTTTTTCAAACCTTACAACTTTTTTCATATACCTTTTTCAGGTTATCTATTATTTGTTTATTACACGGACTGCAAGATTTCCAGGTTGGATTATTACCAAATACTCCTTTATACAAAGCATTAACAATAACTTTTTCATCTTTTGTTATTCTTTGGCTTTTTTCTATTACAGGCATTACTTCATCATATATCTTTATCTCATCTTCAGTAAACTGTCTAATGTTTTTAAAGTGTGGAAACATTTGATTTAGTTTTTGTCTGCGTTCTTCACAACCACAGTCATCTCCTAATACTTTTTTAGCTAATTTATCTATACCTGTTGCTTTAGTAAATTTTGCTATATCATCTCCTATTCCTTTTGATTTTGTCATAACTTTATAAATTTATATATAATGTAACTAATTATAGGTGTACTCATCATTATTGTAAATATGTTTAAATGAGGTTCTCCACATAATCCTAAAAAGTGTTTTACAAATTCTATCATTTTAAACTTTTTAAATAATTCTTTATATACCTAATTGACTTTCCTAATGTACTTCTATTTATTTTAGTTGCTTTACTCATTTTATTTAAACTATAATTTTCTTTATAGTATATCTTAAATACTTCTACATCAAACCAACTTAGATGTTTTAATTTTTCTTCTATCCACTGTAACCTATCTTCTTGTTCCTCTAACTGTTTCATCTTCTCTTTTGTTAAAGGTGCTTTAGTATAAATATAAAATTCTTTTAATTGTTTTTCATTATATTGTTTTCTATACTTTTTATGATACGGACTTGTATTACTCTGATATTGATTTAACATTATTCTAACTATGTAAAATGTTAGCTTTTTTTGTTGTATAATATCTTTAATTTTATTTTGATCTGCATTATATAAAGCTATAATTGTTTCGTGTAGCAAATCTTCATAATCAGGGTGTCTATTGCTAGTTATTCTTTTACTTATATCTAGCAAATTCTGATAACTTTTATCTAAATATTCATTTAGTTTATCCACAAGTCAGAAAATAATTTTACACCTGTATTTTTTAAAGCATTGTACTCCCACTTACCTAAAGGACTTATTTCTACTACTACCATTTGTTTGTATTGATCTTGTATAAAGTCAATCTTGTTTAGTATGTATTCATCTTCATCAAATATTGTCTGTGTTTCTTTATGTATGTAAACTTCATTTGTTATACCTCTATCTACTTCAAATAAAAAATATCTAAAGTATTGGTCTTTTGTTCTTATGTTTTTTGGGGGACTGTGTTTTTTTCTCATATCGTTTTAATATATTCTGTAAATACTTCTGCAAATTCTTCTAAAGAGTAACATATTACTGCTTTATATCCTCTTGCATTTAAATTGTCTATCCATTTTTGTTGGTATATGCTAGGTTTATTATATCCTACTTTTAGCTCTATCATTAAACCTTTATACTCTGCATTAGGTTCAAATATTAATATATCAGGCACACCTTTTTTATAATGCTTTTTAACTAATGCTTTTTGCTTATAGTTACCCTTACCTAAATATACACCACCTAATGTAGATGTATATAAAATAAAAGGGTAGCAGTCAAGTAAAGCTACTATGCTATTGTGTAAATCTTGTTCTTTCATTTAAATAATCCTATTTGTTCAGTTTTATTTTGTTTAATATCTATTAATGTTTGCAGTATTGTTTTACCCTCTGCATAATCAACTAAGTTTCTTGCTATTTTATTTATTCTTTGTTTACCTTTATATTTTCTAAAATCAAAATCGTGAAATTCACTTAACTTCTTTATCTCATCGTTTGTCTGACATAATCCCTTAAAAGTTCTACCTTTTAAATCAGTTGGTAATCTAAAATTTGTCCAATACAAGTGCCTACCTCTTTGTTTTCCAGGTATTAAACAATCATAGTAAGGTATTACATTTTCTAAACAATATTTACCTTTAAAATAATGTTTTAAAAATATTATTTCTTGATATAGTTCCATGTCAGGATATATTGGTTTATTTGTTGTGTTATAGTTGCTACTCCTCCAATATCTAGCTCTACTATGACTAGGACAGGGTGGAGATGACCAAATAAAGTCAAATTCTTTGTAGTGATCTAATAAATATTGGTGTGCATCTGCTACAATTACTTTATCATTAGGAAATCTTTCTTGATACAGTCTAGCTAATTCAGGATCTAATTCAACTGCTGTAACTTCAATATCATCTTTTACTTCATTCCATTTATATCTATTACCACCTAAACAAGAATATAAATTAAGTATTTTCATTTTATTTGACTTTGTATATATAATGCAGTAAAAAAGCCTAATATAAATACTGCAAATATTAATGCTACTAAACCTAAATTGCTAATCTCTATCATTTGTTATAAATATGTTAATTTGAAAAATTGCTAAATAAATATGTATTTCCCAATACGTTCTTACTTCATCAGGAGCAAAGTGTCTTACACCAAATACTATACCATTCCTTATTAAAGTAATAAACATCATCTTTTTTTTCTGTATTTAATATATCCTGTAACTGTTTCGTATTTTTCATAGTTACAATTATCAACTAAGTGTTTGTAAAACTTATTAACTTGTGCTTGATCATCTTTGATTCTATTCAAATATGCACTATCTAAAAAGTCAGGCATATTATTTGCACTACTTCCCCTACTAAAATTCTTTTGGTTTCTTACCCACCTTTTAAATCTTAATTTTGTATTCCAAGTTTTTTCTAGTTGAAATCTACATTTACCTGCTTTATTTTCTTCAGTCCAATAATCTACAAAATCTTCTAATAATTCTTTATGACCTAATTCTATTGCAATAGTATGAGCAGCAGCAACCATAAAATCTTTAGCAGTTAATGAACCAATAAGATTAGATTTTTCTTTGCGTGTATTTACTTTCTTATTTTTAATTATTATTTCTTTATTATTATTAATAGAGCTTGAATTATTTAACATCTTGTTATTAAAATTTTTACAATCTAGTTCTTCAGTTTTTTCAATACTAGATGTTAAAAAATTTAATATCTGTGAATGATCTATCTTAAAATGCTTTTTAGCAGGTACACCCTTTAGCACTACTTTAATTATGCCCCACTTCTCCAGGACGGAGATTGCTTGTTTAATTTGATAATAAGATAGAGTAGTGCTACAGGATATATCATTAGTTACATTAAAAAAAAAGCCATCATATTTTTGACAGCTTTCTTTAAAATATTGTTCTTTTTGTATTAGGTCAGATAAAACCAAACTAGCATCTACACCTAAATTAACAAGCAAACACTTATTGATAATTAAAAAAGGAGTAGTAGCTAGTATTGATTTTTTCATCGTTCTAAATTATATAAAAATTATTTACATTTTATTAAAATATATTGTTAGTTATTAACAATCAATAGTTAAAAAGGCATTTCAACTGACTTCTTATCTTTTAAAAAATCGTCGTACATAACAGTAAATTTTTCTACTTCATCTATTCCTATTTTACCTGCACTAGCTAATTCTATTGCCCCTTTAAAAGCAACGCTAAACCTAATATCTTCTCTAGCGTCATTGTTATTATTAGAGTAGCTTGGCTTGTTATTGTTATCATTAAATTTACTTTCGCCTTTAAAAGCTATTTTAACAGTGCCTTTTGGACTTAAAGTATATTCTACCTCATCTCCTACTTGCTCATATGTTTTATCTTTTCTTTTATATAATTTACCTATATCTCCATTTTCAAAACATATAGTAAATATAAACATATCGTTAAATTTTTCTGATTGTAAATTTAATTCTGTTATTGTTGATTTTCTTGTTTCCATTTTTTTAGTATTTAATTAATAATTCGTTAATATCAAGTTTGACTATTTCACAGAGTAATAAAAGTTCACTTACTTTAAAGCTAAAAGGCTGCTCTAGTTTTGAAAGCATTGTCGGATATGACAAATTTAGTTCTTTAGCTAAGTGATTTTTTCTTACTTTATTTTTCATCATCTCTAAGATCAAAGTTTCTCTTACTTCATCTTGAGCTTTAAATTGTGTAAATCTCATATAAAATAATTTTATGCAATATAGTTAAAATATCTTTACAAAAATAAAAAGATATTAACACAACAATTGTTAATAAAGTGTAAAGTATTTATTTGTTTTGTTAAATTTATTTTATATATATTTGTATTATGAAAACAATAGAACAATTATTTAATAAAACATTAAAAGATACAATAAGGGATTTGCAAAGAGAAAATTCTAAATTAAAAAAGAAATTAGAAAAATATAAAGATTTAGAAAAGCAAGTGGTTACAAAGCTAGGAAGAAATAATATTTATAATATAAAATTAAAGTAGTGAAAAAAAACAAAATAATGACAGAGCAAACTTTCCCAGAGTGGGAAAAGAACATTAATAATATTCTTGACAATATAGATAAAATTTCTAACAATGAATATTTTAAAAGAAAACCAATTAAAGTAGAATATAAAAACAAAAAGTAATGGAATTAATAATAATAACAATATTTTTAGTTATTTGTCATTTGTGCGAATATTCTAAAAACAAAAAACTAAAATCTTAATTATGGAAAAACAAATATTAGATATATATTCAGATTGTTGTAATGCTCCTAGCAATTCAGATAGTCAAAGGTGTTCTGATTGCGGAGAAATTTGCGAACCAATAAAACTAGAACAATGAACATAAATATAAATGCAGATACTTTAGCAATAGCTTTAGCACATAATAAAGTAGAAAAAAAATATACTGATCTTAATATAGAATACCAAATAAACAACTATGATGAGTTCAGAAGTTTTAACTATACTAAAGAGGCTCAGCTAGATTATGATAAATACTATAAATACTTTTATAACATTATAATACAAAACGCAAAATGAATCAAAAAGAACAATTACTAAAATATTTCCAGGAAGAAGATTATAGCATAACTACATTAGATTGTATGCAAAAACTTATGATATTAGACCTACAAGGCGTAATAAGAGATTTAAAAGATGACGGGCATAGAATAGAATCTTTTTATATAAGTAAAAAAAATATGTACGGAGATGTTAAGAAATTTAAAAGATACTATCTAATCCAATCTGCTCTAGATTATGAAAACTTTAACAGGGAACGTGAAGTTTTAAAAGGTATTGTATTATAATTCCATTAGTAGATTTATAGGTAGCTTACCATTGTTTAAAACAACACCACAACCAATAGCGGGTTTCTTACCGTATTTAGCATAAGCCATAGCATAACTTTCGTGGTCTATTCCACAGCCTACCTGCATTCCAAACACCCTAAAATTTTGACCTACATAATGCTCACAATATGCTTGAGTATGTAAATGACCTTGTACTGTGTTTTGCATATCAGCTCTACATTTTGTTCTAGCGGTTCCACCTTCTCCGTGTAAATACTGAACATTATCTTTTACATATCTTTCAACAAAATTCCAATTAGGCACTTCTAAAACCTCTTTGTAGCTTTTAATCCATTTACTAGGTATTGCTGATGTTTGTGCTTTACGCATTACCATTCTATCGTGGTTTCCTATAATCACAGTTGCTTTTGGAAATTCTTTATACCATCTAGCAATACGCTTTATAGACAGTTCTAATTCATCTGCTCCACCCATTCCGTCTGCATTTGTTTCGTGATAACTTGAATAATGATTATCTAAACAATCTCCTATAAATACAACCTCTGTGCAATCAAATTGTTCATATTTAGATACACAAAATTCCAAGTATTTATCTAAGCAAAAAGGTTCGTGCAAATCTCCAATAACAAGAACATTATTTACTACACCACCATTAGAAACACGCATTTCTTTTATAAGATCGTGTTCAGCTTTAGTTAGTCTAAGTCTATAATCTTTTTTGATAATTTATTTTTTTAGTTTCTCAACCGAACGACCGCCAAAATAACTAGCCACAATTGTAATTAAAACAATTTGTAACAAGTCAGCAAAGTGCGGTTTAACTTGAAAGTCTATGTACCCTGCGTCAATAAATATTAACAACATAGTACAAGCTAACATAAATATAAGTGTCAGTGGTCTTACATTTTTACTTAACCAAGAATCAGAGTTCATATCAGCCTTCCATCTATCAGTTATGTTAGATTCTATTTGTGCTTGATGATTAAGTATTATTTCTTTTAGCTTTGTTTTTGCTTGTATTTTTTCTTCTTTAGTAGTAACAAGGTCATCTATAATGTTACCAACACTATCTAAAACCTTATCTGTACCTAATAATTTTTTAAGTAGTTTCATATATATCGTCGCTATTAATTAATGTGTAAGTAAACTTGTTTCCCCAAATTTCTCTAGCTTTATAACAAGCAAATATAAAATCGTTCCAATCATCGTTACTAGCTATAACTTGACACCCTGCACTCCATTTATCTACTTGTGTTGATTTTTTACCTTCTCTTGCAGTTGCTCTATGTATGTTAATTCCAAAATAACCTGTCTGTGTATTGTCATCGTCTAAATCATAACACCCGTCCATATTACTATCTCTATATACCGTGACCTCGCCCTCTCTTTGAGATAAGCAGTCGTAAATACCTCTGTGCTTGTCTATTCTATATGATTTGTATTGTCCTTCCTTTAAACAAGCAACCCCCTCCTTTCTCATTATTTCAACTTGTGTCCAATATTTGCCTGGATCAGTAGTAGCGTCAAAACTATAAAACTCCCAATTACCATCTACTTTGTAGGATAGTGTAATTTTATCATCAAATTTATTTGTAACCTCGTTGTTGGTTTTGCTATTTCTAACACCAACTATATTTAAATTGTAATCCCCTTTATCAAACCAATTATACCCTTTATCTTTTACTGCGTTTTCTATTAAATCTAATGTTAGTTTCATTATTCAAATTTACTTATTATTATACTATCTATTTTGGCTTGCACTTCTTGTTTTTTAACATTTAGCTGAAATAAAATGTTACCTGTAAAACGTGATATTTCAACACCATTGTTAATAACAACTAAAGTTGGTAGGACCTCTATATCGTATTTTTCTTGTAGTGTTGTACTAACTCCAATATCTGCTCTAACAGTATTGCAATCTTCCAAGTCTTTTAAAAAACTACAAGCATTTTTATCATTCCACTTCGCCCAAAACTCTACAACAACTATCCCGTTTATTTTTGTGTGCTTATTTAAAGCACTTTCAGTTGTAACAGTAGTTTGTGCTATGGTCTGTCCTACCAACAATAGTAATATGTATTTTAAAAATTTCATTTTAGTTCGTAAACTCTTTCCTCTATTTTTTCAACGGCACTTTCCATTTTGCCTAGTTTTTCTGCGTTTGATAAAACAGTTTTACTAATTAATTCCATTTTTAAATCCATCTCTGAACGTGATATTTCACTTTTAGGTAGTGTTTTTGCTAATTCTACTTCTGCTTTTAATGTAAAATATGTTGCTGAAAGAGATATAGCAAAGCCAACTACCATTATAATTGTTTTTAAATCAAGTGTAAATTCTGATTTTTCGTTTATCTTCATCTCTTACAAGGTCTATCAGCATAGCTTTGACCTAATATTAAAGCTACTACTACAATTAACATTGATTGCATTTTTGTTGCACTAATTCCTAAATCTTCTGAAAACATTATAAGCATTAGTATAGATAATCCATACCAAAATTTTCTACTGTTTATCATTTTATTTATTACGTTTTTCATATTTATTTTGTTTTAAAATTAATTTTTCCATTCTCTATATATAACCCTTTACGTCTATATATTTCTTTACCCTCAATATTATATATTTTATTTTCGTTTTTAGATTTGTTTAATATTTCTACAATAGCAGAATTATTACATGGCAAACCTGTAATACAATCTATATATTCAGTTACATTTATAGTATCTATTGTGTTTATATACAAAGTATCTATAACATCAACATATAAAGTATCAGTTATAAATATAGTATCTGCAATATTGTATATATCACAATCAGCTAAAGTTGTTGGTACTGCATCTTGCTCATCTGAACTGTCTTGACAATCTGACCAACCATCGTTAAGATAAAACAGATCATTTAAACCATTAGGCACACAACCATTAGGAGAATATTGTGTCCAATTAGATTCATCATCTCCACAATAAAAACCATTTTGCTCTACGCATAATTCACAATTTGATTGACTAAAACCAAAACTAAACACAAAAAATAATAACAATTTTTTCATAACTAAAATATTAAATAATTAAACCCTAATTTACATTCATAGATAGGTTTTTCCCAATACCTTAAATAAGTACCCTCTATAAATACCCCTAATGACTTTGTTATTTTCCAACCTGTAACAAGTCCTAAATCAACATCAATTGGTGCTTGTTCATAATCATAACTAAAATCATTTAATCCGTAGTGATATGGTAATACATTTATCCAACTTAACAACCAAAAGTCTTTACTGTACTTATAGTAAGACACCCCAAGCACTCCAGAAAGCTCATAAACGCTACCTAATGCGTCTATTTCGTTTTGATTATACTGAGCTATTGCTGAGCCAAAATAATGCTTAAAAAACTCATCGTTTGATGTTGCTAGTAATTCATCGTTTTTGTACCAATGCCAATCTCCATTAACAAACTGCCTTGAATAACCAAAGTCATTTGCTAAATCAAAAAATGTTTGCTGTCCTTTTTCCCAAGTTTCTGTAATAGGATTGTAGCCATAAACTCTATGACCTCTGCCTACTAGACCAAATGTAAAATCCCACCTACCTTTGTTTATTCTATATCTAGTATCAAATGATGTAAATTGTAAATCTCTAGCTTCATCATTTTTTATTTGTGCTTTTGTAACAGTTTTATTACCTAAATATCTAATCCAAAAATCTTGATTAGTAAATTTTTCAGAACGATGACGTATAAAAGCGTAATTAAATAAATACTCCCACCCAATATTATTAGAGATAGTAGTATTATCGCTATAACTTTGCTCATCAGAACCCGTATACCAAGTCCGTTTTTTCTGTTCAAAGTCGTATCTTGCAACCTTTCTAATCCCAATTTGGAAAGAATAGTCATAAGGATTGATTTGTGTAATTTCTTCATAACCTCTGTTTATTGCTCTATAGTCTTGATCTTCTACCATACTTGTATTAATATTCATAGAAGTATAGATAGTTGCATATTTAAAAAATTGTCCTTTACAAGTTGCTACACCAAAAACAAGCATTATTAGTAAAGCATATATATATTTAGATGTTTCCATTATGCTAATTTTATTATTTGATATGTTATATATACATCTGCACCAAAATTACCACCAAAATTTGCACTAGAATATAAATAAAAAGGCAAATTATCTATCGTTGCAGTATTGGTATATACATTTCCGTTTTTAGTAAAAACAAAAGTATTATTTGTGCTTATATTTTGCATAAACTTAGATTTTGCATAAACATAATTAGATGTAGTATTATTAAGATAACCTGCTAATAATGTTGGAAAAGCAGGATTCGGACCTGTTATACCTGTAACAACAACAACTAGATTTAAAGGCACTATTGCATAACCACTACCTGGAGCTGATACTAATGTTTTAAATTTACCTGCATTACCCGTAGCGTCCATAGCACTAAATTCTCCTGATGATACTGTAATTTTATCAGTTTGTATTACAAATTTAGAATCTAATTTTTTACTTGTTCCCGCACTACTACCTGTAGTATCTGAAACATCTACAACCATATACAAGTCGCCTGATCCCGTGTGGTTATTTAGAGCCGTTTTGTCTGTTAGTCTTTGTCCTGCCATTTTTCTTTAAATAAGTTTTTAATTTAGTTATGTTTTTTTGTCTTTCCTTGACTTTTTGTTTAGTTATCATATTAACAACATATAGTTATATCTGCTCCTTGTAAAAAAGATTTAGCTTTATTACTAAGTGGAGCTGTATCAAGATTTAATCCCGCATAATAGTTTTGCGTTGTAGGTGTTAAATCTGATCCTGTGTTAGTAGAATACTCAGGAAAGCTAGATGTATTGTTTTGTATATAGTCAATCAGACGTTCTCTATAAAACTCTCCTTGATCCATACTAGCATTTATAAGAGGTTTTAAATCTTCGTGTGCTACACTAGAGCCTTGTTCACTTGACATTGTTACAATACTATTATTTACCATTCTTAAACGTAAAAAAGGCAAAACAGTAGCAAAAGCAAACTGCACTAATGCAGGTTGTATATAAGTCTGTAAAAGTGTTAAGTAATTACCTGTTAAACTACTACCTTGTATATCTGAAATTAGCTTATTTGTTAAATCAGTTCCTAGTATTGGAAGTATATATCTATCTTGAGCCATAAGAATATATGGTAAAAGTAAATTGTCATCTACTGAACCGCCCAAAGCACTATCTTTTTTTAATCTGTCTGTACTTATAAATAATGTATGTTGTATTGCCATATTTTAATTTTATTTTGCTCCTGGATATGCTCCTTGATTAGGCATATTTACAGGTGCTATTTTACTATCTTTTAAACCTTTTGGATTCCTTACATAACTTTTAGGAATACTATTTACTTTGTTATAATCATTATCTAAACTTTGTCCATTCTTTAATTCAGTACCCTCTTTTAGTCTATATAATATCTCTTTCCACTTGTGCCTACAATAAATCCCACCTTTAAATTTAAATAAATCATATTTTCTACCTTTATGACCTAATTGTCTATTAACTCCTGCTTGACTTGCTTTATCAATATCTTCTATTCTCCAAACAAAACCACCTCTGCTTAACCTCATCATATTTTCGCAAAAAGGTCTGCTCTTTCCTGTTTTTTTTGCTTTTGTAGAGCCAACTGCATATTTAAATCTAACTCTATATATAGACTTATCTAAATAACTAAATTTATCTTCATCAGATTTTATTTCATTAACTGCAAAATTCTCTTTTTTTTGTATAAGTCTATCTGCCCACTGTTCGTAACTTTCTTCACTTCCATAATCTCTTTCCTCAACAATTTCCCACTTTTCGTTGTTTATTTTTTGACCATCTAAATTTTCTAATACTTCGTTAAAACCCTCGTCAGATAATTCAGTTAATTCCTCTTCTACATTCTCTATTTCTTGAACTTTTTTTTTTGCGAATGATTGACCTGCGTCACCACCCCACAATGCCCAAGCTATACGTCCTCTTGATGGAAAACCTTTTTCTCCAGGTTCAAATCCCTCTCCTTGTTTGCTGCTTTTTTCGTGTCTAGAAAAAAAACTATTCATTCTTTTAATCGTGTCTAAACTAAGATTTTGACCATTAACTATTGACCTTGCACGTGCAACTGCAACCATAGTCCCCCCTCTTTTGTGTTCTTTTCTCCACGCAAGACCTTTTTTTGCTTCTTCTACCATTCCTTTTGTAGGTTTAGTATCTATATCTTTTAACGCTTTAAACTCTTTTTTTATTGGTTCATTGTTATCAGTATCTATTCCCTCTTTTTCTTGTTCAGCTTCGTCTAATTTACCAACATTACTAATATCTATGAAATCAGCAGGTTTAAGCGTTTTAAAGTATAAATCAAGTTCTATACCGTTTGCGTGTAATATTGGCTCTAAACCCTCTAAAAGCGTGTTTTGGAACACTTTGATTACTGTATTGTGAAATAAACTATAGGAATCTCGTAATTCATCAGCATTATTACCAAAGCCTGAACCATCTCCTTTTACTCCAAACAATAAAGGACTTGTAACCCTGTGTCCTGTCAATACCTTTCTAGTTGTTTCAGTAGATAAAAATTGGTAGCTATCAGAATTATCATTAGCATTAATAGGTACTATTTCAGGTGCTGTGTCTTTACCATCATTAAACGTTAATAGTATTTTACCTGCATTACCTGAACCACCAAACTTTGCATTTATTTGTCTTTCTATAGTTCTTCTTTCTTCCCTTGTTGGTATTCCGTTTGACATATTTATAGCCATAGACGGAAACATACCACTTTTTATATTAGATAAATGAAATTGTGCAATCTCCATATCTAATTGTATGTAGCTAGTAGAACCCTGATAGTCAGGAGTTGCATAGTAGTAAGATCCAGGACTATAATCTTTTATACATAAAACTTGATTTGCATCTGTTCTGTCTTTTAAGTCAAATGCTTTGTAGTATCTAGGTTTGTGTTTTCTTGTATTTTCCCAATCAGCACTATAATAATACTCATTTACTTTACCATAAGCATCAGCTTTACCGCTTCTTATATATTGAGCAGGTATATGCCTAACCTCTACTATCTTTGTTCTAGGTCTGTTCCATATAGTATTAACATAGCACATTCCAAATAGCTTTAAATCAAATGCTAAACATTTTAACGTATCTTTAGGCGAATTATGTAACAAAGTGTTTAAGGCTAACCAACTACCTTTTTTATTATCGTCATCTTCTCTATCAGTAGCATCTAAACCCTCGCCATAAATCATACTACTAACACCTTTTATAATAGCGTTATTAATACTACTGCCATTGTATAGTTCTAGTAAGTATTGAGGATATAAATTATCTGATCCAAATTGAATCCAATCTTTATTGTTTACTTCTGTAATTGTAGGCAGATTATATTCTGCTAAATGTATTACTGATATATTGTCTTTTTTCTTATGCTGTTTGCGTTCCATATTCCACGTTAGTATTTGTTGTTGATGTACTGACATCATTATTGCTATATTCTGTGTAACTACTTACAGGTGCTTGATTATAGTTATCGTCATATTGTCTTTCTAAATTTAGTTGTGTAGTCCAATCAATCTTAGTTGCATTTGCTACATCTAAGTTTGTTGTAGATGTTTGATAATAAAAATTTACATTATAAATTTCTTGTGATGGTAAAAAAATATTACCTGTTCTTCTAGCACTTTCTACATCAAAAACACCACTAAAAGATGAATTGTAAAAATTAAATTTTACCCTCCAATATCTATTGTTTCTTGTGCCTGTTCCCTCTTGAGCAATACCTGTTCTTACCCAATTTGTGTTTTGACCTCTAAATTCACAAAGAATATGATTAGTATAAGGAGATGAGCCTGCATCTAGTCCTGTTATAGATGTTATATTAGGATACATATTAACAGTAATTTGGAATAAAGCTGATGATAAATTAAAATTACCTTGATACATATTCTTTAACTATTTTTGTGTAATATTCTTCTGCTAGTTCTTGTTTTTCTTCTTTTGTATTTAGTTTTGATTTTTTTTCTAAATACTCATTTGCTATATCTTCGTGTAAAATAATTTCTTTAATCATTATTACCACCTATAAAGTCTAAATCATCTTCTATTTCTACCTTTTTTGTTTTTACTTTCTTCTTTTTAGATTTAGATTCGTTTGTAAAATATTTATCTTTTACGTCATCACTTAAATTTTCTATTTGATGTTGTAGTAATTGACCATAAGCCAAATTCATATTTGTTGGTTTATAGTCTTTGTATTCGTCTTTTACTTTCCAAGCCATAATATAGTTTATTATAAATATAAAAGTCATTATATTGTTCACAACTTGTATATTTTATTAAAAATATTTTATGTTTTTCTTTGTAGTATTAAATTTTTTTTATATATTGTATTATAATTGATAGCGTAATTGTCGTAGACTAGCTATTAAGAAAGTGATATAGCGTAATTGTCGTAGACTAGCTAGAAAAAAAGGGAGCAAATTAGCTCCCTTTCTTTTTTGAGTAACGATTTATTAATTATGTTCCTACTGCAATATTTAAAGCAGCTTCATCACTTAATCCATCAAATGGATATTTAGCAGTTCCACCACCTGCTGTTGCAGGAAGCCAAATCATAGGATCTTTTTCTTCTGCTCTAAGTTCTAAAGTAAAACCTGTCATATCTCCTTTTGCAGCACCACTAACAGCAGTACCACCTGAAACATCACAACCATTATCCATACCTAACAAAAATACATTATCGTTATTGTCTAAGACAAAGACTTGACTTCTATTGTAAGAAATCAATTTAAGCTCATTAGTTTGAGCTACTGATAATTTTTGTAGAGTAATAGAAAGAGTTTGTTCAAAGAATGTAGTACCCGTTGCAGGATCACTATTAACATTTACTGTCATAGATGAAAGATTAGGTCTTAAATCATACTGAAAAACATTTACAGTAGAACCACCGTAAATATCCCAATTAGTAAAACCTGCCGTGTCCATTTGTAAAGCATTAGTACCATTAAATGTAGCACTTGCTCTTATGTCAGAACAATAGGATTGCGTAAAGAAGATTTTTTTCAGTCCACCTATTTGATCTTTACAGTCAACCAATAAACCTCGTGTTAAGTTACAAGCCATGTTTATTTATTTTATATTATTAATACTCTTTTAAAAAAAAGGAGTGGTATTTCACACCCCTAATTTAATTCAATTTAGAATGTTACACCAACAACTCCGTCAGTTCCGATTGCTGTTTGAACACCAATACCAAAGTTCATTACAATTCTAACATTGTCAGAACCATCATATTGATATGTAGGTATTAATTGTGCTTCAGTTAGATCAGTACCTAAGTTTGTTCCAAATACTAAATTATCTTTGTATGTTGCAACTATGCAATCATCAGGCATTCCTGGACATCTATAAATTGGATGCCCTAAATAAGACAGTCCTTCAGGATTTAATGTTAAACCTAACATATTAATACCTTGTCCTGTTGCAGTACCCGCTAAGAATTGTGAATAGAAGCTAAACATTTTGTTATTCATATAGAATCCAAATCCCTCTTTAAATTCTAATCCCGGGTGGCTACCTACAACAGTATCATAAACTGCTTTTAAAGCGTCATCTATATTAGTAGCGTCAGTTGCAGTACCAACACCATTCATTGTAACTTGTGTAAAGTCTGCTGTTGCAGAAGCATTAAGACCTAATTGGTCAAATACTCCATCATCAGAAACAAAACCCGCTCCAAATATTCCTGAAGAATCTCCTACCCAAATACCATTTTCAATTTGTGCTGATGCTTGACCTGCAACAACCTCAATTAAGAAATCAGAAAAGTTATTAGGTAAATCTCCGTTTTGTGTCATATTTTTACCAACCCAAGTAGGATAAACAGTTTTTCGGCATACCTCACGATTTACTTTTAAATCAGTGACAGTTAATACTCTTTCCCCTAATGTAGTTGTACCACCATCAGAAAAAGAACAACCTGCTGCAACAATAGGATCAGATGTTACTAAACTACTGATTACTGCTTTGCTTGTTAATCCGTCCATTATTCTAACATAACCTTTAGCTACTGTGTCATTAGACTTTACAGCAGCAGTTACATAAGGCAATGCTTGTTCACCTGCATAAGTAGTTGCAGGATTTATATCAATATCAAAATTATATTGCTTATTTAATTCATTTAATTTCGCCATTTTTTATTATTTTATTTGTTATTAATGTAATATGCTGCTCTTTCTCTTGCAGACATTGTAGCTAAATCAATATTTTTTACTGATTTAGTTTGATTTTCAGGGTTATGAGTAAATCCCTCAGCACCTGGAGTTTTTTCTAGTTCAACTATTTGAGATTTTAATTCCTCAACTTCTTCTACTAATGAAGAAATCATATCCTTAGACATCTCAACCATTTCTTCTTCTTTTACTTCTTCTTTATCTTCTTTAACTTCCTCTACTTCTTCTGACATTTCTTCTTTTTTCTCATAAGCCATTTCTTTAACTTTTTTAGCCATTTCTTTAGCTTTATCTTTACTAACGTGATCAGGTGTGTGATCAAATATTGCTTTAGATAATTCTTCCTCATCTATTTCTTCCATTTCTTTTTCTTCTTCTTCTTGCATTTCCTCTTTTTCTTCTTCATTTTCTACTTCTTCTGCTGCTTTATCTTCGCCCATATCTAGTATCTTTGATTCCTCATCAATTGTTAGCTTTAATCCATCAGACATAGTATAAGTACCTGCTGCTAAAGGGGAAGTTTCTCCGTCATCTCCAACAACCATTACAACAGAACCAATCATAAACTGATCATCTTCTGTTGCTAATACTCTACCATCATCTAAAATCATTTCAGCATACATTTTAGTTTCTTTGCTTTCCTCTTTTGATAATAAGAGTTTTTTGATTTTTTCTATTGTAGTCATTGTTACTTTTTTTTTATAAATATTAAACTTAAATAATTGTTCACAGGACTACCTATTTACAGTCCTATTTTTTATGGAAGAACATACTTTATTAGCAACTTTTTTGTTACCGTATTGTTTTACCATATCTCTTATACATTGTTCCCAAGAATACTTAGCTAATGCTTGATTGTTTACAAAGTCTGCATATTCAACATACTTGTATTTTTTCTTATATTTTTTACGTTTCTTTCCTAATTCATTTTCTGTATATTCTACCTTAGTGCTATCTTCGTGTGTTTCACAAGCCATATATCTAACAACACCATTTACTCTATGAGTATGAAAGCCTGTGCAACCTTTAAACATTTCTGCATATATCTTAGCTTCTTCTTTAGTAGCAAATAATGGTTCGCCATCTAATGTACCTACTACTGACAATTCGTTTTCTAGTATAATATCTCTAATCTTTCCTAATGTAACCTCATCAGGACAGTCAGTACATTTTTCAGCTAAATCTATAATATCTTTAGGTCTTGACGCTTCAATTACTCTATCTGTAAAAAACCCCTCTATACTAAATCCTCTAACTTTGCCCTCTTTTACACTATTCCATATTTCATCGTTATTTACTTTCATTTTTACAAACCAAGTTCCAATTGGAAGTTTATTAAAACCATAAGTATTTGATTTGTCATTTTTTTTATCTTCTTTAATCCAACTTTCTACAACTGTCATTCCCTTAACAGGTACTTTATGCTCATAAGTAGCACTATTGTTTCTTAGACTTGACATAAATAACTCTTGAGCTTTTTTTATAGTATCTTCTGTAAAAAAAACTGTGTACTTTTCGTCTGCTTCCTGATCGTAACGTGGGATTTCTTTATTAGGTATTAAAACAGCTCCCACTAAAGTTTTTTGTTCTTCATCTAATTTAGCTAAAGTTAAGAATTGGTCTTGATTAAAAAAAACCCAATCCGATTCTATCGCAGGAAATTCAACTAAGCTAATTGCTTCAACCCCAAATC
>LULN01000144.1_pt1 | contig 19692 bp, 33 predicted proteins | sample 728131 | NCBI WGS metagenome assembly LULN01 (sample SAMN03860288, study PRJNA289734) | marine metagenome | biome: seawater column; feature: ocean; material: water; isolation source: Red Sea water column Station 149 - depth 100m | place: Saudi Arabia: Red Sea | collected 2011-10-15 | depth 100 m
GTACTAAACCTATACTATTTGACTAGGAAAATAAAATGCAAGATATAATGTTATGGAATGCTGTACTTACACTTGCTGTAGGTGCATTTCTATGGTGGATACGTGGTACTAATAGTGATATAAATAAACTACGTGAAGATTTAAAAGAACATGCATTGTCTGATGCAAAGACTAGAGAGTTTATGGCTACAAACTATGCTACAAAAAAAGAAGTATATAGTGAAGTTAATAAAATACTAGATAGGTTTGATAGACTAGAAGAGAAACTAGATCGTTGGATGGAGAAACAGTAATGGCAGAAAGACTTTCTGATTTATATCCTCAAGCAGCTAAAATAATTCGTAAATATGAATCAGTAAATCAATCAGGACTACCACATATTATACCTTACTATGATGAGTTAGGTGGAAAATGGACTGTAGGTTTTGGTAGAGTTATATTGGATGAAGATGGAAACCAAATGACTGATGATAGAAGAAAAGAATTAGGATTAACTGAAGATGAGTTAAAAGAAAAATATGCTATGACAGCAGAAACAGCAGAAGCTGATATAGATGATCAAATACAAACTGCATTACAAGGAATAGAATATTTACAAACACAACTTCCAGGAGGAAAGTCACTTAATAAAGGAGAAATAGAATCATTAATTCCTTTAATACAAAATGCAGGATTAGACAATATAAAATTCCTTAATAGTGGTAAACCTACAAAAGCAATAACAGCTTTAAGAGCAGGTGACAAAAAGAAATTTATGTATGAGTTATTTGATCCTGATGAAGGTATTGTTACTGCAGGTGGTAAAAAACAATTAGGTTTACAACGTAGAAGATTAGAAGAAGGAAGCATTGCAAAGATATATGAAGGTGGAGAGTATGCTGGTTACAACGAAGCAAAAAGAAAACATGGTGGTAGAGTAATGAATGATCCTAATAAAAATTATAATGCACAAAGGTTTATATAATGTCACCAGTATCTATTACTAAAGAAGCTAATGAATACTTATCAAATACCATAGATGAACATAAAGCATTAGGTGTACAGTTATCTATTGAAGGTGGTGGTTGTGCAGGTTTTAATTATAAATGGGAATTTGTTAATTCAGAAGTAGAAGATGCTAATTCAGATGAGATTATTAAATTAGATAAAGGTTTATTATACATACATCCTACTGCTATTATGTATGTATTAGGTACAATTATAGATTTTACTAAAGATGTAGCAGGAAGTTATTTAAAAATTAATAATCCTAATGCTACCTCACAATGTGGATGTGGAGAAAGTTTTGCTTATGGTTAAATATTTTTTATTTATATTTGTATTTTTATTTTCATTACAAAGTTTTGCACAAACGAATACAGTAACATCTACTACCTCTACTGTTAGTGGAACAACTAGCGTTGATAGAACTCCATCAACTGCAAGTGCTCCATCTATTATGAACAGTAATCAAGATGTCTGTAGCTTTGCTGCATCTGCTGCTATTCAATCACAGATACTAGGTATAGCAGGTGGTACATCTATAAGAGATTTAAATTGTGAAAGATTAAAATTAAGTCGTGCTTTATATAGAATGGGTATGAAAGTAGGTGCAGTTGCCATGCTATGTCAAGACGAAAGAGTCTTTCAAGCAATGGAAATGGCAGGTACACCTTGTCCATACATGGGCAAAATTGGAATTGAAGCTGCACAAGAATGGTTAGATAATCCTGAAAAAAGACCTGATTATGAGAAGTGGTTAAAAGAGAATGCTGTTAAAGATGAAGAAATTATTGATGACGAAGGTGCTCTTGGTATCTTCTCTGTTCTTCTTATGTTGTTATTCCTCTAATGCTCAAATGTTACCAGAGGGTGATACAGTCACTCAAGAAATAGAGACTGAACATCTAGGTGAAGGACATATAGATACAATAACAGAGACTACTACAACTGTTGAACATAAAACAACAGGTGATATACTACACAAAGATACAGGTATCGTAGCGAATCGCTATGAGGGTGATATGGATCTGGATTGGGGTGGGTTAGGTCCTGCAAGTATGCCAAATTGTAATGCGTACTTTGGTACAGGTACATGTGGTAAAGGCACATCAAGTTCCCACACAACCTTTGATCAGTACGTAGATATATCACAATTTCATATATCAGATGGTGGTGCATTAGAATGGGAACTACAAATGCATCATTCACAAGCAAATACCACAGGATATTTTCAAACAAAAGGATATAATAATAATGTTCTGCAATGGGATACAGGACAAATTACATTACAAAATAATCAAACACCTACAACATACACAGGAACGTATGATTTTGCAGGAGATTTAGATAAGGTATTTATAAGAATAGGTGGAGCAAAGAATTATTTTTTTGATAATGTAGAATACACAGTTAATTACAATCATATAACAACATCAGTAGAAACATGGATAGAAATTGTTCAACCAGCATTAATGGAAGATCAAATAACAGTAGAATTAATAGAGCAATATGACATTGCTACACCAGAAGAACAATATCAAATGGATGAGATGATGGAAGAGTTTGATATGGTTATGACCTTTGATATGCCTACTATGGAACAACCTATGGAAGAGATGATGGTAGATATGCCAATAGAAATTGGTACTATGATGGAAGAATATAATGAAGGTAATGTATCATATGAAGAAGTTATAACAGAAGTTCAGGAAATGGTAGAGGAAATACAAGATATAGGAATGGATGTTGAAGTATCTATGCCTACAGTAGAAGAAGTTAAAGAGGTTGCTATTGAACAACCAGTAGAAGAACCAGTAGAAGTAGAAACAGAAACTGTTACAGAAACTGTTGAAGTTATTGAGGAGATTAAAGAAGAACCTGTTGAAGTTGTAGAAGAAACTAACGAAGAACCTACAAAGGAGGTCGCTGATGTTTCTGAAGACAATAACATGGAAGAGATTAAAGAAGAAGCTAAAGAAGAGACTGAACCACAAGAGAAGGAAGTTGCGAGTAAGGATATGGATGCAGAAGAAGTGGATCAAAAAACAGAACCAAAGAAATTAGAAACTACAAAAGAACAAGAAAAGAAACAAGAAAAAGCAAACGAGATACTAGCTACAATACAATCACAATATGATCCTGTAGCACAGATGACAACCATAGCATTAGTAACTGCTCTTGGTCCTGATATACAACAATATCAACAACAAGATATAGTACAACAGATGCAATGGTATGCAGAGGAAGAGATTTACGCTGATCAATTAATGCCTGATCCTCTTGGAGATTATATCTCTGTTAGATCAAGCTTACAAATGGAAAGGATGATTCAACAACAATATGAGTGAAGTAGAATATCAAGGTATTAAAGTAAAAGGTGGTAAATTATTTTTAATTTTCCCATTACTAGGAACTTTAGCAGGTGCTATATGGGCAGGCTTTGAAGGTTATGCTAGGTGGGTAGCTATGGAGGATAAGATAAATGGATATGTTGCTCCTGATCTTTCTGGTTTTAATTTAAAACTAGATGTATTAGAAGAAAGAATTATTTCTTTAGAAGATAATATGGGTACAGAATTACGTAGTGTAAAAGAATTGGTAGGTGCAGCACAAGATGATGCACGAACTATAAGAATAGATTTAAGAAAAGATATTAATGAAGTACAGGATCAAGTTGCTGGAGTTGATAGACGTTCTCGTAATATGGATCAAGAAGTAAGAGCTTCTCTTAGACAAACTGAAACAGATTTAAGAACTATGATTGATCATGCAAGTGACAGGTTTGACAATAAGCGTACTGCTATTGAATCAGATGCAGTTAGAAGAGGAGAAGTGATAGATATGAAACTAAAAGAATTAGAAGATAGAATAATAAAACTTTTGGAACGTGCTTTAAACAATCCTCTTGCAGGTCAGTAGTTAAAATTAGAAGCCACATTTTTTTATAAGCTCCATAACTTTTTCTTTACCTAATACTTTTAGATTCTCTATAATATTAGCTTCTAAACCTTCAGCAGACATATCAATTTCTGTCTCGCTTTTGGCTCCTCTTATACGTGATAATAATTCTAATGCTTTGATAGCACTATTGGTGTGACCATTTGCTTTAGCAAAGGTATATTGATTTTCTATTTCAGTAATAACATCTACTGAAGTCTCTAACGTATTCTCTAATTCTGCAATACGTTCTTTTATTTCTTGATTTTGTAAGTTTCTATAACCTTGATTATAGGCAGAACTCTCAGCATATCCTGCAGCTTTTGCAGCTTCTGTTGCATTTCTGTGCAGGATATACGCTTGAGCAAACTTCTCTTGTTTATCATTTAAAGCCATGATACACTAACTAAAATAAATATTATACCTAGAATAAAAGAATAATAGATAACATAACCAATAACATTAGAGGTCTTGTCCTTTCTCTTGTTGCCATCTAAGATCATTTTGATCTGGGATAATATGTTCTGGATCAGCATTAGGTGTTATTCTCCAATCGTTATCTGTATCTGGTCGTCTTTGTGTAACATCACAACCTGCATATGTTATCTTAATATCTTCAGGTGAATCCTTCTCAAAATCTATAATCTTATCGTAGTAAGGTCCAACTTGAGTTTGAAAAGTATAGACTAACATCTTTCTACAAAACTCTTGACTTAAATCTCTTGAGTAAGGAGCACTTTCAAATCGTGTGCAATCACCATGAAAACATACAAGTAGCATGGCTACTTTAAATACCTCTGGCATTATTCTGTGCCAGTTTCTTTAAGTATCTCTTCTATAACTTGATCTCCTGATGGATTAGTATGGTAATACCATCCACCATAAGCTATTACAGCTACTACAATAGCAGCAATTATCCATTTAATCATTACTTACAACTCCCTTCCTGTGTACAAGCATTAGCAGATTTAATAACTGTAACGTCTTGTATTACTGAATCATCTTGAACATGGTGTGTTTCTAAAGCACAAGCTGAAGCTAACCCCACACTCAATAGTAGTAAAAATGTTTTCATTAGAATGTCCATTCTTGTTCAAAGAAGATAACACCATCATCATCAGGATTTCTTTCAAACTGATTTAAATCTTTACCAACTTGTCTATCATATCCTATTTTAAAAGCGTCACCATCTGCTTGTTTATATTTACCAAATAGTCTTAATTTACTTTTATCACTCTCATCCATATCATAGTAATACCTATAACCTCCAGACCAAGTACCTGATCCTTCATTTGCTTCTGCTTCTTTAGTAGGTTTACTTATAATAGAACCAAGAATAATTATTCCTAAAAGAATTGCTGCAATAATGTATGCAATTTTTTTATTATCTTTGGTCTCTTTAACTTTCTTTGCCATATAGTTAATTCTCCTTGTAAAGTTTTTCTAGCTGACAACCACAGCCATTCGTCTTCGTTGTATGGAAACATGATGCTTATTCTCCTTTAATGCATGTTCCCATTATACCTTCGTTTGATGTAGAAGTCAAGTATATTTTTAAATTTTTATTATCATTCCATATTTCACTTACTTTGTTTAACCACCACTCATGGTCATGCACAGTTACATGTACATTCTCTCCTTTATATTTACCTGTTTTAAAAGTTTTTTTAGCAGGTAAGGTAGATACATTAATAAACATAGTGCTTTGTGAGAAAGAACATAACTCTCTTATAACCCAATCTAAATCTTCTTCAGGTATATGTTCAAGAACATCAGTACAAATTACCATGTCATATTTTTTAGTGGGTAGTTTATCATGTTCTGGATAAGCAGGATCATATAAAAATAATTCATCTACTCCCCACCATTTATGTAATGGTTTATCAAAGTTAGGTATTTTCTTTTTAGGATCTACATCTCTATGATTCTCTTTATAAGGTATAGCTTTACCACATCCATAATCTAATATACTTTTACAATTATTATGTAACAATATATTGTATATATCATATGCAAAAGGTACTAAACTTATACCTCTAAACTTATCTTCTTCTTTATGTAGATCTTTGTAAGCTTCTACAAGTTCTACATATTTTTCAGAAGGTTCTGGTTTTTTTGGTAGTACATAATTATCCATCAAATGTTTCCTCAAATGTTTTTGGTTTAGGTTGTAATTCCCACAAAGAAGAAACTAAAGTATCTTTACCAAATAAATTTAAACTCATTTCCATTGGAGGATTAGTAAAAGTTCTTTCACAATCCTGTGCCATAGCTAATAACTCTCCAGTAGTCCAATAGTTTTTATTACCTACACCAACTTTAAAATATTTAGGTTTAGGTTCTTCATCTTCAGCACCTGTTGTTTCTTTCTTTTGCTCTTCAGTAGGTTCTTCCATGCTACAATCAAAACCAAATAAATCAAAGTGTCTAAATCCCATAGTATGCATAATACCTAATGCTCTCATAGCAGCACATGTACCACCTGTAATAAGAGTAGAACCTTCAGGTATACCTATCTCTGGATTTATTTTTACTGATTGATTTTGTATTTTCTTTTGTTGTTCTTCAGGATCACGTAATGATTCTGTAAATGCATGCCATCCATGTATCTCTGCACCTTTCTCTATAAGATATTCAGTAACAGAAGGATCTGTCATAGATGCTACAAAGAACTTTGTTTTCTTTTCTATCTTTTTAAATAATTCTTTTCTTACTACACCATGTGTACTTGTACCTGTAATAGGTCTAGGATCAAGAACAATACATGCCCAAGGTATTATACCATTGTTAATAAGTGTAGGATAAGAATGTTTTACACAAACAATTTTACTGGTAGGATTCTACAATAGGTACACTTAATAAACTTTTAGGTATATCAGGAAGAGATTTATCATGTAGTATAAGTGCCATGTGTGTATGACCACCACCACGTACCTTATCTTGTGAAGGTATAATCCATCTACGTATAGTCTTATGACCTTTTAATCTGTCAGTTAAAGTATTTGTACCATGATATTTTTTATCAGGAATATTTTTGTCATCATCTTCTCTGAAAAAGTTATCTACCATAACAACAGGAATATGTTTTAAATTTTGATAGTCACTTTCTGTAGTCTTAATACTATTACCACCACCTATCAAAGCAAAGTCTGCATTTACATTCTTATGTTCTTTTAATGTAGTCCTAGAGTTACCTTTAACTATTTCAAAATTAAAGATTTTATTTTTCTCTTTCATCTTTTCTTTAAATTGATTTAGTCTTTTTACTACAGCAGCTTTTGTATTATGTGCTTTAACATTAAACTCTTCTGCATCTGTCTCCATAGTACCATCTTCAAATAAATCAAAACCTTTATAATGTATCTCATCTTGATTTTCAAAAGCAGCAAGAGACATTTCAATAGCACGACCACCATTCCAAGTACCAGTTTCTACAATAGATTTAGGTTTGTGTTGTCTAATAATATCAGCTAAATGTTTATGTCTTGAAGGTGTTATATCTTGAGAGGTGTGTTCTTCTGATAAAGAAACTAATCTATTACCTTGAGCATCTCTAATAAAATCTTTAGGTACACAATCACGAGGATTAACTACAATAGGTACACTTAACAAGCCATGAAAGAACAATCAACATATGTTCCACCATCCATATCTCTTGCACCTGCAAAAGCTATATCACAAGCTTCAGGTAACATACCAAGTATATCATCAGGTACTAATCTTTTACTACTAACAGAGTCAGCATCAATCCATATTAACCAACCTGCTTGTGCATCTTTCTCTGATAATTCAAATGCATATTCTGTTAAAGCAAATACTTTATGTGACCATCTTAATGCATCTAGTCTCCAGTTATAAGGTATCTTACCAAACTCTGTACCATCATGTTCTTTATTTACTTTTAAAAATTCTGTGTATTCTTCTATAGAATCTAAAGGTTCTAAAGATACATCAGATTTAAAAGAATAATTTTTAGGATCAAGTTTATGATAATAACATTTTAATTTTAAACTAGGTTCCCAATTATTATCAATAGAGTTAATAAGGTGATGTCCTGCAACCTTATATATTTCTTCATTAAAAGAAGTAACAAAATTTATTTTGGTCATATCATATAATCTTTCGTTGGATCAATCATGTTGTTCATTTGTAACCATTGAGCATCATTACACCACTCAACTGCATACTTACCTTCTATCTCTCCTCGTGGTTTCCAAGCATTAAACCAAGGACCACCTGTTGTAAAGTGTACATTCTTTGCATCTAATTCTGGATCTGAATGACCATCTAACCAATTCCATTCTTCAGGTATCTTACCTATATCTGCTTCTTTATCTGGTAACCAACCAAAACCATGTAACCATCTACCTGTTTGTGTATTAACTACTTCAGGTGAGGTGTAAGTCTTTTATTTAATTCATGTCCACAGTTAAACATCATAAGACTTGACCAGTTCTTTCTACGATAAGGTTCTTGTACTTTACCATCCATCTTTGTAGATTTAACTGGTTCATATTTATGATGTACGCACCATACAGGATAATAATCCATTTCACAAATATCAAACAATTCATTTATATCTGCACGAACATACATATCTGAATCCATAAATAAAGCTTTGCCTTCATACATGTTTAAAGCAGGTACTAAAAATCTTGTAAAACTAAACTCTGTAGAAAAAGGTCTACCATCTATAACATCATAAGGTTGACCATCAATCATTTCAGATTCTCTTCTATATAAACCCATTAGTTCCATTATGTTTTTTCTAATTGGAACTACTCGTATATTTTTACTGGAAATTCTTTCCAATGAAAATTTTAAAACCTGATATGCTGTTTCTTCTTTTGGATCGTACCCAATATATGCTGTATTTTCTTTTGGATCATATCCTATATAAACTGTATTCATTTAATCTCCTTTGGTGAGGGAGTGAAAGGAAATAGAAAACACTCCCTCAATTTAAGTTAGTGTATTGCTATTTCTTTTGGTTTTTGTTCTTCAGGTATGTTATGTTTTAGACTTACAGCTAATACACCATCCTCAAACGTAGCATCTTCAACCTCTACATTATCAGCTAAACTAAAGCGTTTAATAAAAGATCTTCGTGCTATATTCTTATGAAGATATTCTCCATTAGAATTTTTTGAATTAGATTCACCTTCAATAGTTAGATAATTATCTTTAAGGTTAATCTTTAATTCATCTTTTTTAAAACCTGCAACTGCAAGTTCTATACGATAATCATTATCACCTTCTTTAACTATATCATAAGGTGGGTAATCATTACCTGTTAAGCTATCATTTTTATGTAGAGCTACCATATGATCCATCAAATGATCAAATCCTATAGCATATCTATTTATGTTATGAAATAAACTCATGCTTTTCTCCTTTCATTAAGCGAGTTATAGAACCCAAAATGGCATTCTATGATGTAATTATGACACACTTTACTATAAAAGTCAAGCATTTTTTTTATAGTCTACCTAATCTATGAAAGATGTTCATTAGTTTTTCTTGCTCTTCTTTATCAACTGGAAAAATATTATTAAGATAATATGTTATTACTTTTCTAATTAATGCAACATCTTCTGTAGCTAATGCAGGTTTAGTTTCTTTCATTATCTTTTCTCTTTCTTTATCATTATAAAATGCCCAATCAGCTATTTGTTTACTTGTTCTAAAACAACCAATACAAACATCATTCTCTAGTGTACACACACCAATACAAGGTGAACAAATTATATGTCCACCAGTTCACATACACCTGCAGTACATGCAAGTTCTTGTGATCCTTTCGTATTATCTTCTTTCTCAAAGTCTTGAAGTTTATTCCAATTAATATTTGTAGGCATTTCTTTTGCTAACTTCTTATATGTTTTCTCATCTATATCTTGATAAGGTGCTTGTTGATATGTGTGATCAGAGAAAGGTAAGAAAGATATACCACTTACATGCTCAAAGTTTTCCCAACACCATGCACCTACAGGAATCCACTCATCTTCCTTAACACTAATAGTTACAGAAGGTTTATGTTCACACCAATGTTTTGCATAGACTTTCCATATCTCTAACTGTTCAATAGCTGACATATCTTTACGACATACAGAACCTTTAGGAGCCATCATAGGAAATGAAAACACAGTTTGATGTTCTGGTTTTAAATAATCTGGTTCATTAGGAATACCAGATGCTTTCATAAACTCTGTCAATGGATCTTTATTATCACCTCTAACTGTTCTAATGTAATAAGGATTATGTCTTGCATGTATACCACTAGCACTATCAACTAATTGACTTACAGTACCTGAAGGTTTAACACAAGTAATAGCAGTTGATTGTGGTATGCCTAATTTTTTAGCAAGTTCTTTGTTAGTATCTATTGCATGTTGTTTTAATACTTCTAATCTAGGAGCTAGACCATCAATAGTATTGAGCTCAACAGAATCCATAATGCCTGTCAAAGATACACCAAGTAATCTTTCTTCTTCAGTATTGTTCTGCCATCTCTTACGAAGATAACCAAAGTTTGTAAAGGTAGATTGTATTGTACCTAGTATCGTAGCAAGTTTAACTTTCTTTACGAGTGTAGTCATAGTATCAGTAGAACGACACACAACTTCAGTTAAGTTACAGAATTGATTAGGTCTTAATATAATTTCACTACAAGGATTAGTACCAAAATCCCAATCAGCATCTCGTCTACCATTCTCTGCAGCTTTAGCTTTAGCAGATTGTCTATTAAAGATACCTCTCTCACCTGATTTACTTTCATATAAAGACAACCATTCTTTCATAAAGATTCCTGGATCTGGTTTCTCTGTGTATGCTACAGAGTTATTAGCTAATGCTCTTTGTGGATTTTCATTCCACCACTCACCCATTTTAGCACCACGAATACGTTGATCAGAAAGATTAGACAAAGAAATAAGAGCTGATCTTCTAACACCACCAACAACTACAACCTCACCTGTCTTACATACAATGTCATGGCATTCCATAGAAGATAATTTTCTACCTCTTGCTTCTTTAAATTTACTAATAGTAAAATCAAAGAGATCAACTAAAGGTTGTGGTCCACTAGCTCTACCACCAAAGGTTTTAAGTCTAGCACCTGCAGGTCTAACTTTTGTTACACTTATCTTTGGTATACGTGCAGTATATAAAAAAGAAATAAGATCTCTAAATGCTCTTGCCCATCCTTCTTTAGAATCAGCAACAGAAATAACATCATCTGTATTTTCAAACTCTTGATCAGGTATAGTAGGAAGCTTGTCAGCATACTGTCTTTCAACAGAGAAACCTACACCTGTACCATTCATAAGGATATATAACACCTCATCAAATGCTTTTGGACTATCAATAGGAATATAAGAACAGTTATATCCTGCTATATTTTCTCTATCTAATGCTCCACCTGAAGTCATTAAAGCTCTCATAGATGGCATCACTTGTAAAGATAGTATAGCTTCTTCTAACTCTGTCCATTCTTTATTTTTAAGTACACCTTTATAGTGTACGTCTATATGATTTTTAAAATATACTATAAGTCTGCTTACAGTTTCAGTCCATGTCTCTCTTCTGCCTTCTTCTTCTAACCATCTTGAATACCTAGACATATGTATAAATGATTGATATTCAGTAGGTAAATAATTATTTCCTAGTAATGATGCCATCTATTTCTCCTTTCCATAATGCAATTCTAATATCAACTCTGCGTAATGTATAACTTTTTCTATATCTTTTTTACCTTCGCCTTTTGTTCTGTGACGAGTTATGTATTTTACCACATTACCTTCCAAGAAGTCAAGCTTATTTTTAACAATATATTCTATTGGTTGTATAGCACAGTTTTTATAATGGTCTCCACCTATTTGTTTAGAGGTAGCATTATCATACTCATACTCATACGTACCTTTTCTTATAGCATCTTCTTCAGCATCTCTTCTCTTCATATAATCTCTATAACTTTCTTGAGACCATCCTCTCTCTTCTTCAGGATTTATCCAAGACTCTTCTGATTCTTTGTCTGACATATTTTATCTCCTTTGAATTAATTACTTTAAGTGCGAAACTTCTTGTATACTGTGCATCCATACCTGCATTCTCACAGACATACTCAAAGTTATCACATGTTACACCTACGCTACAGAAAAACCAAGCACGAGCATTAGCTCTTTCAACACTTGTACGTGATGATTCTATTTTAGTCTTTTCTTTTGTAGCATCTAATAATGCTTGGAATATAACAGATAAAAATAGTAATCTTTCAGGACTACTCTTTTCATACTTGTCTATCTCTGTTAAGATTCCAAGATAGTCTTTGTTCATAGTCTAGTCTTCTGTTGTTATTTCATCTCTAAATGTATCTATTAACATATGTGCAGCTTCATCAGCACTTGCAGCTAACTCAACCTGTTTAATAAATTCATCAATCACTTGTGGATGTTCGCCTATACCCACAGGATTCTCCATGTATATACGAGCAGTAGCTAATGCTTTGTCTCTTTTAGATTCAAATTCAGCCAATGCAGTATCATACATTGCTTTCTTTAGTGACATCTTTTACCTCCTTTCTTTCTACAGGTCTAAAAAATTTACCACCTATATAATTATTATAATACTTATGATTATCTGAACCTTCAACACAAGAAGTTAAAACATTATGTTGTACTTGATAAGCTAACTCATAATATTTTAAACTTCTTTTGTTTTTAAATTCATCAATTACTTCAAACTTAAAATTTTTCTTACCTAATTTTTTTATATCTTCCTTTAAATATTTTGAAGAACCCATATATGATTGCCAACGTGATTGTCTTTTAGACTTACCAATTAAATATTGTTTACATCCTATATATTTTTTTTCTGTCTTCAAGTTAGTAATAATATAAACAAAACCAAACTGTTCAAGATCAGGAGTAAAAGGTTTACCTGTTCTTAAATCTACCCAATGATTTTTTACCAATCTAAAACCTCATCTACGTTAGGTTCTTTAGCAACATTCGTAAGAAACCTATGACCTTTTGCATACTGAAACACACGTAATCCTTTACCTTGATTAGCATCACTCCAACAAGTACGCTTATGTGAACAATACAAACAACCAATAGCAAGCTTACGATTACCACTAACTCCATCAGGTATATCATCATAACACCTATCAGGTGGATTGTCTTGTTCCATAACTCCTTTAAGATAATCAATTCTTTCTTTAGCATTAATCATTTCCAACGAGTGAACAGGAGTCAAACAAATGTCTCCATGTTGTTTATCTATAGCAAGAAAAGCAGCTTCATCTACACCATTGCCTTCAGCATAGGCAGAGATCTGTGCAATATAACCAAAAGGATCATCAGAATATAAAGTTCTTTTAGAAAACTTTTCAAAACTTCTACCTGATGCACTCTTACAATCAACAAGAACACCATCAATCATACAATCTTGATGTCCTTTTATTCCATTAACATCAATTTGTTTTTGTTGATCAGTTACTGTATGTCCTGCTAGTCTACAGAATAATATTAATAAGTCTTCTAATAAATGTCCATATAAAAACTTAATTCTTGTACTAGGTTCTAAAGGTTTAGGTTCATCTTTAGAATGTTTGTCATACCATAACTGTCTAGTAGGTTTACCTATAGCAGATAGTCTCAAGTTACGTTTCTGTGTAGGTTTCTCTTTTAAAAACATTCGTAATGTTTCTTTGATACTCTTTGTAAAAGAATCTAAATGCTCATCTATTTCTTTGTCATTTAAATCTACCTCTACAAGAGGATCAAATAAACCATATATATCTTTCACTAAAGTATCTATTGATTTCATAATAAATAATGGAGAGATACTCGTTCAGTAGCACCTCTCCATCCTTTCATTGGTTAGTTAGAAGCGAAGGATAATTCCTCATCAGATTCATTACTTACGAAGCCATCAGGAACTACTTCAAAAGCTTCCTCTGCATCAGCATCTGTGTTGTAAGGTACTAAATTAGTTACCTGAACAGCACGAAGATCAGCAGAGACTCCAGAACGACCTTTGAATTCCCACTCATATGTAGTATAAAGTACATTAACTTCTGAACCATTACCAATTAATGTGCCAGACATATTACGTTTGCCTGCGTCAACAACTTCAGGTGGTTTGTTCATGTTCCCATCTTTACGTCTCACTTTACGTTTTACTGTAACGAAATCACCTCTGTCGTCATTCTTATTTTTGATGGATAGACCATCAGCTTTAGCAATGTCAGCATTCTTTTTATCAAGATTACCAACATCTATAGACCACACACCATCACTATCGAAAGTGGTGTTTGGACTTGTTACGCTTGCCCAATAAGCGTTTCCTTTAATAACACTCATAACTGTGTTCCTTTCTTTATTATTAATAAATGAATTATGACACACCTCAACATTTTTGTCAAGAGTTTTTTTCATAATAAATGTTTTGCTCAATTTTAATATTAAACTCATCTCTATTCTTGAGATAAGGTCTTGCTTTCCTTGATAACTTCTACCCCATGTTTTGTATTCAGCATCTTTATAACTCTCTACTCTGGTATTTTTATCTACAACTTTGTCAGTTAATTCTACCAACTCTTTTGCATAGCACCATACGTAGTCATGCTCTCGTTCAAATACAAAGTAATTACAGTCACCATACAACCAACCTTTCTTACCCATTGTATTTTTAAACTCAACAACAATCCATGCGTCATCAAAAAACCTGTTCTTATTTCCAGTTCTTCTAGCTTTTACATCTACACTAACTGTCTTATTATCTTTTGTTAGATAGAAATCTATATGTTTAAACATATTCTCTTGATCATTTGCTATACCAACTGAATAACCATGCTCTTGCACAGTCTTTATAAATTCATTCTCTACTTGTATACCACGCTTAATATAATTAGCATGATCTTTTCTTCCTTTAAATTCTTTTACTAATGTGTCTGTGCCCATGTTCTCCCTACCTTCCATTCATTATCCAAAGGACATTTCATGTGTAATTGTTTCTCTGTATCTTTCATAGCATCTTTTGTTAGCTGTCCAAATCTTTTAACATCTTTGTTAAGAACTTCAAACTGATACTCATCATGTATAGATGCTACAAGCTTTGCATCAACACCTATTCTTCTGATACGTTTAATCATATTGATAAGCCATACCTTACACACAACTGCACCTGCACCTTGTATCAAAGTATTCAAGGCACTATGAGGACTACGTATATGTAATAGTCTACCATCAATACCTTTAATCATACCTTTATTTGCAGCTTTTGTAACAGAATCTCTTACTCTTTTCAGAGCAGGCATACTTGATAAGAACTTATTAATTAATTGTTGTCCTTCTTTAGCACCTGCTCCTACTATCTGACCTATTTTAGATGCACCTGCACCATACATAAAGGCATAGATAAAGGTCTTTGCCTGGTCTCTGTTAGTTAATCCTGCCATTTGCATATTGTGTGTATGTATATCACCTGTCAATAATATGTCTGTAAATGTAGCATCATTCATTAAATGAGCTAAACATCTCAACTCTAATCCACTTGCATCTGTACCCACAATAGAATGAGTGTAAGGATTATCAACTGTCCAACAATCCCTACACTCTTTTCCATATGGAGAACGAACTGCAGGTATCTGTGCCATGTTAGGAGAGTGATGAGACATACGACCAGTAATAGTTTTAAGAGTCATAACTCTACCATGTACTCTACCATCTGTGTCATCACATGCTTCTATCCATGACTTAATCTGTGCGATACGCTTCTGTAAAAGAAAGAATCGTGAAAACTTTTTTGCTTCAGGAAGTTCTATAGTATCCAGAACTGCTTCATTAATAATTATATTTCCTTTGTCTGTATGTTGTTTAGGTTTCCAACCTAGCTCCATTAATCTCTCTGCAATCTGTTGTCGTGATCCTATATTAAATGGTATGTATTTTGTTTTTGTTTTCAACTCAACAACTGTAGGATCAAAGTTAGTTACTGCCCACTTTTCTAATTCATTAGCTTCATCTCTTAACTTATTATATAAACTCATAGCTTTCTGCATATCTAAATAGAAACCATTCTTCTCTTGTTGATCTATGATCAAACGTACTTGATGCTCAAGATACACAGAAGATTTAGAGAAACCTCTACCTTCTTTTTGTAATACTTCAAATAGTTTATGTGTAATATTTACATCTTGTTTACAATACTCTAACATGTCTGGTGTATATACTTCAAAGGTATCTACATCTCCTTTAGGCATAGCCAATTTATTTCCCCATGCTTCCAGACTATGACCATTATCTCTCATGGGATTGAGTAGTTGTGATAGTATAAGTGTATCCACTATTTGATGTGGTTTAATGTTAGTACCAAGCAATCTATTAAGCACAGGAGCATCAAAAGATATTCCATTATGCATAATAAATTGCTTAACACCTAGTGACCAATCTCTAAACCCATGTAGCAGGTCAGGAGGAAAAGGATAAACCTTACCTGTATCTACATCTTTAGCCACAACACAATGAACCTTTGTGGGATTTAAACTATCTGCTTCTATATCAACTACTGCTCTCATTTTCCTTCCAATCACAATCTTCTGTTGCACCACACCAATTACACTCTTCACCTTTACCAACTTCCATCTCTGTTTCTTCAACAGGACAATAATGTTTCCACATATCACATTTCATTAGAATGGTATCTCCTCATCATTAGAATTATTATCGCTTATTTCGTATGGATTGTCAATCTCTTTCATACGACCAGTATCTTTATCATAGAAAAGATGTGTAGCTATACCTGTGTCACCAGTATATCTGTTCTTTAATATACGTAGTGTTGTGGTATTAGAAATAACATCATCTTCATCTTGCTGATTTCTTTCTAAAGCAATCACACTATCAGATAGATGTGCAATAGACGCACTACCTCTCAAGTGAGATAGAGTTACCTCTCTTCCATTCTCATGTCCAGTATCACCTGCAGGTCTACGTAGATGTGATACCAATAACAATCCTACACCTGTCTGCTCTACCAGAGAACGTAGCTTTGTCATAAGAACATCAATAGATTTTCTTTCATCTCCTTCTTCCTGTCCAGATACAAGTATAGATAAGTGATCAAGGAATATCCATTTACAATCCAATGCTTGTGCCATGAATCGTACTCGTGAAAGTATCTCGTCATTAGAAATAGAACCAAAGTGATCAAAGGCAAAGAACCTACCACTACCCATAGTATTATCAAACCATGTGTCTAGTTGGTCTTGACTATAATTCTTACGTATCTCATTAATATATAGTCTAGCATTTGCTTCAACAGACATGATATTAAATGCAGTATTCTTTGTACTCTCTTCCAATGCAAGTATACCTACATTATCATTTGTATTTCTTAACATATGATACATAAGCTCACGCATAATAGAAGACTTACCCATACCTGCACCACTTGTAAAGGTAACAAGCTCACCAGTACGCATACCATAAGTCTTATCATTCAGTTTATTCCAAGGATATAAACAAGTCTCACAATACTCTTCTTCAAATAATGTAGACTTCAAATCTTTTAGATTGACTATACCTGCAGGAGTATAAGGTTGTGCATTCCACCATGCTCGTGAGAACTCCTCACGCTTACTGACCTTTAAGTATTCATTCGCATCTTTGTATTCCATGTGCATAATCTTACACTTGTTAGGTGAAAATAATTGTGCAACCTTTTCACTTGCTTCTCTTCCTTGCTTGTCCATATCAAAAGATATAACAATATTCTGAAAGCTATCTAGGTATTCAAATGCTTTTTTACAATCACGTAATGCTGAATGAGCACCTGTCTTAACAGATACACATGCCCACTTACTACCTAATAATTCATAAGCAGACATAGCATCTACTTCACCTTCAGTAATTGTAATGTACTTACCATTAGGAGCAAAGATATTCTGACCAAACAATCCTGCATCAGTCATACTACCTTCAGTCCACATGTTTTTTGTAGCCACATCTCTTACCTTGTTTGCAATATTGTTGCCACCTTCATCAAAGTATTTGTAGATGTGGTGTGTATTCATATTACCATTAACTTTAACATCTGTGTTATATTTTTGTGCAGTTTCTTTTGATATACTACGTTCACTCAATGCACCTAAAGTTCCTACAGTTTTTATAACACTTTCTGTTTTCATTGGTATAACTTTTTCTGCTTCCATTTTATTTCCTTTGCTATTAAAATGTGTACCACATACAAAACAATGACTATAACCTTCCTTATGTTGTACGTTGCCATCACTTGATCCACAATTAGGACAAGGACCTCTGTCTAACCATTGTTTATCCATAGTATTAATCCAAATCATCTAAAGTATTATCATATAAATCTTCAACAAAGTCAAGCTTATCTTCCATTACTTCTTTCGTATCTTGTTTGGCTAATGATTTAGCTTCTCCTATATTATAACCTTCAGCAAGATATTCTTTTAGAAACTCACGATAAACTTGACGTTGCTCTCTTTCCCAAAGTTCTTTTCTAGTCATCTTTCCTCTTCCATGCTTGAGGATCATCAGACCATACATGATCTGCCCAATGCCAAGGATAATAATCACCATGCATATCTGGCTCATCAGATCTTTTAGGTGATATGCCATATAAATCTTTCATATCATCTATTAAATCTAAAAGTTTTTCTATCTCCCAAGCAGATATATACTTTATACCTGACTCTCTATAATGATTTGTAAAGTCATTACCTGCATTAAAAATGTCAAGTAATGCTTTCTTTTGTTTAGCATTTAAAACCATAGCCACTTCTTCTTTAACTTTAGTCTTCATTATTTTTTTCCTTTCGTTGTTATAAACATATGCTTCTTTCTTTAACCAATCAGTAAATGTATTAGTCATTCTTATCTTCCTTCTCTATGTGTGTTGCATCTGGATTTTCTACTGGCATTGCCCATCCATCTGCAGTTGTAAACTCTTTGTCTAATCCTAATCTATTACGCAACTCATTACACTTCTCATTTAATTCTTTTATACGTATGTATGCATCACGTAATTGTCTTTGTAAATCTTTTACATTCTTTCTTAATATTTCTTTTTCTGTCATCACTTACCTTGTCCTCTATATTTTTTCCATTGTCTACGCTTATGTTTATTTAATGGTCTACTTAAATTAGAACGACCAATCGTAGTTTTCTTTTTTACATTATCATTTTTATAAATAAAATTAATTCTCATGTTCTTCTCCTATAGTGTGCTAACAAGATAGAGATAGAATACATATCCAATTAAAAAACAATAGAAACTTCCTACTATATACATAACATACTCCTTTATTTTATTGCACTCTTAATATTTGTAATGCTTCGTTGTCTTCAAATGGATCTATGCCAGACATATCATTTCTGTCTAGCAATCTATCGATATAATCTCTCGCATCTGTTTCTGTTTTAAAATACATAACATCTCCTGCAAATGTAGCCAATGGTTCTAATATTGTATCTTTCTCTTTAGATAAAAAGCATACAATATAATTATTATTTCTTGTCATGTTCCTACCAATCCAAACGTACCTAAAAACATCATTACTATTACATACATAAGCCATAATAACACAATGTATTTACAAATGTCAAATAATATTTTAATTATTTTATTTATCATGCAACTAACTCTACCTTATATGTCTTATCAGTAAACCAATCTGGCATAGGTCTACTCTTATTCCACTTGGCTATATCTTTCTTATCATTTATGTAATACTTTCTGTAT
>LULN01000160.1_pt1 | contig 19509 bp, 19 predicted proteins | sample 728131 | NCBI WGS metagenome assembly LULN01 (sample SAMN03860288, study PRJNA289734) | marine metagenome | biome: seawater column; feature: ocean; material: water; isolation source: Red Sea water column Station 149 - depth 100m | place: Saudi Arabia: Red Sea | collected 2011-10-15 | depth 100 m
CAATAATTCTTACCTTCCAAGCTCTCAATGTTATATTATAACATAACTAAAATTAATTTAGTGATTAACAAGGGTTATTATAGTTACAAAAATTTACACCACCCAAAAATCTCTCAATCGTAAACCAAAATAAAATTAAGCTAACTCTAGGGAAACCCCTAGTTATAGCTTGGCAATATTTTTGTGATTGGCAAAAAAAAACCTTGCAAACCCAAAGGGGTAGGCAAGGGCACACCCCCGTATAGGGGGATAGATATACCCAGTCACCAGAAAATCTTCAAAGTCCTTGTTAACCAACTCTGGGCTATATTTGTGGGTACAATATTCCAACAATATTCCTAGGAATACCCTAGGGGGTAGTTCTAAATATAGGTATAGTATAGATGTAAAGGCTCCCCTGGGGGTTCCTATGAACATTATACACCCCATATCCAATTTTGTCAACAATAAAATCTGTAAACTTTGTCACACCTAAAAATAACGCTTGACAAAATTACAAATAAGCACTATAATGGTAAGTATATGTTTTATTTAAGGGACACACGCAAACATAACACAACAAAACACAGGGTCATCACAAATAAAACATATAAAATGACAAAAATAAACAAAAAATTAATAAAAGATCTACCTTTTAGTGAGATCATGGAGCTAATAAATGCAAAACATGGATTCTTCTATAATAAAAACTCAAAAAAGAAACTTGACCGATATGCAGGAAAAGTTTCTAGACGTATTGTTCGCAGAAGCAAAAGGAAATCCACGAGAAGCAGCAAGATTAGCTGGCTATTCGGAAAATAGTTATAGCAAAGTTATAAGAAATTTGAAAAAAGAGATTACAGAATTAGCGGAGAACCATTTATCAACGCACTCTGCACAAGCGGCTAATAGGTTAATCGCCTTACTAGATGAAGACGGCACTACTCCACAGGCAAGTATTCGTCTAGCAGCCGCCAACTCAATTTTAGACAGAGTAGGTATTGTTAAGAAGGATCAATTAGATATTAACATGAAAGCTCTGCACGGTATATTTATATTACCAGCAAAAGATGGAACCGATAAAAATAAAAAAGAGAGCTAGGACGATACCATTTGGTTTTAAACAATCAAATGATCCTAATTATCTGGAACCCGTTAAAGAAGAATTACAAGCTCTTGATCAAGCAAAAGATTATTTAAAAAATTGTTCATTAAGAGAAACAGCATCTTGGCTACATAGAAAAACAGGAAGATACATATCACATGTCGGACTTAAAAAACGAATTGAAAGAAGTGGCTCCTCCGAAGCCCAAGAAAATAATTCAAAAGAAAGCCAAGAAGTCAACACAACAGATTCTAGCTCGCAGTCGTAAGAAAGTTGCAAAGGCAGAACAGTCTTTAAGATCTGCCAAACAGTCAGCAGAAAATATTAAAAATAAACTGTTAACTATAGATAAGTCTTTAAAAGGAAAAGAGACTCAACTCATTACGGAAGATCAAATTGAGAGTGCTCCTAAGACAATACAAGAGCACATAAATCAGCAAGAAGTTATCTTTAAACCTAATTCAGGTCCACAGACAGAATTTCTTGCAGCTTCTGAAAGAGAAGTATTTTATGGTGGAGCAAGAGGTGGTGGTAAATCATATGCGATGCTAGTAGACCCACTTCGATACTGTTCCAAAGCTCATCATCGAGCACTCCTAATAAGGCGGACAATGCCAGAGTTAAGAGACTTAATTCAAAAGTCTCAGCTATTATACTCGAAAGCATATCCAGGAGCAAAATGGAGAGAGCAAGAAAAAGAGTGGCGATTCCCATCGGGAGCAAAGATAGAGTTCGGGTACGCAGAAAACATGACAGATGTTTTACGTTACCAAGGTCAATCCTACACATGGATAGGAATAGACGAACTTCCACAATATCATTCGCCAGATATATATAATTTTTTAAGATCATCACTTAGAAGTGTAGATCCTGATATTCCTGTGTTTATGAGATCCACAGGTAATCCAGGTAACGTTGGTTCACAATGGGTAAGAGAAATGTTTGTAGAGCCAGGAGAACCTAACACAGCTTTTGATGTAGGAATAGATACACCTAACGGTAAAAAATATATTACTCGTAGATTTATTCCAGCTAAATTACAAGACAATCCCTATCTAATGCAAACTGATGATTATTATATCATGCTTGCATCATTACCCGAAGTACAAAGAAAACAATTTTTAGACGGAGATTGGGACGCATATGAAGATTCAGCATTTCCAGAATTTAACAAAACAACTCACGTTGTCGAACCTTTTGACATACCTAGGAGTTGGTATAAATTTCGTGCTGCTGATTGGGGTTATTCTTCTCCTGCTTGTGTGCTTTGGTTTGCTGTTGATTATGATAACAATCTCTGGATCTATAGAGAATTGTATACCAAAAAAGTTACAGCGGATCATTTCGCAAGACGAGTCCTTACTTTAGAACAAGGAGAATATATTCATTACGGTGTATTAGATTCTAGTACATGGGCTAAAAGAGGTGATGTTGGACCAAGTATTGCAGAGACAATGATACAAAATGGTTGTAGGTGGAGACCGTCAGATAGATCACCTAAAAGTAGAATTAATGGTAAGTTAGAAGTTCACAAAAGATTAGTAGTTAAAGATAATCAACCAGGAATAAGAATTTTTAAGACATGTAGAAATCTAATTAGAACTTTAGGAATGCTACCTACCGATGATAAAAATCCTGAAGATGTAGATACTCATGCAGAAGACCATGCCTATGATGCATTAAGATATGGATGTATGAGCAGACCTACCCATCCTAAATATGCACAACGATTTAGACTTTCAACAGTTCAAGATACACATCATATGGTAGATAATAAATTCGGATATTAATGCCATTAAAAAGAAAAATACCAAAAGTAAATAAAAAAAATTTTCCCTATCCCTTAGTTCGGATTTATTGGGAGGACATTATCGGAGAAACTACTTGGTCTGATATAGTAGATATAAAAAAATCTAAAACAGCAATATGTTGTAGCGTTGGATGGTTGGTAAATCAAAACGAAGTAACAACTATTGTTATGGCAGATTATAGTTTTGAAGATAATAATGATATAAAGCAAGGTGGTAACTATACAACCATACCAACTAAAAATGTTTTAACAATAAAGAAGATTAAAATATAGGAGACAATATGGAAAGTAAATTCGATCCAAAAGCTAAAGTTAAACAAGGTCAGTTAAGTGATGCACCTGAAGGCAAACAGCCTAACAGGGAACACACTAATATTGATTTTTCTCAACACACACACAAAAAGCAAGAACCATTTGAATATGATCCAGATGTTCCAAGCAAACCTGGTGCTGAGCATGTACAACAGTCTTTGTTTAATATGGCTGATGAAAAAGATTATTAATAATAAATAGGAGAAAATAACATGATGAAAAGATATATGCATGGAGAACTTGCACCTGATACACCAAAAGCTCCAAAAGAGCCTATGGCAATAGACCCTAATTCAAAAATAAATCAAGGGGCTATGTCTGGTGATGGTAATGATAAAAAAGGTAAATCAAAATCAAAAGTAGATCCAGCAATTTTTAGAATGGCTGAAGAAAGAGATTACTAATCTAAATGGAAGAAGATAAAACTAAAAATGGCGGCTACGAAGCCGAGGGTAATCCTTTAGTTGGTTTTGTAAGAAGTAGATTTCAACAAGCTGAAACATCAAAAGTTTATGATGAAAAAAGATGGTTAAAGGCTTATAGAAATTATAGAGGATTATACGGACCTGAAATGGCATTTCGTGAAAACGAAAAGTCTAGAGTTTTTGTTAAAGTAACAAAGACTAAAGTACTAGCTTCATTTGGTCAAATCATAGAAGTTTTATTTTCACAAGGTAAATTTCCACTAGGCGTAATGCCTACATCTGTACCAGAAGATATTGCAGAAAAAGCACATTTAAATAAAGATGAAGCTCAAATGCAAAGTCCATATGGATTTAATGGTGATGGAAGAAATATAGAACCTGGTGCTACAGCTAATGATCTAATGAAAACATTAGCACAAGATTATGATAGTTTAGGTTTTACTGATGGTCCTGCACCAACTGGTCAACCACAAATTGAACCAGCTAGAAAAGCTGCAGAGGCAATGCAAAAATTATTGCATGATCAGCTAGAGGAAAGTAGAGCTATTACAATTATGCGTCATGTATTTTTTGAAATGGCATTACTTGGTACAGGAATATTAAAAGGTCCATTTACAGATTTAAAAGAATATAATTCATTTGATTCAGCTGAAGATGATCAAGGTAATAAAATAAATGTTAGAGTTAAAAAAGTTAAAACAGTTCCTAGCATAGAAGCTGTATCTTGTTGGGATTTTTATCCTGATCCAAATGCAACAAATATAAATGATTGTGATTATGTTATTCAAAGACATTCTTACAATAAACAACAGTTTCAAGATTTAATGGACAAGCCAATGTTTAATGCAGAGGCTGTTCAAGAATGTTTAGAGATGGGACCTAACTATCAAACAAGAGGATTTGAATCTTCTTTGTATGATAGAGAAAATATAACAAGCATATATAAAAATAGATTTGAAGTTTTAGAATACTGGGGTGTTATAGATAAAAAAACTGCAGATGAATGTGGTTTAGAATACGAAGGAACAGGAGATGTAGTTTCTGTTAATGTGTGGATTTGTGGTAATAAAGTTTTAAGAATGGTAGAAAATCCATTTACACCAAATCGTATACCCTACTTAGTATGTCCATATGAATTAAATCCTTATCAATTTTTTGGAGTAGGTATTCCAGAAAATATGGAAGATTCACAAATGGTTATGAATGGTCATGCAAGAATGGCTATTGATAACTTAGCACTAGCAGGTAATTTAGTATTTGATGTTGATGAAACAATGCTAGTACCTGGTCAGGATATGAAAGTATTTCCTGGTAAAATATTTAGAAGACAAAGTGGTCAAACAGGACAAGCTATACACGGAGTTAAATTTCCAAATACAGCTTATGAAAATTTACAAATGTTTGACAAGTTTAGACAGATTGCAGATGAGGCAACTGGTATTCCATCTTATTCACATGGAGCAACAGGTGTACAATCTACAACAAGAACTGCATCAGGCATGTCAATGCTTATGGGTGCAGCAGCATTAAGTATTAAAACAGTTATTAAGAATATTGATGACTATTTATTAAAGCCCCTAGGAGAATCATTATTTTATTGGAACATGCAATTCAATGAAGATGCTCCGCATATCAAAGGTGATCTAGAAATAAAAGCACAAGGAACTTCTTCGTTGATGCAAAAAGAAGTTAGATCTCAAAGATTAATGACATTCATGCAAACAGCAGCTAATCCTGCACTTGCACCGTTTGTTAGATGGCATACATGTTTAACTGAAATAGCCAAATCTTTAGATATTGATCCAGATCAATTAATTAATGATCCAGAAAAAGCTGCGATCTATGCACAAATAATGGGAATGGCAAATGGAAATCAAAACAATACAGCCGCTGCTGGAGGACAAAGTGAAATGGGACCGACTGGTCCAATACCTTCAGGAGCTTCGCCAACAGATCCAACAGGAGCTGGAGGTAGCAACATCGGAACAGGCAATGTACCGATGCCAGGGGAAGCTGGCTTTAGTGCGGCAAATACTCAACCTAGAAGAAGCGAACAAACAGAATAAATTAAATGGTTAAATTTAACCCAAACAGAGTAACAGGTGGTACAATAGAACTTGTCAGAAATGACGATGGATCATATACATCACAAGTTGTTGGTTTTAATAAAATAGCAACTTTAAATTTACCTGATATTACAACTACAGCTACTACATCAACTGCAACAACAGATGCAGCAGAAAAAGCTCAAGAAACTTTAGAAGAACAAACATCAACAGCATTTGAAATGCCGTCAATTATGGCAAGAGAACAACAAAGTGATACTGCTGATTTTGGTAACACGATGACACAAGAAGCTGCACAAACAAGTAAATTATTAACTGAAACATTTAAAGAACCAGTTGAAATTAAAAGTCCAACAAATGTATTTTATGATGAGATGGATCAAACAACAAATCAAGTAAATCAACCTGAGCTAGGAGACCCATCACCAACTTTAAATATTTTAAATGAAGCAAAAGTTAAAGAAGATAATGCAACTATAACTTTATCAAAAGCTAGAATAGCTGGGGCAGCAGGTCGTAAAGCAAGAAGAGATAATAGAACAACAGCAGATACAACTCGTGTACCACAAGGTCCTGATCCACTAGGAGTATTTAGTCCTAAAGGACAAAGAGATCAAAGATTTACAGATGATGCAGGGAGAGTTGTGCCTGCATACGATGATGGAGAATACCCACAGTTAGAAACAGCATTAGGAATTACTGTAGATAGACAACCATCAGCAATAAGAGAAGCAAAAGAAAGAGAGTTTGCTAGTGGAACATTAGGTATTAGTACAAGAGAAGCAAAAGAAAGAGATTTTGCTAGTGGAACTATAGAACCAGTAAAACAATCAGCATTAAGAACTTTATCACAAACTGTTAAACAAAATATAAAAAATATACAAGTACCATCTATAGGATTAACAGTTATGAGAGCAGTTGTTGGACCTGGAACACCTGTACAATCACATGCTAAAAAATATTTTAATGTAAGAGGTGATGGTAGAATAGCAGGAAATGCTTCAACAGATTTATATGCAGGAATGAATAGAACTTCTGCATTTGGTAATTTAGAAAAAGCTGGAGAAAAAAGAATTTCTACAAGAGAAAAAACTATAGAAAGAAAAGGATATGGTCCTGGTGATAAATTTTATGATGATACACAAAAAATGAAAGACCAACAAAATGATTATAAAGATTCATTAGATGATGTTGTAGAAAAAGGATTTACAAGAACTAGAGCTGAAAGAAGAGCAAATCCAGGAAGACAGGATGCAAATACCATGACTGGTGGTGCAGATACTGGTGGTGGTAAAAGTATAGTTTGTACAGCCATGTATCAAACAACAGGATTGAAAGATTGGTCTAAAGCAATGAAAATATGGTACATATATCAAAGAAAATATTTAACTATGCAGCACCAAGAAGGTTATCATATATTATTTAAACCTTTTGTAAAAGCAATGCATAAAAGTAATATTATAAAAGCATTAGGTGCACATGTTGCAAAACACAGAACACAAGATTTAAAACATATTATGTTTAATAGCAAACCATCTTTAATTGGTAGAATATACAGAAAAATATTAGAACCAATATGTTATGTAGTAGGTAAATTATGGCAATAAGAGATATGAAAGGCACAGTTGCAACAACAACTGGTATGATGAACGAAAGAGCAGCAACTCCAGCAGTTCCTGATATGTCTCAAATTAAAATGCCAACAAATAAAGAAGTTGCCTCTACAGAAAAACCAGCTAGAGTTGTAGCAACTACTCAACCAGTAACAAATACTTTAGCAAAAAAAATTGAAGGATTAACTGATGAAGATAAAACTACTTTAGGTATAGTTCTATCTCCATCTGTTAGTAAAGTCATTAGTAAGATTGCTCCAGAAGTAAAACCACTTTTAGATCAGTTTACTAAAGAAGAAGAAAATATTGTACTACCAATTTCATTAGTAAAAAATTTTGCTAATAGAAAATATGGTGGGCAAACTGAAGAAGAATCATTACAAAGTTTTGTTAATGATCTTTCAGGACAGATGGAAACACAACAAACAAATGTGCCACCTGATAATCAAATGGTTGATCAGAATAATATTCCTGAACAAGCAGAATCTGGTATAGATTTTAATTCTATCGATTCAGATATCAGCCCACAAAATATGGAAACAGTTTAGAGCTACCCTTATCCATAAGGCACTCAACCTAAGAGGTAAAAATAATGGAAGAAGAAAAAAAAGTTTCTAAAGAAACTAAAGTTAAAATTCCAGAAGCAAATCCTTATAGCAAAGTTAGAGAAACTGATGATGCTGAAACAGAGGCTTTTGCAAAAGGTGAGTTAACAAAGTTTCATAGGGAACAAAGACAAAAGGAAGCAGAAGCAGCAACCGAACAGAAGGACACCGATGCATCTGAAGAGACTGCAGAAAAATCAGAAGTAAAGGCTACTCCTATCGCTGAACGCCCTGCAAAAGCTGAAGATCGTGTTTTTAAGAAACGTTATGACGATCTTAAAAAACACTATGATTCTACAATTAATAAACACAAGGATGAAGTTAAATCTTTGCGTTCTCAATTAGAATCAAGTACTAAACAATTTGTGCCACCTAAATCAAAAGAAGAATTAGAGGCGTGGAGAAAAGAGTACCCTGACGTTTATGATATGGTTGAAACTATAGCCATGAACAAAGCTACTACTCAAACTGCAGAAATTGAAGATAAATATAAAAACCTTCAACTCCAGCAAGAACAAATTATAAAAGAAAAAGCCGAAGTAGAACTTTTAAAATTACATCCTGATTTTAATGAGATTCGACAAAAAGAAGAATTTCATAATTGGGCTGCTAATCAAGATCCTACTATTCAAGGTTGGTTGTATGAAAATACATCTAATGCTAAGTTAGCTGCTAGAGCTATTGATCTATTTAAAATGGATAATGGTGAAAGTAAATTAACTAAAAAAGAAGAGAAGGATGTTAAAAAAGAAGCTGCTAGAGCAATTTCTAAAACAAGAAAAAGTACTGAGTCCGATATTCCTAAAAAGAAAATTTGGACAACTAGTGAGATTTCTAAATTGAAACCTCATGAATTTGAGAAGCACGAGAAAGACATTGACCTTGCACGTTTAGAAGGTAGGATTGAACAACGTTAAACAATCTAACTAAACAATAAAGGAGAAGCATTATGGCTTTTACAAATGCTACTGGATATAATAACCTTTCACAAGGTAATTTTACTCCACAGATCTTTAGTCAGAAAGTTCAGAAATTCTTCAGAAGAGCATCAGTGGTAGAAGATATAACTAACACTGATTACGCTGGAGAAATTGAAAACTTTGGTGACACAGTAAAGATGAAAAACTACGACTATAACGTATTGAAGTTTATATACGACAATGCTACTAATGGTACGAGTACAGGAACTGATGCATCACCAATCGATGGTGACGCAGCTGTAGATACTTTAGCAAATTTAGTATCAACGCTTAAAAAGAACTTGGATAAAAATGATGTGCCAGAAGAAAATAGATGGCTAGTTGCTCCACCTGAATTCTTTGAACAATTAAGAAAAGCAGGCGGAAAACTATCTGACCAATCAGTAATGAATGATGGAGCAGCATCTCAAATCAGAAATGGTAAAGTTACAGACAGACCATTATTTGGTTTTAATATGTATTCATCAAACGCAATTGCTGTATCAGGTGGAAGTGCTGCGTCTCATACTTTTGGATCTTCTGGATCTAATGAGTATGCATTCGTATACGGACACATGTCAGGAGTGGCGACTGTAAATCATATCGCAAAAACAGAATTAATCAGAGACCCTGATTCATTCGCTGACGTTGTCAGAGGACTACACGTATTTGGAAGAAAAATCCTTAGAAGTGAAGCAGTCCAAAGAGGCGTTATAACAATAGGTTAATTAGGAGGATAATAGAAAACTATGGCAACTTATAATGTAACAGGTGCTGGTGGGACTACTGGACATCCGTCTAATGGTAGAACACCTTATATGGTTGAAAATACAATTGATGTATCAGCAATTAATGGTGATAGCGGTGCAGCACAGAATGATATCATTCAGTGCTTAGACATCCCTGCTGAAACTTTAATCATGGAAGCTGGAATTGAGGTAGTCACAGCACTATCTTCTTCAGTTACTATGGACTTAGGTATCACAGGTGGAGACATTGACAGATACGCTGATGGCGACACAAACGCTACAGGGTTTTCTGCACCAACGGCTACAGCTAGAACTATAGTTGCAAGTGCAGATACTTTGGATATTAAAGTCTTAGACGCAGCTTCGTCTGCAGGTAAGATCAGAGTATTCGCTGTACTTTGTGATGTAGCAGGTATTGACGAAACCGACAGAAATACAGACACACAACACGATACTGACGTATCATAATCTGTATAATTTTAAGGGGGGCTATATGTCCCCCTTATCATATTACCCCTTATAACATTTAGGAGATTTATGGCTACTTACGATTTAACAAAAAAAACTAAAGCTAGTACAGGACAAAGAATTATACATTTAGGTCCAGTTGATAATACTATGAGGGTTATTAAATTAGAAAAAAGACTTGATAATCAAGAAGAAAAATTAAACAAAATTTTAAACTTACTAGAAAATGGCAACAACTTACCTAACACTGACAAATAGTGTACTTAGAGAATTAAACGAAACAGAGTTAACCTCTAGTACGTTTAGTTCAAGTCGAGGTATACAAACTGCAATAAAAGATTTTATTAATAAAGGTATTCATGATATTTATAATGAAACAGGTGAGATACCATTATTATATTCAAGAACTACACAAGATTTAACTATTGGTGATAATGAGTATGATTTTCCTGCTGACTTTAGAAAAGCAGATATGGATTCATTTTCATTAAGACCAAAAGAATTAGTAACTAATGGTGAGTTTACATCTAATATAAATAGTTGGACAACTGGAGATGGATCACCATCATATACATCAAGTGGTAATGGCAGATTAAATTTAAATAGTGCAGCAGCTTATCAAGCTATTAATACCACAGTAAATAAAACTTATAGACTACAAGTTAGAGTTTTAAGTCCAAATAGTTCTAGCACTGCATTAATTGTAAGAGTTGGAACATCTGCAGGTGGAACACAAAATTTAAATACAACAAAAGCAGTAACTAATTTTAGAGAAGGTGATATATTACAAACAACATTTACTGCAACAGCACAAACTTCTTATATATACTTAGAAGCATCTAGTGTTCAATTAGATGTTGACTATGTTAGAATATCTAGAAGTGATATTGCAACTAGAAAATTATCATACATAACATACGATAGTTACTTACAAAGTCATAAACCAACTGATGATACAAATAACGAAGGTAACTATTCTGTGCCATTAAGAGTTTATATTTTACCAGATCATTCTGCATTTGGTGTAAGCCCAAGACCAAATACAAACGAATACACAGTAAGTTACGATTATTATACAACACATACAGATTTGTCTGCTCATGGTGATAATATGAGTTTACCTGACAGATTTAGAACTTTGATTGTAGATAGAGCTAAATACTATACATATATGTTAAGATCAGATCCACAACATGCACAATTAGCTGATAGAGACTTTCAAAGAAAACTTAGATTATTAAAAGTAGATTATGCAACTAAAAATGATTACATGAGAACTGATGTAATTGGTGAAAGTATTGCAACAAATATAGGAGGCAGAGTTAGCTAATGGCTATTAAAAAAGATACAGATAAAGTAGTAGAAGAAAAAAACGGTATGAAAATTACTGATAACATGGATGGTGAAAAACGTTCTAATGAAAAATTAAATACAATGACAGCAGATCTTTCTAAAAAAATGAGTATTGGGCAGATTAATAAATATATTAGTGCTTATAAATCTGGTGATCCTGTTAAAAATTTAATACCACCAAGTTTAACAAAAAAAGAATTAATACAATTAGAAAATTTAGCTAAAAAGAGAAATTAATAAACAATGCCAACAACAGATTTAATATCCCCATTTGTTGTAAGTTGTGCTGGTGGTTTAACATTGAACAAAGATGTGTTTTCTATGCAACCAGGTGAAGCATTAATCTTACAAAACTTTGAACCCGATATTAAGGGTGGATATAGACGTGTTAGTGGTACAGCTAGATATAATACTACAATTGTACCTGAAGGATCTAGTAATAGTAGCCTTGTAATAGACTGTTCTGTTATATTTAATGATCAAATAATTGTTGCAAGAGGTGGTGATATTCATAGAGGAACAACATCTGGAAGTTGGACATCTTTAACAACAGGACTCGGAACTTCTAGTAGAGCTTATGATTTTGAAAAGTTTAATTTTGATGGAACTGATAAATTAATTATTGCAACAGGACACTCAGCTGCACAAATAATTAATACAAGTTATGCAGTTGATGTTGTAAATGCAACAGGTGGTGGTACAGCTCCTACAAATCCTAAATTTGTAAAAGCATTTCAAAACCATATGTTTTATGCTGGTGCAAGTAATTCACAAGAAGTTATATTTAGTGTACCATTTGAAGAAGATAATTTTACAACAGGTAGTGGAGCAGGATCATTTAAAGTTGACTCTGCAGTTGTAGGATTAAAAGTATTTAGAAATGAATTAATTATATTTTGTGAAGATAGAATATATAAATTAACTGGAACAGCAAGTGCATCATTTGCTGTACAAGAAGTTACAAGAAATATTGGCTGTAGAGATGGTGGTAGTATTCAAGAGATTGGTGGTGATGTTATATTTTTAGCACCAGATGGATTAAGGACTATTGCAGGTACAGCAAGAATTGGTGACGTTGAACTTGGATCTATATCTAGACAAATACAATCTAGAATTGATGAAGTAACATTGGATAGAATATCATCTATAGTTATTAGAGGTAAATCTCAATATAGATTATTTTATCCTGTAACAGCAACAGGTCAATTATCATCAAAAGGAATTATAGGCGTATTAAAAAATAATCCTAATACAGGATCAATAGGATTTGAATATGCAGATATGGTTGGTATTAAACCTGCATGTACAGATTCAGATTTTATAAGTGCTGTTGAAACACAAGTATTTGGTGGATATGATGGTTACATTTATAAAATGGAAACAGGAAATACTTTTGCAACAGGTACAACTACAACAACAATACAAGCAGTATATAGATCTCCAGATATGGTGATGGGAGATCCAGGTCTAAGAAAATATATGCAAAGAGTTAATTTAAATTATGAAGGAGAAGGAACTTCTATTGATGCAAACTTAGCTCTTAGATATGATTATGATGATCAAAATACACCACAACCGTCAAAGATAGCATTACCTAGTGTAGGTGGTGCTGGACAATATGGAGCAGCAAAATATGGTAGTTCACTATATGATGCATCAGGTGTTCCGTTAGTAAGACAATCAGTAGAAGGCTCAGGATTTGCAGTAGCATTACAGATCGATGATCAAAATAGTGCAGACTCATTTTCAGTTAAAGGCTTTCAATTAGAATTTACCCCAGGAGGAAGAAGATAATGGCAGGCTATTCAGCTCGACAATCCAGCTTTACAACAGGTGATACTATCACCGCAGCTCATTCTAATGATGAGTTTAACCAAGTATTAGCTGCATTTAACGCAACTACAGGACACACGCATGATGGAACTGCGGGTGAAGGTGGTCCTGTTGGATCTATCAGAGATGCTGATAGTTTAAATAAAGTATTAGTTGATTCAACTAATAATCATTTAGAATTTTATGTAGAAGTATCTTCTTCTGCAGTACAACAATTAAGAATACAAGATGGTGCTATTGTACCTATAACAGATAATGATATTGATTTAGGAACTTCATCTCTTGAGTTTAAAGACAGTTATTTTGATGGCACAGTTACAACAGATGCTTTAGTAGCAGATACAGCTGATATTAATGCTGGATCTATTGATGGAGCAACACTTGGAACAAATAGTGCAATTACTCAAGCTGTAATTGATAATATTAATATTAATGGCACAACTATAGGTCATACATCTGATACAGATTTATTAACACTTACTAGTGGAGTATTAACAGTAGCTGGTGAATTAGATGCAACTAGTTTAGATATTTCTGGTGATGCAGATATTGATGGAACTTTAGAAGCTGATGCTATTACAGTTGATGGTGCAACTTTAACAGAATTTATAACTGATGCAGTTGGAGGAATGGTTTCTTCTAATACTGAAACAGGCATAACTGTTACATTTGAAGATGGAGATAATACTTTAGATTTTGCTTTAGGTTCTTCTCAAACTACAATATCATCATTATTAAATACAAGTTTAGTTGTCGGAAGAGATTCAGATAATGATATAGATTTTGCTACTGATAATACAATTTTATTTAGAACTGATGGTGCTGATCAAATTAAATTAGTTAATGGTGCTTTAGCTCCTGTAACAGATAATGATATTGATTTAGGAACTTCTTCTTTAGAATTTAAAGATGCATTTTTTGATGGAACAGTAACAGCAGATGCTTTTGCTGGACCTTTAACAGGTGATGTAACAGGAAATGTTTCTGGAACTGCAGCAACAGTAACAACTGCAGCCCAATCAAATATTACATCATTAGGAACTTTAACAACTTTAACTGTTGATAATGTTATTACTAATGGAGCTACAATTGGACATACTGATGATACTGATTTAATTACATTAGCAGATGGAATTGTTACAGTTGCAGGAGAAATTTCTGTAACAACATTAGATATTGGTGGAACTAACGTAAGTGCAACAGCAGCAGAAATTAATTTAATAGATGGTGATACTGCAAGAGGTACTACAGCAGTTGCAGACGCAGATGGTATTCTTCATAACGATGCTGGCACAATGAGAATGACTAGTGCTGCAACATTTAAAACATATTTTACAAGTGGAGTTTCTTCAGCAGCAGATGATTTAACAGCTGGTGATTCAGCAGTTAATCTTACAACATCTTCAGGAGACATTACAATTGACGCAGCAGCAAATGATTCAGATATTATATTTAAAGGTACAGATAATAGTTCTGATATTACTATGCTTACTCTTGATGGTAGTGAAGCAGGAGCAGCTACATTTAATAATAAAATTGTAGCAACAGAATTAGATATATCAGGTGATGTAGATGTAGATGGAACATTGGAAGCAGATGCAATTACACTTAATGGAACATCATTAGCTTCTTCTGCAACAACAGATACTACAAATGCATCAAATATTGGCTCAGGAACTTTAGCAGCAGCAAGAATGGCAGCAGCACAAACTGCTATTACTTCTTTACTTGCAACAGATATTAAAATTGGTGAAGATGATCAAACTAAAATAGATTTTGAAACAGCAGATGCTATTCATTTTTATGCTGGTAATCAAAATCAAATTAAACTTACAGATGGAGTATTAGCACCAGTTACAGATAATGATGTTGATTTAGGAACATCATCATTAGAATTTAAAAATGTTTATGTAGATGGTACAGTATTTGCTGATGCGTTAGGATTTGGTACAACAGTAATGACGCTACCAAGTGCTGATGGAAATGCAAATCAAATTTTAGTTACAGATGGATCTGGTGCTTTATCTTTTACAGATAACTCTGGTGGAACATCTTGGCAATCAGTTAAAACTTCTAATTATACAGCATCAGCTGGAGAGGGTATATTTGCAAATACAACAAGTGGATCATTTACAGTTACATTACCAGCATCACCTAGTTTAGGAGATGAAGTTTCAATTAAAGATTATGCAGGTACATTTGATACAAATGCACTTACAATAGGAAGAAATTCACAACCAATAGAAGGCGTAGCTGAAGACCTAACTGTCAGTGTAGAAAGAGCTGGTTTAACATTAGCATATTCTGATAGTACACAAGGTTGGCTATTGAAAGATAAATAATGGCTAAGTACAAGGATATTGGTGGTACAACCGTTGGGTTTAGAAACGGTGCAGAAGAGTATACATATCCATCTGGATTTGAAGGTTCAATTTATTATAATTCTGGTAATGGGCAATTTGAGTTCGTAGGTTTAGGAACTGGAAGTTGGAGCTCAGGTGGAAACTTAAATACAAAACGTTATGCTGCAGGAGGTGCAGGAGTACAAACTGCAGGAGCAATATTTGGCGGTGACGCAGATGGTGGTAGTCCTAGATATGGACTGCATGAACAATATGATGGTAGTTCTTGGACTGAAGCTGCAGATTTAAATCAAGAAGCAAGCTATAATGGAGGAACAGGTACTCAAACTGCTGCTTTAAAATTTGGAGGTTATAGTACTGCAAGACACGCAAATGCAGAAACATGGAATGGTTCAACATGGACAGAAGTCGGAGATTTAAACACCGCAAGATTTGGACATGCTAGTGTTGGACATACAAGCACATCTGCTTTTGCAGTAGGAGGTTCATCAGCAGCTTCTGGCACTGCAGCTATTGTTGAACAATGGGATGGAAGCAGTTGGACAGAAATAGCAGATATTAATAATGGTAGAGCATATTTTGGAGGTTCAGGACTTACTACAGCAGGTCTTGTTTTTGGTGGTGGTCCAGACACTGGAAATACTGAAACATGGAATGGTAGTTCTTGGACTGAAGTTGGAGATATGAATACAGATGAGAGATATGGTTTAGGAAGTGGTACACAAGGTACTAACACAGATGCATTAGGTTTTGGTGGTGGTTCTCCAAGTACTACTGTAAATACAGAATCATGGAATGGAACTGCTTGGACTGAATTAAATAATCTTTCAACAGCTAGAAGAAATATTACAGGTGTAGGATCACCAACTGCTGCTTTAGCTGTAGGTGGAGAACCGCCTATTTTAACAGCTACAGAAGAATGGACAATAGCTCACGCAACTAAAACAGTAACAACAAGTTAAAAAAATTATAATAAAAAGGAGGATAAACTATGGCATACAAATACAGTGTAAAAGAAAACTGGGGCAAAAATGCAAATGGTGATTCATTCATTCGTCATGAGGATAGAAAACAATTTACAATTGAAGGCTTTCCTGGCAATGTTTGGGTAACTGAGGACAATATATACGCTGACAGATGGATAGCTAGACATGGTGCAACGGTTAAAACTAAGTCACAAGCACAGACTATTGTAACAGATATTGTTAATGATGCTCAAGACGCTTGGGACGATGACAATGTTGACGGTGAAACATCAGCTGAAAAGATTGAAAGACTTGGCTCTAAACCAACAGATATAACATTACCGTAGTAGAATCCTCATGGCAGAATACAAAGCTATACATGGAACTCTATTCCAGCATAAGACATCTGATCCGTTAGGAGCAGGTGTAGCTAATGGTACATGGTCTTCTGGTGGTAATTTGAATACAGCTAGATATACTGGTGGAGGTGCTGGTATTCAAACTGCAGCTTCGTTATTTGGTGGAGCTCCAGGAACAATAGCCAATCACGAATATTATGACGGCTCAGCTTGGTCAGAACAAACAGATGTAAACACAGGTAGATCCTCTGCGGGTTCAAGTGGAACTCAAACAGCTTCTATTTTAGCTGGTGGTTTTACAGATGCCAATGTTGATAGCACCGAAACATGGAATGGATCATCCTGGACAGAAGTATCAGAAATAAATACAGCAAGAAGAGGAATTAGTTCTCTTGGTCATACAAACACAGCTGCTCTAGCAGCAGGTGGATATACTACGACAGCAGTTAATAATACTGAAACTTGGAACGGAACAAGTTGGACAGAGATTACTGAAATAACAACAACTGGATATAGTGGTTCAGGATCTGGAACTTCAACAGAGGGTTTAATTTTAAACGTTCACCCTAGTTCGACAAATCAATATTGGAACGGAACTTCTTGGACAGAATTAGCAGATACAAATACATCTCACTCACCTAGCTCAGGAGCATCACAACAAGGAAGTTATACAGAAGCTTTAATTTTTGGAGGAACTCCTAATTTAGCAATAACAGAAGCATGGGATGGTTCTTCATGGACTGAAGTAAACGATTTAAATACAGGCAGAAGAGGACTGAGAGGAGCTGGTACATCAAATTTAGGGTTAGCGATGGGAGGAGGACCTCCAACAGTTGCAGCAACAGAAGAATTTACAGCAGGACAAATAACAGATGCAATAATAAATGAGGGACAATGTTTCTATCGTAGTGATACAGGAGATTTTAAAATTACATTAACACAATTTGGTACAGGTGCATGGGCTAGTGGTGGTAATTTAAATACTGCAAGAAATGATTTAGATGGTTCAGGAACACAAACAGCAGGACTTGCATGTGGAGGAAATCCTAATAAAGCTATAACAGAAGAATACAATGGAACAAGTTGGACTGAATCTGGAGATTTAAATACTGCTAGAAGAGCTTTAACAGCTTTTGGATTACAGACAGCAACTATAGCTGCTTTTGGTGGAGAAAATCCTTATAATAACCAAGTAGAACAATATGACGGATCTAGTTGGACTGAGATAGCTGAAGTTAATACAGCAGGAGGTGGCTCACCTGGTTCTTGTGGAACAACGACTGCAGGTTTAGTTTTTGGTAGAAGAAAAACTCCAGTTGCTACCAAAGGTGGAGACACAGAGACTTGGGACGGAAGTAGTTGGACTGAAGTTGGAGATTTAAACACTGCTAGATGGGCGATAGGTGGATTAGGAACTCAAACTGCTGCTTTAGCAGTTGGTGGAGCACCTCCTCATTATGCTAATACAGAAACTTGGGATGGAACTTCATGGACTGAAGTCGCTGATTTAAATACAGCTAGAAGTCAGGGAGGTGCAGCTGGAACTACAACAAGTGCTTTATATTTTGTTGGAGAAGCAAGTCCAGGACCTCAAAACGTAACAGAATCCTGGAATGGTTCTTCATGGACTGAAGTAGCTGATGCATCAGCTGGTGCTGGTAAAGTTGCAGACTCTGATAGTAGTTCTCTAAGTGCTTTTTTTGCTGGTGGAGATGGTCCTCCAGGTGGTCCAGTTGCAACAACAGAGGAATGGACTGTTCCTGAATCAGTAAGTAATTTAACAATAACGGATTAATATGACATACGGAAGTGGAAATAGTGGAGATTACAAAAAATTAAAAGGTCAGATGATACAAGTTACTGATACTGATCCAGTTGTATATGCAGGTGCTTGGTCTTCTGGTGGTGCTATGAATACAGCTAGATCAGAATTAGCAGGAGCAGGAATTCAAACTGCAGCTATAGCTTTTGGTGGATTAGTTTATCCCCCAAGAGTTGCAAATAATGAATTATATGATGGTAGTAGTTGGACTGAAGTTGGAGATTTAAATACAGCAAGATCAACTCACACAGGAATAGGTTTATCAACTGCGGCGTTAGCAGTAGGAGGTCAATCTCCAACAGCAGTGGTTGCTATTACTGAAAGTTGGGACGGTTCGTCATGGACTGAAGTTGGTGATTTAAATTCTGGTAGACAAAATATGACAGGTTCAGGAACAACACCAGCAGCATTAATTTTTGGTGGTAACGATGGATCAAATAGAGGTTATACAGAAACTTGGAATGGAAGTGCTTGGACTGAAGCAGGTGATTTAAACACAGCTAGATCAGATTTAGCAGGTGCTACAAATGGAACTACAACTGCTACACTAGCTTTTGGTGGTGGCACTAATCCAAAAGCACAAAATGAAAGTTGGAATGGTTCTGCATGGACAGAATTAGGAGATTTAAATACAGGTAGACAAAATTTAGGCGGAGGAGGTGTTCAAACAGCTGCTTTAGCATTTGCTGGAGAAACTGTTGCTATTACTGAAAGTTGGGATGG
>LULN01000261.1_pt2 | contig 19356 bp, 21 predicted proteins | sample 728131 | NCBI WGS metagenome assembly LULN01 (sample SAMN03860288, study PRJNA289734) | marine metagenome | biome: seawater column; feature: ocean; material: water; isolation source: Red Sea water column Station 149 - depth 100m | place: Saudi Arabia: Red Sea | collected 2011-10-15 | depth 100 m
ATTTGGGTAAAATAAGCAAATGGATTTCTAGACTTTTCTGGATCAAAGTTTTTTATGTACTGTACACAGTTTTCAATACCATCAGATATCATATCCTCCCTAAACATGTAATTAACAAAATTAGGTTTATATGATAAGTGAGTAGCAATCTTTAGAAAACATGATCCAAGATAATTCGTTATACGAGGTCTTGGTTTTCCTGCTTCTTCTGCTTCTGCACATTTACCTCTGTATACAATAAGTGCTTCGAGAAACTCTTTATTGTTTACATAATGCTCTGACTTTTTAGTACGTCTAACCATTGCATGTTTTTCCTATGCTAGTTGTTTACATTATAACACATCATTTTCGTTTAATCAACAAAAGTAACCTGTCATCGATTTCCTTTGTGACTAGTATATCAAAGTTTTCAAAAGATTTGAGGATATTCTCTTTAGAAACACCAGACCAATCTTCATCAAGTTCAGTCTCAAATAATCTAACATCATCAATAACTACCAAACCCAAGTCAGCTTGATATTCTTTATCAATTATACTACACTCTTCTAATAAGGGTACATCTAAATGATTTTTAGAACTTAACCCCTGAGACCAGTGAGCATCCAACCAAAAGAAAACGTGATCCTCTTTTGCTAAACTATTTAAGTACTTTGGAATTTCAATTAAACTATCACCTAACACACGTTCTACATTATCCCAATGACCTATTTGAGGACTCAACCAGTCATAAAGTTTTTCTGAAATTTCAACAGTAAATACCTTTTCAAAATATTGGCGAATAGCATCTATACTCTGTCCATAAGCAGTTCCAGTTTCAATAAAGGTAGAAAATATATTAGGATCTTCTACATGTTCGGATATTGCTTCCGAATATTCACTTAAATCATCTGGGTTTAAAAATCTTCCCATTATGTTAATTCGATTATCAATTTATTATAACACAAATTTACGGGGCTTGACAAGGTATTAAAATATGAATAGAATAACTCTGTCAGGGTTAAGGGAAATAAATTAGCTAGATTTATAAAGCTTTTCTAAGAATATTCGGGCATCAGATATAGAACTTAAGAACCCCATATCTTTATTAGTGGAGGATTGATTATTATCTCTATCTTTATCTTTTAAATATCTTTCATATATTTTTATTATTTGATCATCAGATATTTCTGTTACAGTAATAACTTTTTGCATATCAATTACCAAAACTGAGTCAGTTGCCATTTCCAACCAAGGATTTACTCTAACGGCACCCATTCCACCCATATTACGAATCTGTATAGTTTCAAAAGTTACGGGCGAGTCGAGTATTAAAATAGTTTTATCTTCCTCTTCACATGGACATATCTTAGCTTCGTTCAATTAAATGATTAAGTGTATAATTCTTACGTGAACTATACGTAATGTCATCTGCTATATCATAAAGTACTGCTTGTGTTTTGTTGTCTCCCTTTCTTAAAACTCGACCAATCGATTGAAGATTTCTGATTCTGGACTTAGAGGGACTAGCAAAAATGACGTTATGAAGATTCTTAATGTTAATTCCTGTGGAGAAGGTTCCATAAGATGCGACTATGATAGCGTTTTTTTCTTGTTCAGTAATCTCTCTTACGAGTTCTCTTTGTTGGGCATCGACTCCACCGTGTACAAAGAATACTTTACGATCACCTAATATGGAATTATTTATTAAATTGTAAAGTGGTTCACCATGTGCTTCTACTCTGCTGAATAAAATAAGACTATTACCTTTTAGATCCAATACTAGATTTTTAATAAAGTTATTTCTTTTAGGATGTCCAATAATATATTGCAATTCATCTTCATAAGTTTCAAATTTTTGTGCTTTATGCTTCAATAATAAAACATGAATTTGTAATTTAGAGAGATGACCCTTATCAATAAGTTCTTTTGTTTGAGTTACTTTGTATGATGGTCCAAATAATCCTTCTAAGACCCATTTATGCGTCTGTGAACCGTCTAAAGTTCCAGTAAACCCATATCTATATTTTGCATCATTCATCTTAGTCATGATGCTTACAAGAGACTTTGACTTAAACAAGTGAGCCTCATCTCCAATAGCAACTTCAAAATCTTTAAAGAATGGTCTTTTCAATTTATAAATCGATTGCCATGTTGTAATAGTAACTGGATATTCATTTGTTTTCTCTCTTCCAGAATATATCTTATGACAATATTTTTCTGCTTCCCAACCATAATCTTTAAAATCCTTATACATTTGTTCTACTAGTGATGTAGTAGGAACAACTAATAATACTTTCTTTTTCTTTTCTGCAAAATATCTTACTACAGAATATATCATTAATGATTTTCCTGATGCAGTAGGTGATATTAATAGTTTACGATTATATCTTAATGCATCATATACAGCATCTATCTGATAATTTCTAGGTTTATGCCTAGATATCTTTTTCATATATGCTTTAACTCCCTCACGAGATATTATTTCATTCTCTTCAAAAGGAGTACCATAGTGTTGATTATTTTCAAATTCTAAGGTATACTCTGACTTCCTTGCCCAATTAACAATTTTATCTACCAACCCAACATATACTTCTCCAGTAGCAGGAGAAAACAAACGAATCTTACCATCCCAGTATTTACTACGATACTGTGGCATGAATTTAGCACCAGGAACATCAAATGTAAAAAGATCTGATAGTTCCTGACTTATATGTGGTTCTGTTTTCACAGTCACATATACTTCATTCTTCTTACGGATAGTAATATCAGTCACTGTATCCCCTAATGAATTGTTGCCACTCAATCGCATTCTTAATTTGATAAGTACGATTGTTTATATTTTTCAATATACTATCCAAATAACTTATCATTACTTGATAGTACTCTACTTTAGAGATTTGTTTGATCAACTCAGGATCTGAGTCCATGTATTTATCAACATCTTGCCTTAAGACTTTATGGTCAAAAGGTTTATCAATGTAGACTTCAGGATCTGATTTGCCAGTATAGTACTGCCACTTTTCTTTCTTAAGAACTTTGAATTTATTCTCCTCTGCTTTTTTAAGGAGAATTATTCTATTTAAAATTCTATAATATTTTGCGTGTAGGGCTGGAATATTAGTAGACTCAGTATGAAGATTATCTGGGTCTAACTTTGAATCCTCACTCCATAACGACTGAATTTCATCAAGATTCATAAATTAATTCATCACTTCTATATCATATATAGAGTACTTAAAGGTAGCGTCGGCCGTGACATAATCTATATCACCAGCACCAGCATCGAAGTTAATAGTTGATAGAGAAACAGGAAATACATCCCTAAATTTTACTTTTACAATTTCATTAAAACTACTATTGTAAACTATCAGAGTTGCATCTGAATATTCATTTAATGCATTCTTTGCAGCAGGATCTGGCATATAAGTATCATCTTGTTTCAAATCAATGAACTCTTGTACACTATCTGGATAACCCAATCCACGTAACCAGTTTTGTACTTCCATATAATTTTCTAAGTTCTCATCAACAAAGAAACTTAGAGTAAAATCATCAAAAGTTAATTTGTCACCAGCAACAGGAATATCTCTCAAATATCCAGGTTGTAGTGCAAATCCCAAATTGATGCCAGGAATTGAAGCAGAATTAGAAAAGAAATCTGCTTTAGGTGCTTTTGTTATTATAAATTTGAATCCAACAGGAGAGAGATAATTCCTGTTTTTAATTTGATTTGACCAAGGTGCTGGCATTATTATAGACCTACTATTCTTCTATTTATTCATAAAAAAAGAGACCCCCGAAGGAGCCTCTTGAATAAAGGATATATTTCCTTTCTTCTTACATGAGGTTAGAAACCTTAACACGTCTGTAGTAACGGTTAGAGTTAACACGTAGACGACCAAGACCTTGTGCAGTACCTTCAGCAAATGGGTTTGCGACGATACCATAACGAGTCTTAAATCCAATTTTTGGTTGGAAGGTGTCCTGACCAACTGCACGAACCATCTGTAGAGGAACGTATGGGCAGTAGAACAGTCCAGCGTCATAAGGTGAAGAACCCTTGTAACCAGCAACGTAGTACTGATCAGCAGCAACGTTAGCAGAATATGGGTCGATGTATACTCTGTACTTACCTTGTAGAGTACCAGCAAATGTGTTGCCAGTGTCATCAACATTAAGGTTAGCATTAAGAGCAGGTGTGTAATCAAGTACACCAGCCATTGTTAGAGCAGAAGCAACGTCAGCAGAGCAAAGGATCATGTTACCCTTTCCACGACGAGTTCTCTGTGCTATAGCGTTGGCATCTCTTTCGATCTGGAATAGAAGTCCCTTGAATTTCTCAACTGACCATCTACCATTGGAGTCAACGTCTAGGTCGAAAGTACCAGCAGTAGCAGTGTTAGCAGCAGCACCCTGTTCAGCAATCTTATAGATTGTTCTGATAACTTCACGGTTAATTTCAGCAAGGATCTCTGTTGAGAGAATATTTGCTAATTCCGCTTCAGCATTCAATCCGTGGATTGCCTTAAGGTCTTGAGCAAGCTCTAGTGAGTACTCTGCCTTTAACGCACGAGATTTCGCAGTAACTGTTACTTTCTCGATGCTGAATGCCATTTCGTTGAAATGGTTATTCGTGCCATCTCCGAGTGCTTCAGCATTTGCTGTTGGCATACCTTGTCCAACGTTGTATCCTGTTGAGGATGCAGATGAAACAGGGTTAAGTGCAGATGGGTTAGTACCTGCTTGAGTTACTGTACCCAAACCAGCAGCTGTGTCAGTCTCACCAGCAGTGATACTGTCGTTATCATTCTGTGCAGAGAATGTTGTGTCTGCTTCGTCGAAGAATGCCTCTGTACCAGCCTGTGACTCGTAACGTGAACGCATTGCGAAGATTAGTCCAGTAGGACCATTCATTGGTTGAACACCAGCAAGGTCATAAGCGACCAAGTTTGGCATTGAACGTCTAATTAATGAGATTAGAACGGGGTCGAAACCTGCGGTTGGACCTGCAGCAGCAGAGTCAGCACCGAAACCACCTGTACCAGCATCGTTGGTAGGTGCAGCTTCATAGAGGAACTGCTTCTCCTCGTTCATAAATTTTTCTTGGTTCTCCAGAAGAACTGCGGTAACCATTCTGCGATGTGCATCCTTAATTTCGGGAGCACTTTCGGCATCTAGTAATGGAGCCCACTTCTCCTGCAGTTGTTCAGCATTGAACATTTGCATTTGAATTTACCTCTTAAGTAAAAGTGTTGTTTTTTTCGTTATAATAAGAAATTACTTCTTAGTGACTCTTTGAAGTGTTGAGAGATAATTCGCCATTGATCCAGTATTCTTAACTGGTGACTCAGTACCTTCACTCAGTACTTCATTATTGTCTCTCTGAGCACTAGGTGCAGTTGATGGGAAATAAGATTCTCTCAACGTTACTAGTTTCTCACGGTAATTTTGCTCACTTTCAAACTCTACACTTTCAGCAAGAGAAGCGAGTTTCTCTTTCTGTGTGATTGCAAGACCTTCTGCCACGTCACTTAGTATTCCATCGGATTTAGATTCGGCAAGTCTCTTATTCAGAGCAACATTGTTCTCAATCTGCTCATTGAGTTTTCCTTCCATTTCATCAAGTTTATTTACCATGTTCTCAAGGACATCATATTTGTCTTCAGGGATTGATACATAATGTTCTTCAAATAGTGACTTCATACCTTCTAGGAAGGATTCAGTCATTTCTGTTTTAAGTCCAGCCTCTACAGCAAGTTCGTTTTCCTGTAGCCATTCTCCAGCTACATATTCAAGATAAGAATCGACTCTTTCTGTGAGTTCAACTTTCTTGGACTCAATTTCTTCTTCGAGTTTCTTAGAGTAATCTTTCTCTAAGTCCTCTTTAATTGTTGCAACCTTAGAATTGATTGCTGCCTCGAAGATAGTCTTTGCTTTTGCTTGGAACTCTTCAGATAGTTCCTCTCCTTGGAGAAGTGCTTCAACATCTTCTTCGACATTGAGTTCAGGTGTAACTTCTTCCTCAGAAGATTCGGCAACAACTTCCTCTTCTTTAGTTTCAGGTTCTTCAGTGATTGCATCTTCGACCTTCTTCTTAAGATCTTCTTCTGCAACAACTTCTTCTTCTTTAGCAGGTTCTTCTGCAACGACTTCTTGGTCTGCTTTGACCTCGACTTCATCGCCAGAGTTTAAACTTGTCCCTGGTTGGACATCTCCAGATTTAACACCAGATTTTGCACCCTTGTTAACTACATCCTTAACTTGCTTAAGAGTAGCACCAGGTGTTTTTAACTTAGCAGAGTCGTCATCGACTTTGTAGTTTTCTGGAGTAGGGCCGCCTAGATCCTCCCAAGAACCGCTATTTCCTGGTGTTGATACTCCAGCAGCATTGCTTCCTGCTTTAGGAAGTGCTTTGTCACCTGAAGCTGCACCAGCAGTAACGGCATTGGATTCCTTAACGTCTACTTCCATTTCTTGTAATTTGTTACCACGGGACATTTTAGTTCTCTCCGATTACCTTTTAGTGTAAAACTATATTTATTTATAAATTAAAGATTTGTCAAAAAATCATTGAACAACTGGAGTTTGTGCTCCTCTAGTCGTTTTTGACTCACTAGCGTATTAATACGCTTCTTTGTTTGGGTTGCGATTTGTTCACGAAGTGTACCTCCGTCCCAAACCCATTCCTTACCTTCCATGATTCCATTGACGAAAGCGTCTGGAGCAGAAGGATCTGCAACTATGTCTGCAGCAGTTGCTAATTGAAAGTCTTCACCAACAACTTTAGCACCACTACGATCTTCTCTAAGTGACCCAACACCACGAGAAGAAACACCAAGAGTTACACCTTCATCAATTAATGATGATGCTATCTTACCCATCGGTGTATTAAGAATTTGTGCTTTACCCTTAAAATTATTTCCCTCTTGAACAAGAGAAGTAATCTTATGAGAAACACGATCAAGGTTTACAGTAGGGCCATCAGGATGTCCCAACTCACCTAAAGCACGACCTTTTTGGACAAATGCTTCATTGTATCTGTTAACCTCTTTAGCAAGAGTTGATACAGGATACATTCTACCATTACGGTTTTTTATATCTCCTTGCAAAAATACACCTTCAATATAAAGTTTCTTATTGGAACCTTTACCTTCGGTGATAAACTTAACTTGTGAGACTTCTTCTGTAATCAGTTTCATTTTACTAATCTGTAAATCCTACTTTTGTTGCTTTAAAAGCACCAGATCCCCATATTGTATATGATGCACGTTTTTGAATATATTCAACGTGATTATCTGGCATGGATATTGAACCAACACTTGAGTACTCATTAGCACCTGTTGGATCAGTAACACTGATAACGTTATCTGCACCAGAACTATTAAAAACTCTGACAACAGTAGCATTTCCAACAGTGGAACTATTTCCTATTCCAGCAGTGACAGAAACTTCTGCACCTAATAAAACAGTGGTATTAGCCATTTGGTTTCTCTTCTTGATCTACTTCATTTGTGGGTTCAGTTTCAACTTCAGTTTCAACTTCAGTGTCTACTTCTTGTCCAAAAAGACTAGCAGCAGCATCTGGTTTTGCAGCATCTATCTTCTCTGCACTCTTAGTATATAAGATTTCTTTTATCTTATCACTAATTTCTGAGGCAGATTGATCAGTTGCCAACATATCCATTAAATCATCCATAGTAATGAAATATAATTATAAACTAAAGGTATTTATATCTCTCCACCCTTCGGCATATTCATTGGTGCTCCTTCTTCTTCTGGCATTCCTTCTGGAACAGTTCCCATCATATCATATCCTGCTAATGCTTGATCTGCTGGCATTCCTGTTGCTGGATCAACTGGCATATTTGGATCAGGTATAATTCCATCTTCAATTTCTTGTGCCATTTGTTCATCCATTTCCTTCATTTCTGTCTCAGTCTGTTTCAGAACTTTTGTTCTTACATATTGGGCAGAGAAGTATTTACCCATGTATGGTTCCATAGAAGCAATTACACCCAATTGCTCTTGAAGTAACTCATTCTCCTTAAGATCAGAGAAATGATTATCATACAAGAAGTCATATTGAATATGATCTTCTAATGTATCCCAATCTTCTGGAGTAATAATATTCTTAAGGATCAACTGTGTCTTAAGCATATCATTAAAGATTTGAGAGAATCTCTTACGTAATCTACCAACAAACTTGGTAAACTTAAGTTCATCTCTTAAGATCTCTGATGATCTACCTAAATTAAATCCACCTTGACTATCAAGTCTACTTGATGGAACATTTAATGACTTATAAAGTTTAGATTGGAAATACTCAATATCAGTAAGTTCTCCAAGATTCTGTCCACCAGGAAGTGTAGAAATTTCTGTTCCTCTACCACCTTCTCTACGTGGAAGCCAGAAATCTTCTAACATTGCCATGTATTTCTTATCATCACGAATCTCACCAGTGTCTGCATTATAAACCAGTTTATTTCTATAACGGTTCATAACATCACGCAGATATTGCTCTGCCTTAACTTTAGGTAGATTACCTACATCAATGTAGAATATTCTTCTTTCTGGAGCACGAGATAATCTGTAGATAACAAGACTATCCTCAACCATTCTTAACTGGTTAAGTGCTGGATCAAAGACATAAAATTCATTTACTTTTGGTGCTTCTACGTTCTTTATATCATTCGCATTTTTACTTACATCAAATGGTGATAACTGATTCGATCCCATTTTTTCAACTTGTCTAACAAGTCTTATCTTAAGTGGATCAATAAATCTTATTTCTTGAATACCATCTTGTGGTTTCTTTAGATCAATTACTTTATGATAAAAAACTCTTCCATCAATATACCATGTACGAAAAATCTCATGAGACTTCTTATCGAAGTTCATGAGTTCTTTGATGTATTTAAATTCTGTTCTAATATGATCCTTTATCTTATCAGATGCAGGTAAATTGGATAACTCAACTTCTACAGGAGAGTCATTAAGATCTGAAACGATTGCTTCATTTACAATATCTTCAATTGCACTATCTGCCTCTGGGTGCAGACACATTTCACGATATCTACGAATCAGATCTTGTTCGCTTTTATATACCCCTTCAATGTCAACGTATTGGCCATAAAATCCACTCGACACATAAAAGTCCGACTTATCTTCGTCGGACTTGGGGATCGGTGAAACGACCCCCTTTGAGTTATTATCCCCAGATTCTGGGAGTTTAAAACCAAACAGTTTTGCCATTGTATAATTTCTTTACTGCTATTATAACACTATTTAGGAGCCGCTGCCAAGCTGTGTTGCACCAGTTGGATCTAGAGCATCCCACCACTGAACTTGTAGTTCAACTGTAAACTCTTCTAATGAGTCTGAACTATCGTATGAAAGAGCAATGTCTGACACGTTAGTTGGGAAAACACCATAGAATTTATATGCCTTAAGAACTGGCATATTAACTGCTGTTTGTGGTACTGGACCACCAACTTGTGATCTACCAAATTGTCTTACAAACACATCTTTCTGATATGCAGTAGGATCTGTTAGTCCTGCATTATCCTCATGTTTATTGATGAGGTTCATCCATCTTTCAAATGTATTTCTAATTCCGAAATCAACATCGTTGATAACAGTAACAGTCCAAGGATCGAAAACTCTGTCTCCTGCAATTTTCAGGTTTCTACCTCTAAAAGGAATGTTAATTGGTGTAACATTTGATGCTGGTAAGTTTGCTGCTTTGACTAAGAATCGTGCCTTATCGGTCACTTCATCTCTAGTTGCGTCGTTTGGGATAGCTTCATCTGGGAAGAATAGTTCACATTCAAATAGATTAGGACGAGCACCACCCCCGACCATTCTACCCTTGAATGCATCAAGGGTTCTGTCTTTAGTAGCAGGAATGTTTAGGTTTGCCATTAATTTGTGCCTCTAGTTAATTAAACGTTTCCAACGACTTCTTCAAAACTAATTCCAGTGCGAGTAGCAACGAATGTTAGTCCGATAAAGTTGATTGATCTTGCTGGTTTTACAAAGATGTCAGCCCTGAATTGATTTGCCTCATAACTGATCTTTTGCTGCTCTTCCGATTGTTTCCTCAATCACAAGGAACAAACGACGAACGTTGATTCTATCGAATGCAGAAGCAGTAGCAAGTCCTGTTCTGTCACCAAAGAGAATGATACCTGCTCCTGGTTGAGCAATAATTGGGTTAACTCTCTTAGGATAAAGTTGATCCCTCTGTGCTTGTGTTGGGTTGTATGCTAGTTTAACTGCTCCATTTAGTGCTCCTCTGGAAGTACCAGCAGGTGAGAACCAAGCGAAGGAATTAATTGATGTTTTTGCCATCAATCCTGCAACGTCAGCATTAGTTGGAATCCATCTGTACTCATTATTCCATCTATCATATTGATACTTGTAACCAGTATCAAAGACTGCATAAGATGATGACTGAAGATTATTGTAGAATTCAATAATATTATCAGTTTGAGTATCAGGATTTGGTACTCCAACAACACCTGCACGGTGAGGAGAAATACATGCAATACAATCTTTTCTTAACTCAGCAACTGCAATAACTGCTTTTGCTTTTGCTTGAGAATCCCAAAGATCAGTACCTCCAGATGGGCCATTGATTAAGAAATCAACGCTATACTCTGCAGGATTCTTGAGAATATTATATGAATTAATAATATCTCCACGAGTTGCTAGATAACCATCAGCAGCAGTATAGTTCTTACCTGCTCCTAATGTATGAGTTACTGCTCCAGTAACAGAGAACGTAACACCTTGAGCATCACTTCCTACATTACCAGTATCGGATGCAGTAAACTTATAATCATTATCACCACTATCTGTTAATCCAGAAGCAGTACCTGTGGTTGAATAACCAACATAAACGTACTCAGAACTTCTTGCAACAACATCTTTATAGTATATTGCTTGAGATGGTGAAGTCTTAGCATCCTTTGCTTTGGAAAGATTGGTAAACTTCTCAAGAACATTACCTGCAATTCCACTTATAGATCCAGACTCATCAACAACCACTACGTGAACTTCATCATTTTTACTACTTCTATCAGTAGCATATGTGGAAGTTCCTGGTTTCTCAGCAATCGTCTTCCAATAAACAGTCGCATTATCAATTCCTAATGTCTGTTCATTGTACCAATCTTTATTGGTTGAACTTACCCACTCCTTATTGCTTGCAGCTGCAGCAGTTTTAGTATAGAGTTGATTTACATTTGTCGTGACATCTGTAACTCTAGTAATAGTATACGATGTTGTACCGATACCAGTAATTGCTCTGTCTACCGTAATAGCAGTAAGACCAATACCAATAACAGTTGCACCTGCACCGATACTAATATCAGTACCACCAGATACCGTAACAACGTCTCCTAATGCAATAGCTGTACCACCAATACTAGTTGTGATACCAGTAATTGTAATATCATTAATTTCATTAGTAGCACCAAGTGTAGAACCAATGCTAGTGCTCGTTGGTATTGTTGTTGAAGATGCTGCTTTAAAATCTAACTCTTCGTAAGTAAGAGCAGTTGAAGTTCCAGATGAATCTACTTTATCAGTTACTTTTACTGAAACTGCATAGTCCCAATTTGAACCATTAGCAGTTGATGTTACTCCAGTAATAACTCCTCTCATATACCCAGTATAGAGTGCAGTTGATCCAGAACCAACATCAATTCTATCATTGATTTGTTGAGTTATACCATAACCAACCTGTGGCATGTCTCCAGATGCCTGATTGGTAAATGTAATAATTTGGTCTGCAAATGCATCAATCTCACAAACTTTTAAACCGTTTGCCCAAGAACCAGGGTTCTTAGCAGCATACTTCCAAGTTAATGCTTCATTTGATACGGTTTGATAGTCATCTACGTAATTCTCGTATGACTTAATTTTTACTCCAGTTACTCCAGAAGTTGTAGTAACTCCAACGTTTGCATTATTTAAATATGATCCTGCTGCTTCATCAGAACGGAGTACTCTTAAAACTCCACCATAAGAAAGAAAGTTGGACGCACTCAACCAGTAACCATATTGACCGTCCGTTGAAAGTGGCTTACCGAAGGTTTGTAGAAGATCTTGTTCTGTTTCAATCAGAATTGGTTGATCAATTGGGCCTTTTTCAAATGGCCCTGCAATCGCACCAACTTGATCGTTAGCACCATCTACTCTACCGATAGTTAAGTCAACTTCCCTTACCTTTACGCCAGGTGATACTAAGTTAAGTGACATGTCTTTTTTCCTCGATCAGAAATTCATTTTTACTAAAATTATTTATAAATTGGTTACTCTTACATGCATTTTTACATGTAGTCCCACATGTATGACCTATCTCCATATTCATCGGCATACCACCTTTGGCCTTCTGGATCTACAAAGGAAGTATCCTCAGTTAACCCATCTGACATAAAACCAAATGGTGCCATGTCCTGTTCTATTTGATTCTTTTGTTCGTCATATAATCTCTTTCTTACATCCTGATCTGTGAGTTCTTTGAAGTAGTCTTGAGCAACCAACCACGCATAAATTACCAAGCACATGGCAAGGTCATCATTACATCCATCCTCTGCCTCGAATGAGTTACTCTTAGATATAAAGGTAGTTAATTCTGAAATAATCTCATAATCATTGAAGTAAAGTTTATCCTCCTCAATCATAGCCTTGAGATTAAGTGCTCCTACCTTTTTAACCGTCTTGGACATCTTGACTCCTAACTGAGTCTTCTTACCAGAAAATCCTTGACCTACTATCTGACCTGCTCTACCTCTCATAGAACACATTAATAAATTTGTATACTCCAAATCAAAGTTTAGAATAGCAGCAACCTGATCTCCTACATCATTTACTTCACAAAGTATGAATGCATTGTTATAATTCCTTGCAACATCATATATGATATTTGGGAATATCATTGGTTTGATTTCATTATTCCTATACTTTGCTACTACCTTATGGGGAAACTCGGTAATATCAACTACTACAAATGCTGAGTAATCCTCTCCTACTCCTCGTGCAACGTCAACAGTAATCAGATAATCATGTTTATCTTGGACAGGATGATATACATCCAATCCAGCACTTTGTGTTAATGGATTATCATATACTAATGTCTTTAATTTACTTGCTGCAATTAATGTATCAATAGATCCTAAGAACTCACACTCAAACTCAATTTTAAATTGTTGTTCTGATGTGTTTGCTATAGTTTGTTTTTTCCATTTGGCATTTCTACCAGGAACTTCCGACCAATGAACATCAGTTGGAACATATTCATTCTTACTTTTCTCTGCATCATGCCACATTCGGTAGAAGTGATTCATACCATGTGGGGTTGAAACTATAATTACTTTTGTACTTTTACCAGAAGTAATAGTAGGGTAAACACTAGCAAAGAAAGAGTCAGCGATGTGATTGGGAACAAAAGCAAATTCATCCAAGAAAAGGATATTGAAAGACATACCCCTAACAGCACTAGCAGAAGTAGACGCAGCCAAGATTTTACTACCATTTTCTAACTCCATTGAACCTTTGTTCCATGCTATAATACCCTGTTGCATCCATTTGGGTAAGTTCTCATATGCAGTTTGCAATCTACCAAGAAGTTCCCTAGCAGTTGCAGCTTTGTTTGCAAGAATACCAATATTCACACTGTCATTAAAAACAGCATAATGTAATAGATATGCAACCACAGTTGTAGACTTACCAGTCTGTCGTGGCATTTTACATATATTGAATCTATGCTTATGGAATCTTTTTATTAATTTCTCTTGAAACTTATATGGTGCAAATGGTACAAGACCCTCATCCAAATTAACAATTTGGACATACTTTTTTGCGAAATATACAGGATTCTTTTTACATTTAATAAATTCAGAAATCTGATCAGCAGTAAATTCAACTGGGGTGTTTGCCTTTTTTAAATTAGGATTACCCAGATATATGTCATCATTAGGCATATTTGACTCCTATTGTTGCCCTGCAAACATCAATGGTTTTGTAGGATCTCTTGGTACTGGATTAAAGTATAGCACAATTCCACCAGGATATATCTTTTGGATTTCTGCTACAACTTCTGATTTAGTTGGTCTTGAAAACTTACTAAAGAACATATGAGTAGTAACAGTTCTTCCTCTCCAGTTAGAAATTATACAATAAGTCTTACCTCTTTCTTGTAAACGAAGATATGACTCATAAGTAAATGTCTTCTTCTTAATCTTGGTATCATTCTCACCAGTTCTACCTGGTTTCATGGTTCCTGCGGTAAATCTTTTAACGTTTTTACCACCAGTGTCCTTTCCAAGTCCTCCTTTTCTCGTTGCACTAACAGTGCCAGTCTTCTTCGTCTGAGTAAGAACTGCATCTTGTCCATACTTTTTACCAAGTGCTTTTACTGCTTTCTTAAATTTTCTCTTACCTTTTTTACCAGATGTGACTACATGGCTACGCTCTTTAACCTTAGTTACTTTACCAGTCTTTTCATCTTTCTCATCCCACCTACCTTGTACTTTAGTAGCACCAGGAAGACCCTTTCCACGAATATCTTTATCTAATTGCTTAGCTCTTGCCTTGTTCTCTTTCTTTGATTTATCACCACGACTTCCAGAGATGATTGCCATCCCTCCTTTATCAGACTTTGATTTTATTCTACTTAGACTACTTTCATCAATCTCATAATGATCTCTTATATTATCTGGTACTAAATCTTCACTGCCAGATACTTTTGCAGCATATTCTTGTCTTTGTTTCTTTCTTCTCAATCTTGCACCAGCATCCATTGCCTTTTGAGGTTTCCTTTCTTCCTCTTTTTTCTTTATGACCTTCTTCATCGCATCCGATGCGGCCTTTTTAAATCCTGAAAAGGTTTTCATTCTGATTCTTCTTCTACAGTAGTATTTAGAACACCTTTCTTTAGTAACTTAGAAAGTTCTGATGTAGATCCAACAAATAGTGCGTTATTAACAGTAGATGGTCCTTTTGCTTTTTCTTCTTTATTCAATTCTTTCATCTTTGCTTGTAGATCAATTAACTTATCAGTAGTGTCACCAACACTCTTAATTAATTGACCAGCAACTTCATATGATCTTGCTTGTTGACCACCTTCTGCTACTTCTAAAATTCCATTAAGTGCTTCTTGACCTTTTTCAATTAAAGAATATAAGTTACCTCTAGTATACTCATAGTCCTTTTGAATTTGCTCACTAACATCTGGTAGTTGGTCTTTTCTTTTGACACAACCATTCTCTGGAGTATTAGATACTTCAATATCCAAAGCATCATTTATTTCTTCATATTTACTCATACGTCAACCCCCTTGGTTGGACTAAAGACTTTACCATCATCAAAATCATAACGATATTCAGTAAACCCAAAGTCATCACCCATTTCGATGAGTGCATCATCGGCATCATTAACTGCATTTATTGGATCATTATTAGTATGAGAAATTGCAGAAGTTCTATCTTCACCTCTTCTCACGGTAAGTTTATTAGCATTAATCTCTTTAATATACATCATTTCGTCACCAATTGCAATATATGAATCAACTACAAGACTAGAAACATCAGTAACTAAGAACTTACGTTGACCTGCAGTAATGTCTTCTGCAAGTTTGGAAACCACATCATCATTATAATCCTTAGTTGCTCTTGGTTCAGCAACATATCTAAGTTGTCTGGATGCTGCTGTTCTATTTGCAGTATCAGTTGCATAATCAACTTGAACCTTCTTGATAATACCCTCTGAATTATCTGCAACAGGGCCAAAGAGATAAGTCTTAGCAGTAAAATCTAATGTGTATATGATAACTCTCTTTTCTTCCATTCCACTATCATAATTATCTTGGAATGAAACGTTTTCTAAGACCATAGGAATATCTCTTTTCTCTCCAATTGCTTTGACTAAATCTACTGTTAAATTAAATGATGGTTGGAAGAATGGAAGTATCTGTTCAATAATCTGTAGAGAATCTTCATTATACTGTGTCATTGCATATAATTTAAATCCCAAATTATATGGAACTGGCATGAATACTTTTCTTGCTTTTGATCCATCAGTAGTAAATGCTTTGAAGGTTTGCATAGTTGAAACCTTTCTCTGATTATCATAAGCAATACTATCCATCTCAAATGCTAATCTTGGTAATGTTATTCCAACTCTCTGTCTTGGATCGGGTCTTTGCTCCAATCTTGCTAAGAACTTTTCAGTAGGCCCATAAGCAATAGGAACTTTCACCGAAGAATAAGCATCTCCAGATTGAGTTTTATGTTTAATTTCAATATTGTTGAATAGAGTACCAAAGGCAATAATAGTCCTTCTAATAATCTCATGATAATAATACGTTCCTAACATATCAAGTCCTCGTTATATTTTATTTAGAAATCACCAAAGGGATTATCTTCTGTAAAGTCCAGAATTGCATCTGCTTCAGACTCTACAAGAATGTTTTCTGCATAGTTATCATACTCATCATCACCAGATTTACTGAATATCTTGTATTCAGAATCTGAACCATTTTGAGTAGTTCCTAGTCCAACAACACTCTCTCCAACAGCGAATCCACTTCCATTGATATTAGTTACCTTGAGAACCCTTTCGTCACGATCCCAATTTGCAACCTCTGCAGTAGTTCCAGTTAATTTACCTGTTACTTGTTCCTTAAAGAGATAATCTCCAGTTGAGAGTCCAGCAATAACAGGAGCAGTTAATGTAATCGTTGGTGCAACTGTATATCCAATACCTGCATTTGTGAATCTAATAGAATTTAGTTCACCAAGTGTATTGACGTATGCAACAGCAAGTGCAGTAGATCCTATTCCAATACTGGTATCTAATCCAACAGGATTGATAGTAACTGTTGGAGCACCACTATAACTCTTACCTGCATTGGTTATAGTTGGAGCAGATAGAGCACCCTGAGTTATTATTGCAGTTGCAATACCACCCTGACCAAATGCATTTTGACTTCTAATCGTAATTGTTGGTGGTACAGTATATCCATAACCTGGATTAGTTATTTCAATTTTATCAATAGAACTTCCAACCTGACCAGTACGACTTGTCATAATTGCTACAGCAGTAGCATTTAAATATCCACTTGGTGCAGTAGCAATACCAATCAGTGGTGGAACAGTGTATCCAGTACCATCATGAATGAGATCAATCTGACTAACAGAATATCTACCAGCAACACCACCAGTTTGAGATGCTAATGTTAATGTTGCTGTTGCAGTTGATGCACCAAGACCAACCATAGTCAATCTTTGTGTATATCCAAACTCTACTGCAGCCTCATCAACTTCAGCAATACTTGTATCAATATTTTCATCAAGAGCATAATCCATAACCTCACAACTTAAAGTATAAACATATAGATTATTCAATTGATAGAATGGTTTCTTTGCCTCAACATACTTAATCTCAAACATAGTATTGTCGAGAGGTAAGTATATTAAATCACCTTCTTCAGGTCTTGTTGTTACTTCTACATCACTTCCCAAAAATGGACTAACAAAATCTTCATATCTTTCCTTTGATATAGCAAAAGTTACAGCATCTGTTGTCTGAACTCCAAATTTAGATAGTATATCTCCTTGTCCCTCAAATCCCTCATAATTTAACAAATATGCTTCTATGCGATAAGCATCATCAAAAGTAGATGCTACCACTTCTTTTAATATGGTTTTCTTATTAACTATCTTTCTTGGGAGATATATTATATCTTGCCCATAAAACTTTAGCTGCTCATTTATGAGATCTTGTATTAATCTCTGTTCGCTTGCTGATCCTTGAAGGAAATACGGAGAAAGTGGCATAACATTATCCTATCATATCCATAGGTGGCAATTCGTACTCCGTCTTGAGTTCTTCGACGAGTGCTTCTATTTCTATTACTGCATCATCATAAAGTTGTCTTCCATTGAGTTGAACACCACCTGGCATTAAAACTCCTTGGAACTTAATGAGGTTCTGACCCCATTGTTTCTTTATTGTAGCAGTCAAATACCTCTTTAACCACCAATCATTAAAAAGTCCATCAAAGGTTGCAGGATTCACTGCTCTTTGACAATCAAGAACAATGTACTGATCTTCAGTAAATTCTTTCCAATCAATATCCAGATAAAGTCTATGTTGTCTACAATTAAACCTAATCTGAGTATCTGGAGTAATAAGTCTACCCGATACCAGCTGGTTGAGCAGTAGTAATTGAACTGGCAGTAGTGGTAGTAATTCCAGCACTATTAGTACCTTCTAGAATTGCCTTTTCTTCTGGTGTTATTTTATGCTTTAGAAAAGTTCTTTCTATACCATTATAATGCCTTTCATTAAAATATTGAATAGCATCATCTATAAGATCTTCAATTTGATCATCATCTACATTAATTTCTAGTACAGGAAACCCAAGTCTTCGTAGACAGTATTCCTTTAATTGGGTTCTTCCTGATACAGCATGTCCTACCATAACTCTACCTCAATTTTCGTTGCTGGTTTCATCATCGTTTTCTTCTTGTAGATCCTGAACTACTTTTTGTAATTGTACATAATCTTGTGTTAAAGATTCTAATTTAGATTCTAATAAAACATTTTGATTAATCACTTCAGAAAGTCTCCTATGATAATTTCTGACTAAAACATTCACATCAACTTCACTATTCATTTAAAAAGTTCCTCCATCGAGAGTTGTTGTCCACTTGGGTATGCCAGCTGCATTTGTTGTTAAAACAAAGTTAGAAGTAGTTATACCAGCAGTACTACCAGCTGAAACAACTGATTTACCATTAGCATCAACATAAACAATTCCATTACCACCCCAAGCAAAATCATGGTTTTGGAAATAAAGTCCCTTAATATCTAAGAAACCTCTTGTACTGAATTATAAGCAAAAGAAACACCACGATCAGTATTAGTATCATATGCATGAGTAACTGTAATCTGAGTACCAGTGGTTATTCCAGCTGTGGTTGTTCCAGTAAAGGTAATAACCTTTGTAGTGGTATTATAAGCAGTAACAGTAGTTACACCAGAGTTTGGAAGACCAGTAGCAGCAAGAAGGTCACCTGTATTAATACCAACAACCTTATCGACAGTCATTGTCGATACACCAGAAGCGACATTATTATTCATAATGGTCAACTCACTGGTGACATCACCAAGATGCATTATAGGATCATTCAAAGTTGATGTAGTAGAGTTAACAGTAGTTGTAGTACCATCTACTTGTAAACTACCCTTAACAATAACCAAACCTTCACTACTTAATCCATCGGGATATGGGTCAATGTATAGTGTATTACCACCTCCAGATTTAGTAGAAATTACATTGGATGAAATACCAACATTATCAAAATA
>LULN01000174.1_pt2 | contig 19005 bp, 20 predicted proteins | sample 728131 | NCBI WGS metagenome assembly LULN01 (sample SAMN03860288, study PRJNA289734) | marine metagenome | biome: seawater column; feature: ocean; material: water; isolation source: Red Sea water column Station 149 - depth 100m | place: Saudi Arabia: Red Sea | collected 2011-10-15 | depth 100 m
CCGTCAGACCGACCCGGTCGGGCCCCGAGCCGGTGGTCCACAGGGTCACCGCCCCGCCAAGACGTCCGCGGAACCGGCGTACCGGGTCGGGGTGTGGGTCGGCGAAGGGGTGGGTGTCGTGGATCGTCACGGTGCCTCCCGAGGCAGGGTCAGCGTCCACTCGGTGCCCCATGGACCGGTCGCGAGGTCGGCTCGGCCACCGAGGTCGCGCAGCCGCCCGACGATCGAGCCTGAGACGCCCAGCCGCCCGTCGGCGACCGCCTCGGACAGGCGGCCGTCCACGATGCCGGGACCGTCGTCGCGCACCGACACCGAGACCTTGTCGGGCAGCGCCTCCAGCAGCACCCACGCCGTGGCGTCCGGCCCGGCGTGCCGCTCGACGTTGTCCAGGCACGCCCGCAGCGCCGCGACGACCTCGGCCGCCCGGTCGGCGTCGAGCTCGACGGCGTGCCCCGGCAAGGAGACGACCACGCTCATCGACTCCAGCCCGGCCAGGGCGTCGGACAGGTCCACCCGGGTCGCCGGCCCGCGGGCCGAGACCCGGTCCTGGGCGCGGATCAACGCCCGCAGCGCCTCCTCCTGCTCCCCCGCGGCCCGCCCGAGCGCCGCGGCCTCTCCCCCGAGCTCGGCGCCGCGGCGCTGCACGAGCGAGAGGACCTGGAGCACCCCGTCGTGGACGGCGCGGGCCAGGCGCGCCCGCTCGGCCGCGGCCGCCGCCTCGCGCTCGGCACGGTCGCGCTCCACGGCCGCGCGCTGCAAGGACTCCACCAGGTAGCCCACGACGGGCCCACCGACGACCAGCAGGAAGATGTTGCCGTAGGTCCCCTGGGTCACGTCGTCGCGGATGAGCAGGTCCGTGCCGCCGACCAGCAGCCCGGCGAGGAGGCCGCCACGCCACCCCGCCCGCGCGGCCCAGGCCAGCATCGGCGACATCACCCAGTAGCCGGCCAGGGTCGCGTCGAAGCCGTCGGGCTTGGCGACGGGGGTGAGCAGCAGCGCGACGAGGGCGACGGCGAGGTCCACGGCGAGCAGCCGCCAGGTGCGACGGGACGCGTCGGCGTACGCCCAGGTGACCAGCAACGACCACGCGACGAGACCGGCCACGACGACGCCACCCAGCGCGGGGCGGACCATCTCGTCGGCGGTGTAGAGCCCGACGCCGAGGGTGTTGGCGACCAGGACCAGTCGTAGCACCGCCAGGGCGCGGAAGAGCCGGTCCTCGACGACGCGGGCCGCCGGGTCCGACCCGGTCCCCGCGGGCGCGGCGGTCAGGACGCCTTCCGCTCCCCGTCAGCGGGGGCCGGCTGGGCTGCCTGGGCGGCCTCGCTCTTGGAGAGCTCCTTGGCGCGGGTGGCGTACATGTCGACGTACTCCTGGCCGGAGAGCCGCATGATCTCGTACATGATCTCGTCGGTGATCGAGCGCAGGATGTAGCGGTCGTTCTCCAGGCCCTCGTAGCGCGAGAAGTCCAGCGGCTTGCCGAAGCGCACCACCGGGCGGGTGAACGAACCGAACTTCTTGCCCGGCGGCGCCACCACGTCGGTGCCGACGACGGCGACCGGGATCACCGGCACGCCGGTCTCGAGCGCGAGCCGGGCGACGCCGGTCTTGCCGCGGTAGAGCTTCCCGTCGTGGCTGCGCGTGCCCTCGGGGTAGATGCCGAACAGCCCGCCCTCACCGAGGACCCGCTTGGCCGAGAGCAGTGCTCCGGCAGCGGCGTCGGCACCCGAGCGGTCGATGGGGACCTGGCCCGAGCCGGAGAAGAAGGTCTTCTGCAGCCAGCCCTTGAGGCCCTTGCCCGTGAAGTACTCCGCCTTGGCGACGAAGGTGACGCGACGGGGCAGCGTGAGCGGCATGAACAGCCAGTCGGCGTAGGAGAGGTGGTTGCTCGCGAGGATCGCGGGACCCTCCGCGGGCACGTGCTCGGCACCCTCGGTCTGCGGGCGGAAGACGACGCGCAGCAGTGGACCGAGGGCGATCCACTTCAGGAACCAGTAGAACACCCCACCACCCTATTCCAATGCGGCAGGATCGCGGCATGACCGCCGCGCCCCTGCACCCCCTGGCCAGCCCGCTCGCGACCGACGCCGACCCCTCCGCCACCGGCGGACGACGGATCGGGGTGCTCCTGAGCCACGGCTTCACCGGGCAGCCGGCGTCGATGAAGCCGTGGGCCGAGGCGCTGGCCGAGAAGGGGTACGCCGTCGAGGTGCCGCGGCTCCCCGGCCACGGCACCACCTGGCAGGACCTCAACACCCGCACGTGGGACGACTGGTACGCCGAGCTGCGCGCGGCCCACGACCGACTCGCCGCCCGGACCGACGCCGTCGTCGCCGCCGGTCTGTCCATGGGTGGCGCCCTCGTGCTGCGCCTGGCGGCCGACACCCCTTCCCTGTCCGGCGTCGTGGTCGTCAACCCGGCCGTCGCCACGAAGCGTCTGGACGTGAAGCTGCTGCCGGTGCTCAAGCACGTCGTGCCGTCCTTCCCCGGCATCGCCAACGACATCAAGAAGCCCGGTGTCGAGGAGCACGGCTACACCCGCACCCCGCTCAAGGCGGCGCACTCGATGATGCGGGCCTGGGGTCCGCTGGTCGCCGACCTGCCGCGCATCAAGGTGCCGCTGCTCTACCTCCGCTCGACCGTCGACCACGTCGTCGACGAGGCGTCCGAGCCGATCATCACCGGCGGCGTGTCGGGTGAGGTCAGCGTCGTGCGACTGCCCGAGAGCTACCACGTCGCCACCCTCGACAACGACCTCCAGACCATCGTGGAGGAGTCGGCCGCTTTCGTCGCACGGGTGACCTCGTAGGCTCTTGCCCGTGCAGCGCGAGGGAGACGACGAGGCCTGGCGGTCGATCGTCGAGAACTTCGGGGAGCGGGCCGAGCTCGACGACGAGCCCGACCCCGGGCCGAGCACGCCCGCCGAGCAGCAGTCCCGGACGGATGCCTACGGCTGGGCCGTGGCCCCGGGACACCTACGTCCCGCCCGAGCCACCGCCACTGCCGGTCCCCGAGCCCGACCGCGGCATCGCCTGGGCCGGTGTCGTCGGAGCGCCCCTCCTCCTGCTCGTCTCCCTGCTCTTCAGCATCGGGCTGCCCTCGTGGGTGGGCTACCTCATGGTGGCGTGGTTCGTGGGCGGGTTCTGCTACCTCGTCGCCCGGATGCCCAAGGAGCCCCGCGACCCCTGGGACGACGGCTCCCGGGTCTGACCGGGCACCTGCCACCTAGTGCCGCGTCCCAGAAGTTCTTGGGCGCTTCGCGCCCCCCATGGCACGCACCTCGCTGCGTTGCCGACGCTTGCGAGAGGAACGGCTATGGCTGCGCGCCGGCGCCTGGCGATGCACGCACCCTGAGGATGCCAACCGTTCAACAACTTCCGAGACGCGACACTAGCGGGTGCGGCGCGGGCGACGCGACCGTGCCCGGCGCGGTCGGGCTCCCCTGCCGAGCCCGTCCCGCACCATGCTGGCGGCGCCGACCGCACCGGCCTCGGGGCCGTGGGCGGCACGGATGACCGGCGGGACCTCGGGGTCGAAGGCCGCTACCAGGTTGGCCACGCCGGTCCCGAGCCAGCGGCCGACCGAGGCGAAGGCCTGCAGCGCGACCTGGTCGCCCTGCGCGGCCGCCTCGGTCACCATCGGCCCGTCCACCAGCGCGGGGTCGCCGTCGGCCAGGTCGAGCAGCACCCCGCCCGCCCCGGGCGACTCCAGCGCGGCGCGCGCCAACCGGACCAGCGCGTTGCCCGAGGAGTACTGCTCCCAGCAGCCGCGGCCGCCGCACTCGCAGTCGCGTCCGTCCGGCACGACCTGCATGTGCCCGAACTCGCCGGCCATCCCGTTGCGCCCTCGGTGCAGCTGTCGTCCGAGGACCACCGCACCGCCGATGCCGGTGCCGAGGGTGACGACCAGCGCGTCACGCGCACCGACCGCAGCGCCGTACGCCGTCTCCGCCCGAGCCGCGCAGTTGGCGTCGTTGTCGAGGAAGACCGGCACCTGCCAGCGCTCGGTGAGCCGGGCGCGGACCTGCTCACCGTGCCAGGGCAGGTGCGGGGCGAACATGACCCTCTCCCCCGCGGCGTCGACGAACCCGGCGGCCCCGCCGGCCCGGCGTCATGCGACGAGCCACCTGCAGCACCTCGCCCTCCGCGGAGACCTCCGCGGCGACGACCTTGGTGCCACCGACGTCCACACCGATGACCACCGACATCTCAGGGGCCCCGGTCAGCGCCGGGCCAGGTCGGCAGCGCCGATGAGGCCGGCGCGGTTGCCGAGGCGGGCCTTGCGGATCTCGAGGCTGGGACGGTGTCCGCGGCCGGTCAGCTGCGCCGCGAAGGCCTGACGCACCGGCTGCAGGAGGAGGTCGCCCGCCTCGCTCACGCCGCCGCCGATGACGCAGACGGCAGGGTCGAGGATCGCGGCGAGGGAGGCGATGCCCTCGCCCAGCCAGCGACCCAGGGTGGCGAGCTGCTCGACCGAGAACGGGTCACCGGCACGGGCGGCCTCGGTGATCAGTGGACCGGTGATCCGGTCGACGTCGCCATCGGCGAGGTCGAGCAGGCGTCGAGCCAGCAACGAGCCCCCGCGGGCCTCGGACCGCGCCTCGCGCACCATCGCCGACCCGGAGGCGTACTGCTCCCAGCAGCCGTGGTTGCCGCAACCGCACAGCACCCCGCCGGGCACGACCCGCATGTGGCCGATCTCGGCACCGACGCCGAACGCCCCCCGGTAGAGCGAACCGTCGAGGACGAGACCGCCGCCCACGCCCGTGCCCACGGGGACCAGCAGCAGGTCGTCCACGTCCGCCCCGGCCCCGAAGCGGAACTCCCCCCACGCCGCGACGTTCGCGTCGTTCTCGATCACGACCGGGAGGCCGAGGGCGCGCTCCAGCTCGGCCCGCAGCGCCACGTCGCGCCAGGCGATGTTGGGGGCGAACATGACCGTGGAGCGGCTCTTGTCGACGTACCCGGCCGCGCCCACGCCCACGGCGCTGACGTCGTGCTCGGCGGCCAGCCTGCGCACGAGGTCGCAGACCGCGCGCTCGATGGCCTCCTCGTCGGTGGCCGGGGACTCCACGCGCAGCTCGGCCAGGATCGCGCCGTCCTCGTCCACGACACCGCCGAGGATCTTGGTGCCGCCGATGTCGATGCCGCAGGTCAGGCTCACGCGTCGGTCTCTCTGTCGGTAGGTGTGTCGGTGTGCGGGTCGTCCCACGCGCCGTCGTCGTCGAGGTCGATGTGCTCCACGCCCTGGCGGCGCTCCTCGGTGCCGCCCTGCTGGGCCGCCATGACCCCGGCGGCCGCCTGCAGCAGCGAGGTCGCCGCCGTGGTGAGGTGCGCGCGCACCTCCGGGCTCATCTGGCGCACCACGTGGATCGTGCGGCACACCGGGCAGTAGCGGCACTCCGGGCTGCCGTTGGCCAGGTTCTCGCGGAGGTTCTCGTCGAGGTGCTCGTGCACCTGCGCGGCGGTGTGGGCGGCGTGCTCGGCGATGCCCGAGACGCCCTGGGCCCAGTCCTGACCCTGGTCCTTGGCCCAGTCCGAGAGCGCCCCGAAGAGCTTGGCCGCCTCCTCGGCGACGCTCCCGACGTCCTCGGGCCCGTGCTCCCCCGGTCCCGGGGGCGGTTGCTCGCTCATCGGCGGGACGGGAGCGTGAGCAGGCGGCGGTAGGAGCCGACCGTGACCACCAGCTCGTCGTCGTTGCGCGCGATGTCCACCTCCGCCCGGGTGACGAAGGGCAGCGCCAGGCGCAGCTCGGCCCCCCGCTCGGTGCGGGTGACCTGGAAGGGACCCTCACCCTGCGGCGGCGCGAGCGGGTCGGATCCGTCGTACACCTCGGTCGCCAGGGCGTGCAGGGCCTCGACGCCGACCGGCTCCACGGGGCGGTACTCCGAGCGCCACACCGGCAGCCCCGCGAAGGACTGCGAGACCTGGGCGAGCACGGCTTCCTGGGACGCGACCCAGCCCTCGCGCCAGGCGTCGCCGCCCGAGGGGAAGACCCGGTTGGCCACCACGCCGTCCACGCGGTAGCCGAAGAGTGAGAGGTTGGTGTAGCTGCGACGGGCCTCCGCCAGCACGACCGTCTCGGGGGTCAGGACGAGACGCACGCTCGCCTCCGGTCCGGACAGCAGTGCCCGGACCTCCTCGAGCTCGGCGTGCAGCCGCTCGATCGCGTCGAAGACGTCGTCCCCGGGCATGGGGACGCCGGCCGCCCTCGTGAGGACCGGCTTCAGGGCCTTGACGATGCGCCGCTCGGCGGGCAGGACGCGGTGCATGTACCACCCCAGCGCCTCGGGGAGGGCCAGCAGCCGCAGCGTCTCGGCGGTGGGTGCACAGTCGACGACCACGACGTCCCAGCGCCCGGACATGGCCTGGAGCCGCAGCTCGAGCAGGGCCAGGACCTCCTCGGCCCCCGGAATCACCGTCAGCTCCTCCGCCGCGACCGGATCCACCCCCGGACGGGGGCACCGAACGCGTCGGCCAGGGAGGGCGCGGCGTCCGTCGAGAGCACCAGCGTGCGGTGTCCGTCGGCGGCAGCCAGCGCAGCCGTGCCCGACGCGATCGTCGACTTCCCGACGCCGCCCTTGCCGGTGAACAGGAGGATGCGCACGCAGCCGCCCTCAGGCCAGCTGCTCGACGCGCTTCTTGAGCCCCTTGAGCGCGGTGTCGATGAGGATCTTCTCGCCCTTGCGCTTGAGCATCCCGATGAGGGGGATGGAGACGTCGAGGGCCAGACGGTAGGTGACCTCGGTCGACCCGCCCTTCTCGCGCAGCACGTAGGCGCCGTCGAGGGCGCGAAGCATCTTGCCCTCGACGAGGGTCCAGGTGACCTCACGGTCCCCGTCCCAGGTGTAGGCCAGGGTGTACTCGTCCTTGATCGGCGAGACGTCGAGTGCGAAGAACACCTGCTCGGCGCGACCGTCGGCCCCGGTGGCGACGACGTCGGCGGTGGTGACGCCCTTGGCCCAGGCGGGGTAGCTCTCGAAGTCGGCGATCACGGCCATGACCTCGGAGGGGGTGGCGTCGATCACGATCGACGAGGTGGTCTGCTCAGCCACTGCGACTCTCTTTCCGACGCTGGACAGCGGGGGTTCGTGACGGGTTCGTCAGGGGTCAGCGGGGGGACCTCCGGCTGCGCGAGCGTACCGGATGGGGCCCCCTCCGCCCGACGGCGGTAACGTGCCCGGGCACGTTCGTCGAAGGCCAGACAGGAGCAGCCGTGCGCGAGTACTCGACGCCCATGACCGTCGAGGTCCCCACCAGCGGCAACCTCACCGACGCCGTCGTCCGCAACGCGGCCGAGGCGCCCGACGCGGTGGTGATGAGCCGCCCCGACGGTGCCGGCGACTGGACCGACGTGACCGCAGCCTCGTTCCACGACCAGGTACGCGCCGTCGCCAAGGGCCTGGTCGCCGCGGGCATCGAGCCCGGCGACCGGGTGGCGCTGATGTCGAAGACACGCTTCGAGTGGACGCTGCTGGACTACGCCATCTGGTTCGCCGGTGCTGTGACGGTGCCGGTCTACGAGACCTCCTCGGAGGAGCAGGTCGCCTGGATCCTCGCCGACTCCGGCGCCCGTGCCGTCGTCACCGAGGGCCCCGAGCACACAGCCCGGGTCACCGCGGTCCGCGCCGACCTCGAGGACCTCCGTCACGTGTGGTCCTTCGCCGACAACGCGGTCGACGTCCTGTCGCGCCTGGGTGCCGACGTCGCCGACGAGCAGCTGGAGCAACGTCGTACGACGGCGACACCGCTGGACCTGGCGACGATCATCTACACCTCCGGCACGACCGGACGCCCGAAGGGCTGCATGCTCACGCACGGCAACTTCCTCTTCGAGCTGGGCGTGGCCACCGAGGAGCTCGAGTCCCTCTTCGAGACCGAGGGCGCCTCCACGGTGCTCTTCCTCCCGCTGGCGCACGTCTTCGCCCGGATCATCCAGGTGGGCTGCGTCATGTCGCGCACCCGCCTGGGCCACAGCCCCGACATCAAGAACCTGCTGCCGGACCTGCAGTCCTTCCGCCCGACCTTCGTGCTCGCCGTGCCGCGGGTCTTCGAGAAGGTCTTCAACACCGCCTCCCAGAAGGCGGCCGCCGAGGGCCGCGGCAAGGTCTTCGACCGGGCCACCGAGACCGCCATCGCCTGGTCGCGCGCACAGGACCGGGGGCGGGTCCCGCTGAGGGTCCGGGCCGAGCACGCCGTCTTCAGCCGGCTCGTCTACGGCAAGCTCCTCGCCGCGCTCGGCGGCAGCTGCACGTTCGCGGTCTCCGGCGGTCGCCGGCTACTGGGGCAACGAGTCGGCCACGGCCGAGACCCTCGAGCGCGACGGGTGGTTCCACAGCGGCGACGTCGGCGAGGTCGACGACGAGGGCTTCGTGCGCATCACCGGCCGCAAGAAGGAGATCCTGGTGACCGCCGGCGGCAAGAACGTCGCCCCCGCCGTCCTGGAGGACCGGGTCCGTGCCCACGCCCTGGTCGACCAGTGCCTCGTGGTCGGCGACGGCCAGCCCTTCATCGGTGCGCTCGTCACCCTGGACCGCGAGGCGCTGACCGTCTGGGCCGAGGCCCGTGGTCTGTCCGGCTCGGCCGAGGACCTGCTCGACCACGCCGACGTCCGGGCCGCGGTGGAGGAGGCGGTCGAGGACGCCAACAAGGCGGTCTCCAAGGCCGAGTCGATCCGCAAGTTCGTGGTGATCGCCGACGAGTGGACCGAGGAGGGCGGGCAGCTCACGCCCAGCCTGAAGCTGCGTCGCTCCGTGGTCATGCGCGAGTCGCGGGCCCACGTGGAGGCGCTCTACCGCTGATCCCGGGCGCCACCCCACCAGCGGACGAACGACATCTCTGGAATCCGCTCAGGCTCACGGCGGTCCGCAATTGCGCGAAAAGGGCCCAACGGCCCTACCGACGCTCCTAGCATGAACTCGGAGGGAGGCGCTGCCGCGCCTCTGTCATGACGTGCGGACATGGGGAATGGGGCCCCACGTCCCTGCAACGAAAGGTTCGTGATGGACCGTCGCAGGATGCTGCTTGTCGCCGCCGCCGTGGTGGCCGCGCTGGGGACCGCGCTGGTGTTCCTCTACGTCCGCGGCGCCGACAACCGGGCCGAGGAGAAGTTCGAGACCACCGACGTGCTGGTCGCCACCGTGCAGATCGAGCGCGGTGAGCGCATCGCCGACGCCGCCGCGGCCGGCAAGCTCGCCCGTCAGGCCGTCCCCCAGGGCCAGGTCCTGCCCGGCGCCCTGGTCACCACCGAGGGCGTCGACCAGCAGCTCGCGCTGACCGTCATCTACCCCGGCGAGCAGATCGTGCCGCAGAAGCTCGGCGACACCGCCGTGGACGAGCCGCGCCTGCAGATCCCCGACCAGGGCGACATGGCGATGTCGATCAACCTCACCGACCCCGCCCGCGTGGCGGGCTTCGTGAACCCCGGTTCCGAGGTGGCGATCTTCATCAACGGCAGCGACGCCACCACCGGACAGCCCTACTCCCGCGTGCTGCTCACCCGGGTCAAGGTCATCGCGGTCGGCTCGACGACGCCCGTCACCACTACGACCACGACCAACGGCCAGGGCGGCGAGGGCGGCCAGCAAGTCGTCGAGTCGCTGCCCCGCACCCTCATCACGCTCTCGGTCAGCCAGGTCCAGATGCAGCGGGTGCTGCTCGGCCAGCAGCAGGGCGAGCTCTCCTTCGCGCTGCTCACCGAGGACTCCAAGGTCACCCTCGCCCCGCCCACCACCACCGACTCCCTCTTCCAGTGAGCTGATCCGATGCCCGTCGCCGTCGACACCGAGACCAGTGCGGTCACCGCGCTGCTGGCCGGCATGCCGCCGGGCAGCCAGGGCGTGGACTCCGTGGACCGGATGCGCGCCTGGCTCGGCCAACACCTCGACGAGTACGTCGTCGTGCTCGGTCCCCACCTCGACCTGGACGACTGCCTGAAGGTCTGCGAGGACCTGCGGGTCAGCCGGCCCACCGTCAGCGTCGTGCTGGTGCGCGACAAGCTGGACACCGGGGTGCTGGGCAGCGCCATGAAGGCCGGCGCCCGCGACGTCGTGGCCGTCGAGGACACCGAGGCCGTCCGCGGCGCGGTCGACCGGGCCCGGGAGTTGTGGACTGCGCTGCGCGGCCCCAGTGGCGCCCAGCAGCTCGGGCGCGTCGTGACCGTCTTCTCGCCCAAGGGCGGGGTGGGCAAGACCACGATGGCGGTCAACCTCGCGCTGGCACTCACCGAGCGTGGCGCGCGCCGGGTCTGCCTGGTCGACCTCGACCTCGCCTTCGGCGACGTCGCCATCACCATGCAGCTGTTCCCCACGCACTCCATCGAGCACGCCATCGGCTCCGAGGACTCCCTCGACGCCGCCCATCTCGACACCCTGCTGACCCGGCACGCCGACTCCATGATGGTGCTGGCCGCCCCGGCACACCCGGACGTCCGCGAGCGGGTCTCCCCCATGCTGGTGGCCAAGGTCCTGCGCACGCTGCGCGAGACCTTCGACTTCGTCGTCGTCGACACCGCGCCGTCGTTCGACGAGCAGGTCCTGACCGCGCTCGACGAGACCGACGAGTGCGTCATCGTGGCCACCCTGGACGTGCCCACCCTGAAGAACGTCAAGGTCGCCCTCGAGACCCTGGACATGCTCGACATCGCCCGGGGCCACCGCCACCTGCTGCTCAACCGCGCCGACGACGCGGTCGGCATCACCGGTGACAAGGTCGAACAGATCCTCGGCATCCCCGTCTCGGCCTCGGTGTCCTCCGCGGTCGAGGTGGCCGCCGCCACCAACGCGGGCACGCCCATCGTCGTGTCCACACCCTCACACCAGTCCAGCCAGGCCGTGCGCGCCCTCGCCTCGGAGATCGCGGGGGTCCCCCTCGCCGGTCCCGAGCACGACGACTCCGACCCGGCCCCCACCGACAGCGACGAGCACGACGCCGCGGAGCGCGGCCGGTCCCGCTTCCGGTTCAGGAGGTAACCCATGAGCAGCCTCGCCGACCGCCTTGCGGCCGCCCGTCAGGCCGAGCAGGCCGCCGCGGACGCCGACGCCCCCCAGGGCCCCGATGCCGGCGCTCCCCCGACCGCCGACGCCGCGTCTACCACCCCCGCGGCCGCACCGGCCGCGGGCTCGAGCGCGGTGGCAGCCGCCGCCCGGCGTACCGCTCCCGAGCCGCCGCGGAAGACCCGGCTCACGTCGCAGCAGGGCGACCGGATCGAGGAGCTGAAGCAGAGCGTGCACACCGAGCTGCTCAAGCAGCTCGGTCCGCAGCTCTACGACGCCGACATGGACCAGGACCAGCTCGACCAGCGGGTCCGCGCCGTCCTCGCCGACGTGCTCAGCGCGCAGGACCGTCCCCTCTCCAGCAGCGACCGCCAGCGCGTCACCCAGGAGATCAGCGACGACATCCTCGGCTACGGCCCCATCGAGCCCTACCTGCGCGACCCCGATGTCTCCGAGGTCATGGTCAACGGGCACAAGGACATCTGGCTCGAGCGCAAGGGCAAGCTGGTCCCGGCGGAGGCGACCTTCGCCGACGAGGCGCACCTGCGTCGCACCATCGACAAGATCGTCTCCCGCATCGGTCGACGCGTCGACGAGTCCTCCCCCATGGTCGACGCCCGTCTCCCCGACGGCAGCCGCGTCAACGCCGTGGTCCCGCCGCTGGCGGTCGACGGCTCCGCGCTGACGATCCGGAAGTTCGCCGCCGACCCGCTCACCGCGCTCGACCTGATCTCGTTCGGCTCCCTGACCCCCCAGACCTGCGACTTCCTCGAGGCCTGCGTCCGTGGCCGCCTCAACGTCATCGTCTCCGGCGGCACCGGCGCCGGAAAGACGACCACCCTCAACGTGCTGTCCTCCTTCATCCCCGGCGACGAGCGCATCGTGACCATCGAGGACGCCGCCGAGCTCCAGCTCAAGCAGGACCACGTCGTGCGCCTGGAGTCGCGCCCGGCCAACATCGAGGGCAAGGGCGCGGTCACGATCCGCGACCTGGTCAAGAACAGCCTGCGCATGCGACCCGACCGCGTGATCGTCGGCGAGGTCCGCGACGCCTCGGCGCTGGACATGCTGCAGGCGATGAACACCGGCCACGACGGCTCCATCTGCACCCTGCACTCCAACGGTCCCCGCGACACGCTCTCCCGCATGGAGACCATGGTCCTGATGGCGGGCATGGACCTGCCGATGCGCGCGATCCGCGAGCAGGTCGCCAGCGCCGTGGACCTGATCGTCCACCAGTCCCGGCTCAAGGACGGCTCGCGCCGCATCACGCACATCACCGAGGTCGAGCGGATGGAAGGCGACGTGATCACCCTCCAGGACATCTTCGTGTACGACGCCTCGCTGGGCTTCGACGCCGACGGGCGCTCGCTCGGGCGGCTGCGTCCCACCGGCCTGCGCCCGAAGTTCCTGGAGAAGATGGCCTACGCCAACGTCACCGTCGACCCGATGGTCTTCGCCACGGACCGCATGTGATGCCCCGCCTTCTCGGACCCTCCACGAGGCGGCGCACGGGCCACCTCGGACGGCTGCTCGCCGCGCTGCTCGCCCTGGCCTGGGTGGTGTGGCCGGCGAGCGCCGGCGCCGCCGGCGAGGCGGCCTCGATCTCCTACGTCGAGCCGACCGCCGACGGCACGGTGCAGGTCATCGTGTCCCTGCCACCCGACGCCGCGCCGGACCTCGGCAGCGTCGAGCTCCGCATCGGCGGCGACCGGGTCGACGCGGAGGCCGAGCCCGCCGGCACGTCCGGTGCCGTCCGGCGCACCGCCGTCCTGGTGATGGACACCAGCAACTCGATGCGGGGCGAGAAGATCGCGGCCGCGAAGTCGGCTGCGCTCGCCTACGTCGACGGCCTGCCCGACGACGTGTCGCTGGGCATCGTGACCTTCGCCCGCTCGGTCGCCCAACCCCTCGCCCCCACCCAGGACCGCGCGGCTGCCCGCTCGGTCATCGACGGCCTGGAGCTCTCCGCGCAGACCGCGCTCTACGACGGCGTGCTCAGCGCCGTCGATGTCGCGGGCACGGAGGGTCAGCGCACGCTGGTGGTGCTGTCCGACGGGGCCGACACCACCGACACCACGTTGGAGACGGTGACGGCGGCGGTCGAGGGCGCCGGGGTCCGCCTCGACGTCGTCTCGCTGGTCCAGGACCCTGCCGACGACCTCACGGCCCTCTCCGCGGCCGGGGACGGCGAGGTCATCCCCGCGACGAGCGAGGCGCTGACGCGCACCTTCGCCGCCGAGGCGGACGTGCTGGACCGCCAGGTGCTGGTCACCGCCCAGGTCCCCGGCGACCTCGACTCCGTCGACCAGACCATCGCCGTCAGCATGGACACCAGCTCCGGGACGGTGTCCGCGGAGGCGTTCGCCGCGGTCGCGGAGTCCGTCGCCGGTGGCACCGGTGTCGACGACCAGCTGCTGCGCTCGGGCGGCTGGGTCGTGCCCAGCTGGGCGATGTACGCCGGCGTGCTGGCGATCGGGGTGGGGCTGGTGGTCCTGCTGGTCGCTCTCGTCCCCCGTCCGGCGCCGGCGCCCAGCGCCGCTGACCGCGTCGTCTCCTACACCGCCCGTACCGGTGGCGCCCCGGAGCACGAGACGCCGCGGCTCGACACCGAGCAGGCCATCGCCCAGGCCAAGGACGCCGCCGCCCAGGTGCTGCGCCGCACCAAGGGCCTCGAGGCGAGGATCGCGCACCGTCTCGAAGGCGCGGGCAGCGAGCTCAAGCCCGCCGAGGGGCTGCTCGTCCACGCCGGGATCGTCGTCGTCTCCGGCATCTTCGGACTGCTCCTGGGGGCGGGCAACATCATCCTCGGGCTGGTGTTCATCCTGCTCGGCGTGGCCGGCCCCTGGGTCTACCTCGGGCTGCGCCGTTCCCGGCGCCGCAAGGCCTTCAACGCGGGCCTGCCCGACACCCTGCAGCTGATCAGCGGCTCGCTGTCCGCCGGGCTCTCGCTGGCCCAGTCGGGCGACACCGTGGTCCGCGAGGGCCCCGAGCCGATCTCGACCGAGTTCCGCCGCGTCCTGGTGGAGACCCGGCTCGGCGTGACGATCGAGGACGCCCTCGAGGGCCTGGCCGAGCGCTTCGACAGCAAGGACTTCGAGTGGGTCGTCATGGCGATCCGCATCCAGCGCCAGGTCGGTGGCAACCTCGCCGAGCTGCTGGACACCGTGGCGGGCACCATGCGCGAGCGCGAGTACGTCCGCCGACAGGTCAACGCTCTGGCCGCCGAGGGCAAGCTCTCGGCCTGGGTGCTCGGCCTGCTCCCGCCCCTGTTCATGGTCTACCTGCTGCTGACCAACTACGACTACGTCAGCGTGATGTTCACCGAGCCTCTCGGCATCGTCATGATGGTGGGAGCGGCCCTGTGGCTCGCGGTCGGCGTGTTCTGGATGAGCCGTCTGGTGAAGGTGGAGGTGTGAGATGACCCTGCTGCTCGTGCTTGGGGTGCTCCTGGTCCTCGTCGCCATCCTGCTGGTGGCCTCGGCCACCACCAGCGACGCCGAGGCCTCCGGGGTCGGCAAGTCGCTGGCGGTCCTGCAGGCGATGACCAGCGCACCCAAGGAGCTGACCGACGAGATCGACCGTCCGTTCTCCGAGCGGGTCTGGGAGCCGCTGCAGGCCAGGACCCTGGGCCTGGGTCGCCGACTGTCCGGGGCCGACTCCGCGGAACGGATCCGGCGCAAGCTGGACCTCGCGGGCAACCCGCCGGGCTGGACCGTCGACCGGGTCACCTCCGGCAAGATCGTCGGCGCCGTGGCGGGTCTCGTGGTCGCGCTGCTGTTCAGCCTGATGCTCGGTGCCGGCACCCCGGTCCGGATCGCCGTGGTCCTCGGCGGTCTGGTCGTCGGGTTCTTCGGCCCCAACCTTTACCTCTACCAGAAGGCCTACGACCGCTCCCTGCAGATCCAGCGCGACCTGCCCGACGCCATCGACCTGATGACGATCAGCGTGGAGTCGGGTCTCGGCTTCGACGCTGCGGTGCAGCAGGTGTCCCGCAACACCGACGGCCCGTTGGCCGAGGAGTTCTCCCGGGTGCTGCGCGAGATGCAGATCGGGCAGGGACGCGCCGCCGCGCTACGCGCCATGTCCGATCGCACCAACGTCGCGGACCTGAAGAGCTTCGTGAGCTCGATGGTCCAGGCCGACTCCTTCGGCGTGCCCGTCGGCCAGGTGCTGCGCGTGCAGTCCAGCGAGATGCGCGTCAAGCGCCGCCAGCGGGCCGAGGAGAAGGCCCAGCAGGTGCCGGTCAAGATCACCGTCCCGCTGATCTTCTGCATCCTGCCCTGCCTGTTCGTGGCGGTCATGGGGCCTGCCGTCATCAGCATCATGGACAGCTTCTGAGACACGGCGCCGATCCGACGACGATGAGGAACGCCCCCGACCTGCGCATCGCGGCCGCCGCGCGCGGCTTCGTGCTGCTCGCGCTCGGGGGGCCGATCCTGTGGGGACGTGACGTGTCCTCCGTGATCGCCCTGGCCGCCCTGGGCACCGGCTGGCTGCTGGCCCTGAATCTCGAGCTGCGGGCCCCCCGGCTGCGCGTGCCCCTGGTCGTCCTCGACGCGGGGTTCGTCGGCCTGGTCGCAGGCACCGAGCTCACCTCCCAGGCGGTGCTGGGCGCCCTGGCCGTGCCACCGTTCATCGCCGGCCTGTGGCAGGGCCTGCGCGGTGTGCTGCTGGCCCTGTCCGCGGAGCTGATCGCGGTGGTGGTGGTCGGCATCGCCTCGGGCGGACCGCTCAGCGCGGACCAGTCCTTCGCGATCTTCACCTGGGCGGCGATGGGTCTCGCGCTCGGCATGGTCGCCACCTTCGTGCGCGGCGCACTGCGCGACGACGACCCGATGGCGCCGTACCGGCACGCATCCGACCTGCTGCGCGAGCTCAACCAACTCAGCGTCGGCCTGTCGTCGGGCCTGGAGCCGCGCAGCCTCGGCGGGGTCATCCTCAGCACCGTGCTCGACGAGGTCCCGGCGTCGGCGGTCAGCATCCACGTCCCGCTGGACGACCACCTCGCCACCCTCACCGCCAAGTCGCTGCCCGGTGGCGACCTCGACCGGTGCGCGGACTTCGCCACCGCGGCCTGGGCGCGCGACCAGGTCGTGGTCGAGGACGGCATCTTCGCCTTCCCCCTCGAGGGGCACCGCTCGACGGTCGCCGTGGTGAGCGGCTCGCTCCCCCCGGGCTCCAGCGTCGGACCCGACGAGCTGCGCCACCGCGTGACCCGGTTGCAGGTGGCCCTAGAGGAGCAGGCGGTGCAGCTCGAGACGGGGCTGCTCTTCGAGGCCTTCCGCGACACCGCGACAGCCGACGAGCGGCAGCGGCTCTCGCGGGAGATGCACGACGGCGTGGCGCAGGACATCGCCTCCCTCGGCTACCTCGTCGACGCACTCGCTGCCCAGGCCCCGACCCCGGAGGCCGAGGCCCAGCTGGGCATGCTCCGCGAGCGCGTCACCGCGATCGTCTCGGAGGTACGCTGGAGGCCGAGCTGTTCCGCATCACTCAGGAGGCGCTCAACAACGCCGTCAAGCACGCCGAGTGCCGCACCATCCGGGTGCACTGCCAGGTGGCCGCACCCACGGCTGCCATCACCGTGATCGATGACGGCAAGGGTCTGGGCGAGGCACGCTCGGACTCCTACGGTATGGGAATCATGCGAGAGCGAGCCCACCTCATCGACGCCGACCTGGCGATCGAGGAGCCACCCGGCGGCGGGCTGAGCGTCAGCGTCCGCCTGCCCGCGGAGCAGCGGCCGCCGGCCGCACCCACCCCCGAGACGAAGCAGGTGAGCACCCCCCGATGAGCGAGAACATCTCCGTCATGCTGGTCGACGACCACGAGCTGATCCGCACGGGGCTGGCCGGGGTCTTCGACCTCCAGCCCGACATGACGGTCGTGGGCCAGGCCGCGAGGAGGTGCGGCCCGACGTGGTGGTCACTGACCTGCAGCTGGGCGACGGCACCGGTCTCGACATCGTCCGGGCCCTGCGACGCGACCACGAGGACGTCGGCCTCATCGTGCTGACCATGCACTCCGGTGACGACCAGATCTTCGCCGCCATGGAGGCCGGCGCCTCCGGTTTCGTCGGCAAGGACGCCCCCTCCACCGAGGTCGTCAAGGCCGCCCGGCACGCCTCGGTCTCACCGCGCTCGTTCATCTGCAGCGGACTGGTGGGGGCGATGATGCGGCGGGGCGCCGCGGAGTCCACGCGGCTCACCGACCGCGAGCACGAGGTGCTGGTGCTGCTCGCCGACGGTCTCGGCGCGGCCCAGATCGGCGCGCAGCTGTACATGAGCGAGTCCACCGCGAAGTCGCACATCGCCCGCATCTACCAGAAGCTCGGCGCGGCCAACCGCGCCCAGGCCCTGGTCACGGCCATGCGGATCGGACTGTTGTGGCACCCCCTGAGCACCTGGCCCTCCGCAGGGGCCTCTACGCCGCTAGCAGATCCGCACTAGTCCGGAATGACTATGCCGGTCCGGACCTTCATGGGATGAACCGTCCCCCGGGTACGGCCGAGAATGGAGTCCATGAGGCTCCTCGTCGGGGGCCGCAGACCACAGGGAGAAATCACATGCTCGAGTTCCTGCGCATCATGCTGGACGCCCGCTCCGAGGACCGCGACGAGCGCGGCGCCTCCGCCGTCGAGTACGGCCTGCTCATCGCCGGCATCGCCGCGCTGATCGTCGTCGTCGTGTTCGCCTTCGGCGGCGCCATCGAGGAGATTTTCGATGACACCTGCGACACGATCGCCACCAGCGCCGGCACCACCCAGTGCGCCGACCGACCCACCACCTGACGCAAGCCGCCTCGCGGCCGTGTGGCCCTCGCCCCGTCTCAGGACCGGGCGAGGGCCACACGCACGAGCAGGGTCGGGTGGCTGCCGAACCACCAGTGCGACCACGCCGGCGGGGTGGGGTCGGCCAGGGAGCGCAGCGCCAGGCGCCGCTGCAGGTCCACGAAGGCCTCCGGGTCCTCGGTCACCCGCAGCGCCTCGACGTCGGCGCGCAGCTCGATGGTGCGGCTGATCCCGTTCTGGACCGGCAGGGCGAGCACGCTCCCGACCGCGAGCAGCGCCACCAGCGTCGGCACCGTCGCCGGGTCGTCGGCTCGCCGACGGCCCAGGACCAGGCCCAGCAGGCCCACCGCCGCCGCGGCGCCGCTGGCACCGAGCACGGTGCCGACCAGGACGTCGTCGTGCCTGGCGTGCGCGAGCTCGTGGGCCACCACCGCGAGCGCCTCGTCGCGCGGCACGTCGCGGACCAGGTTGTCGTAGAGGACCACGCGGCGGCTGTCGGCGAACCCGGACACGTAGGCGTTGAGGGTCGTCGTCCGTCGGGATGCGTCAGCGACCAGGACCTCGTCCACGGGGACCCCCTCAGCCTCGGCGAGCTCGAGGACGCCGGTCCGCAGGTCGCCGTCGGGCAACGGGGCGAAGTCGTTGAACAACGGCTCCACCACCAGCGGGTAGGCGAAGCTGCCTGCGACGACCAGACCCGCCGCGAGTCCAGCGACCACGGCCGGCCAGGCCCGTCGCCACCGGCGGGCACAACCGACGACCACCAGCGCGAGCAGGCCCGTCCCCACGATGTCCAGCGCCTCGGCGACCACCAGGTCCCTGGCGAAGCCGGTCCATGTCTGGTCGGAGAGCCCGGCGGCCCTGACGTGCCGGCGTGAGAGCACCGAGAAGGTCAGGGTCGCCACCCGCGCGACCAGCTCGACCCCCGCCACGGCGAGGAGCACCTGGACCCACCAGCGGCCGGGGAGCCGGCCCGCCCAGCGGCGTACGCGGGCGGACAGGGCGAGCAGCACCACGACGAGCAGGTTCACGGCGGTCGCCGCCCACCCCCATCGCCGCAGCACGCCCGTGAACTGCTCGGCTCGGGCCACCTCCGCGCTGGTCAGCACGTCCTCCACCGGCACGGGGTCCGGCGTCCCTCCGGGCACCGGCGACCACGGCACGAGCAGCGCGGCCAGGAGCAGGAAGACACCCGTCGCGACCACCGTGACCGCGATCG
>LULN01000328.1_pt2 | contig 18891 bp, 22 predicted proteins | sample 728131 | NCBI WGS metagenome assembly LULN01 (sample SAMN03860288, study PRJNA289734) | marine metagenome | biome: seawater column; feature: ocean; material: water; isolation source: Red Sea water column Station 149 - depth 100m | place: Saudi Arabia: Red Sea | collected 2011-10-15 | depth 100 m
CGGTGGTCGCGTCGCAGGCGTTCACCACGTCGCGGGCGTGGCGGACCAGGATCGCGCGCTCGGTCTCGGTGGGGTAGTACTCCGGGAGCCGGGTGATCTCGTCGAAGAGTCGCGAGCCCTCGTCGTCGTAGAGCCACTTCGGAGGCAGCGACAGCGGGCGGCTGCCGAGCCCGCGGCGTACGTCGTCGACCAGCGAGCCGGAGGCCCAGTCGGGGTCGAGGAGGACCGAGACGGTCGGCTCGAGGGGCACGCTCATGCGGGGGACTCCTGGAGGGACGTGGTTGGGGCACCGCCGTCGGCGAGCCGCACCCCCGACATCGCCCAGCGGGCGGCGTGGGGGAAGAAGTTGCGGTAGGTGAGCCGGGCGTGGTCGGGAGGGGTGAGCGCGCAGCCGCCGCGCAGCACCATCTGGTTGGACATGAACTTGCCGTTGTACTCGCCGATGGCGCCCTCGGGCGGGTGGAAGCCGGGGTAGGGGTGGTAGGCCGAGGAGGTCCACTCCCAGCAGTCGCCGTAGACCTGGCGCAACCGGCTGCCGGCGGGCGCGTGCGCGGGAGCGGCGGCCGGGTAGAAGGCCTGCTGGTCGGCGAGGTTGCCGCCCGCGTGTGCAGCGTCGCCCTGGCCGTCGACGACCACGGCGTGCTCCCACTCCGCCTCGCTGGGCAGTCGCTTCCCGGCCCAGGTCGCATAGGCCTCGGCCTCGTAGAAGGACACGTGGGTCACCGGCGCCCCGGGGTCGACCGGCCAGGTGCCGTGCAGCGTGTGCTCGAGCCACACACCGTCGTGCTCGACCCAGTAGAACGGTGCCCGCCAGGCCTCGGCGTTGACCCTGGCCCACCCGTCGGAGAGCCACAGCCCCGCGCGGGTGTAGCCCCCGTCGGCCATGAACTCCAGCCACTCGCCGTTGGTCACCAGCCGGTCGGCGAGGCGGTAGGGCTCGAGCCACTGCCGGTGCCGCGGCAGCTCGTTGTCGAAGGAGAAGCCCTCGCCCTGGTGACCGACCTCGACCAGGCCGCCCTCGACCTCGACCCAACCGAGGTCGTCGGGCTCCGACGGCGCGCGACGGGTCCCGGCGTAGACCGGCTGCAGCGGGTTGCGCGACAGCACGTGCTTGATGTCCATGAGCAACAGCTCCTGGTGCTGCTGCTCGTGGTGGAAGCCCAGCTCGATGACCGGCGCCAGCTTGGCCAACGTGCCCTCGTCGAGGCCCTCGACCAGTTCTCGGACCCTGGCGTCGACGTTGCGCCGGTAGTCACCGACCTCGTGCGCGCCCGGGCGGGTCACCAGCCCCCGGTCGGGGCGGGAGTAGCGCGGTCCCAGCGACTCGTAGTAGCTGTTGAAGAGGAACCAGTACTGGTCCTGGAACGGGCTGAAGCCGCTCTCGTGCTCGGCCAGCAGGAAGGTCTCGAAGAACCAGGTGACGTGCGCGCGGTGCCACTTGGTGGGGGAGACGTCCGGCATCGACTGGACCGTCTGGTCCTCGGGGGACAGCGGAGCCGCGAGGGACTCGGTGTGGGCACGGACGTGCTCGAAGCGCGCGACGACCTGGGTAGGGTCCCAGTCGGTCATGACGGTCCTCTCGTCGGTTGTCCCACCACCGTGACGCAGACCACCGACTTTTTCGACCCCGGAGGGGTGACGAGGTGGTGACGATCCCCGTGGTCCCGCCGGGCCGGGCGTCCCTCACTCGAAGGGGTGGACGGAAGTGCAGCGACACCGGACACCGTGGGGGTGTGACCACTGCAGCCGCGCCGACCCCGGCCACGGCCGACGGCCTGCACGACGCGCTCGTGCGGCTCGGCGGTCATCGGCCCATGCCCTCGCGCCGCGAGGCGCTGGCGGCCGTGTACGACGGCACCGTGGCGCCAGCGCTGCGCCTGGCGCTGGCCCGCGCACGCGGGGACCGCGACGCGGCCGAGGAGATCCTGGCCCGGGCCTACGCAGAGGTACGGCGCGTGGCCGGCGACTACCCGGCGTCGGGGATCCGGGCGCTGCCCTGGGTGCTGGCGGTGGTGGCGCGGGCCTGAGCCCCCTCCCGGGGCTCGCCGAGCGCGACGGCGTACACGACGACGTTGGAGGCGTAGCCGGTGCCGTCCCAGTCGGTGCAGCTGACCAGGACCAACCGGCCGCGGCCGCTCTCCTGGCCGAAGATGCTCACGGCGTTCACGGCCAGCTCGTCCTTGTCGTAGACCTTCTTGCGCTGGACGAGGTAGCGCATCGTGCCCTCGGCGGTGCGGACGTCGACCACTGCGCCGCGCCGCACGCCACGCAGGGGGTCGAGCGCGCCGCCGCCGGTGTGCACAGAGTGGCCGGCGATGACCGTGGACCCGGTCTCGGAGCCGGGCTGGGCGCTGCGGTCCCACCACCCGACGTCGACGACGTCCTGCGGTGGGTCGAGCACCCGGTCCTCGGTCAGGGCCACCGGCACCACGGGCGCCTCGATGTCGACCGAGGGGACCAGCAGCAGCACCGGGTCGGCCGGGTCCAGCGACCGGTAGGGCGAGGGGGGCGGCGGCTCCTCGGAGGGCAGCACCAGCCCGCCGACGACCAGGCCGCCGCTGAGCACGAGCAGTGCCGTGCTCACCGCGGCGAGGGTCGAGCTGACCCTGCCGAGGAACCCGTCCAGGAACGACCCCAGCCGACCACCGCCCGCCCCGGGGGTGCCCGGAGCGGGGTCGGTGGCCGGCTGGTCGGTCATGCGTGGTCGATCCTGGGCGCGCGGTGGCTCAGTCGCGCAGCGCGCGGCGGTAGCTCGCGACGCCCGCGCCCGCGGACAGCGCCACCAGGAGCAGCAGCGCCAGGTTGCCGCCCGCACCCAGGCCGCCGGAGGTCCCGACGGACTCCACGCCTGCAGGCACCGAGGTGGGCACCGGCTCCGGCGTGGGGGTCGGCGACGGGGTCGGGGTCGGGTCGGGGTCGTCCACGCTCACGCGGCTGTTGGGGCCGCAGGCGGTCTCGCCGATCTGGGCGCCGATCAGCTCGACGCCGGCCGCCTCGGCGGCCGGCAGCACGTGCAGGTCGAGCGCGGTGACCTCGATGGAGTCGCTCGAGGGCCGCTCCTGCTTGTTGAGCGTGATCTCGAGGACGTTCTCCTCCAGCGGGGCCAGCGCCTCGCCGACCTGCTCGAGGGCCTCGGCCAGCACCTCGGCGCCGTCGATCACGGCGGTCAGCGGGCCGAGCGCGCCGTCGATCGCGGTCTCGAACTGCGTGCGCAGCGCGTCGAGGACGGACTGCACGACCACGCCGAGGTCGGTGACCACGCGGGTGTTCGGCGGGGGGTTGGTCGGCAGCGTCACCAGGTTGAAGCTCTGGCCCCCGAGGGTGGCGTCGAGGGTGGCGTCGGTGATGTCGGTGTCGCCGTCGGCGCTGCCGGGCTGGGCGGTGCAGTAGGACTGGACCGCGCCGAGGTTGAGACCGAGGGCGATGTCACCGCCGTCGAGCACCGTCTGCAGGGCGGTCGTGAGGCCCGCCAGCAGCGGGTCGAGGACCGGCTGGAGGGCGTCCTGCAGCTCCTGGGGGAACTGGTCGCCGAGGATCTGGATGCCCGTCAGGTCCACCGTGCCGGCGTTGAGGTCGAGGTTCTGGCCCGGGACCAGGCAGCCGCCCTCGGCCACCTCGACCAGGGTCGCGCCGTCACCGGCGAGGCCGGCGCAGGCCGCGGAGAAGCCCTTCTCGTCGCGGATCACCGTGCCGGCGTCCTGGCTGAGCGTGCCCGCCTGGATGAACGACTGCCCGCCCAGGGCACTGATGGCCGGCTCGTTGGAGCCGGTGGCTGTCTCCTTCTTCCCGTCGTTCGTGACGGTGTAGGTGCCGCTGTCGGTGGGCGTGCTCGCGATGGTCAGCCGGAGGCCGGTGGCGCTGGCCTGGGCGACCGGCTCGGCCGCCAGGGCGGGTCCGGCGCTCACGGTGACGACCGCGGCCGCGGTGGCCATGGCGCCGAGCCTGAGCAGGTGGGTCCTGATGCTCCCCATGTGGATGTGTCTCCCTCGTACGTCGATCGGTGCACCGACGCGGGGGCGCCGGCGTCCCCCCGACGGGGTACGACGAAAGACCCTCCCGACCGGGTCGCGGTCGTGAGCAGGGGTCGAAAGCGGGTGACGGGGGGCTTGGGGGGTGGTCACGGCGGCGTGGGTGGCGCCGACGTGCTTGGTGGGTGGCTGCCCAGCGTAGGCGCCGCTGAAACCTCCTGCCACCCCGGGACCGGGACGGGGGATCTCCGTGCTACCGGGCGGCTACTGCACGAAGCGGAACAGCGGGCTCTCCGGCGGCACGGGTTCCACCCGGAGGGGCGAGGTCGTCATCCGGCGCAGCAGCGGACCGAGGTCGGCGGGGTCCTGCAGCTCGACCCCCACGAGGGCCGGGCCGGTCTCCCGGTTGTTGCGCTTGACGTACTCGAAGAGCGTGATGTCGTCGTCGGGCCCGAGCACCTCGTCGAGGAAGCGGCGCAGCGCGCCGGGCTCCTGGGGGAACTCGACGAGGAAGTAGTGCTTGAGCCCCTCGTGCACCAGCGCCCGCTCGACCACCTCGGCGTAGCGGCTCACGTCGTTGTTGCCGCCGGAGAGGATGACCACCACAGCGCTGCCGGGCGCCGGGCGCTCGTCGTCGTGCAGGTGCGCCAACGCAGCGCTCGAGAGCGCGCCCGCGGGCTCGGCGATGATCCCGTCGGACTGGTAGAGCGCGAGCATCTCCACGCAGACCGCGCCCTCGGGGACCGCGAGCAGGCGTGGTCGGTGGGTGGCCGTGACGGCGTGGGTCCAGTCGCCCACCCGGCGTACGGCGGCGCCGTCGACGAACCCGTCGAGGTCGGCCAGCTCCACGGGCGACCCGGCGGCGAGCGCGGCAGCCATGCTGGCCGCCCCCTCCGGCTCGGCGCCCACGACGGTCGTGGCCGGGCTGTGCTCGGAGAGCCAGGTGAGCGCACCGGCGATCAGCCCGCCCCCGCCGACCGGCACGACCAGCGTGCCGAGGTCGAGGCCCGAGGTGGCGAGCTGCTCGACGACCTCGCGGGCCAGGCTGCCCTGCCCGGCGATGGTGCGCGGGTCGTCGAACGCGGGCACGGGCGTCGCCCCCGACTCCAGCGCGAACCGGGCGCTGGCCGCGGCGGCGTCGTCGTAGGTGTCGCCGCCGATGACCACCTCGACCAGGTCCCCGCCGAGGGCGGCGATGCGCTCACGTTTCTGGCGGGGGGTGGTGCGGGGCAGGTGGACCCGGGCGCGGATGCCCGCACGGGCGCAGCCGAACGCCACGCCCTGGGCGTGGTTGCCGGCCGAGGCGCAGGTGACGCCCCGCTCGCGCGCCCGGTCGTCGAGGCCGGCCAGGAGGGTGTAGGCGCCACGCACCTTGTAGGAGCGCACGGGCTGCAGGTCCTCGCGCTTGACCCAGACCTCCAGGCCGGTCGCCGCGGAGAGCCGCGCGCTGCGCTGCAGCGGGGTGGGCGCCAGCACCTCGGCGAGGGCCACGGCGGCGGCGTCGACGTCGGCCGCCGTCGGCAGGGGGGCGGGAGTGCTCACCCTCCGAGGGTTCCAGACCGCCCGTCCACCGACGACGAGGCCCCCGCGACCGGGTGGTCGCGGGGGTCCGGGTGGAGGTGTCAGAAGCAGATGACCTCGAGGATCGGGTCGCAGATCTCGTCCGCGGGCTCCTCGGTGGGACTGCTCGTGGCGGTGGGGCTGCTCGACGCGGTCGCGCTGGTCGTGGCCGTCGGGCTCGTGGTCGCCGTGGGGCTCGTGGTCGCGGTCGGCGAGGGGCTGGGCTCCCCGTCGTCGCAGATCCCGGGGATCGGCAGGAAGTCGCAGATGGAGGGCACGGTCGGGTCCTCGGTCGGCTCCTCGGTCGGTGAGCTCGTGGCCGTCGGGCTGCTCGTGCCGGTGGGCGAGGCGCTGCCCGTCGGGCTGGTCGACCCGGTGGGCGAGCCGGAGCTCGTGGGCGAGCTGGTGGGGGACTCGGACGGCGTCGCGGTCCCGCTGGGCTCGGCCTGGCACTCCTCGAGCGCCTGCTCGGCCTTCACGAGCTTGCGCTCCGCGGCCTTGAACTTCTTGCGCCGGTCCTTGACCTTCTTCTTCGCCTTCTTCTTCTCCGCCTCGCCCTTGGCCCTCTTCTGCTGCGCCTTGGCCTTCTTGAGCTTCTTCTGGGCCTTGCGGTGCTCGACCTGCGCGTCCTCGACGGCCTGCTCCTCGGTGGAGCAGTGGTTGCGCTGGGCGGTCTCCGCGGTGGACACGGTGCCGGGGGCGGCGGAGCCGGCGCCGGCCCATCCGACCGTGGCCAGGGCGGTGGAGCCGGTGAGGAGCAGGACGCCGAGCAGGGCGGTGAGAGCCACCTTGAGCTGGGTGCGGACCATGGGGAAGACCTTCCGGGGGTGCTGGCCGGCTGGTGGTCGAAGGGGGTCAGCCGGGGGCTTTACCTTCGATCCAACGAGCCAGCACCCCGCCGGTCACGCGGGATCCGCGGTGGGCTGGTCGACGGCGGCCTCGGCGCGGCGCAGGGCCCGCTCCTGGCGCACGGCCCCCACGATGAGCGCGACCCACGCGACGGGCTGGGCCCGCAGGCTGACGAAGCCGAGGACGAGGAGCCTGCGCACGACGAGGACTTCCTCACTGGAGACGACTGGATCACTGCCGATCGTGCACCTCGAGTGACCCATGGCAATCAGCGACGCGACACGCTTGGATGCCAGGGTGAGTCCACGCTGGAGCGCAGACGAGATCACCGGGGCCTACGAGGTCTTCCACGGGCACGTGCAGGGGTTCGCCGAGAGCGGCGACTGGCACGGCTTCGCCGACCTGTTCACCGAGGACGCGACGTACGTCGAGCACGCCTTCGGCACCTTCCACGGCCGCGAGGAGATCCGGGAGTGGTCGGTGCGGACCATGACCGGCTTCCCCGGCGGGACCATGACCGGCTTCCCGCTGGCCTGGCAGGTCGTCGACCCCGATGCGGGCCGCCTGGTCTGCGAGGTGCGCAACCTGATGCCCGACCCCGGCGACGGCTCGCTGCACGAGGAGTCGAACCTGACGATCATGACCTACGCCGGCGACGGGATGTTCTGCCGCGAGGAGGACGTCTACAACCCGATGCGCTTCGCCGCGATGACGGTGCGATGGGCACGGGTCGCCGCCGAGCACGGCCGGCTGGACGCGGAGGGGGCGGCGTACCTGGAGAAGTACGGCGCGCTCGTCCGCGACTGAGCCGACCGGAGGGCCGGCCGGAGGGCCGACCGGAGGGCACGTCGTGAGAGGGGTTCACGGCTGGTGATGGTGCTGGGACTGGCGCTGCTGAGCAGGCACGACCCCTGGGCCGCCGCCCGGTTGGAGCCGCTGCAGCGGCGCGCCCTCGTGGAGACCCGCCGCACGGTCGCCACCTGGCCGCGCCTGCTGGTGACGGCCTCGGTCACCGTCGCGCTCGGGGTGAGCGGCCTGGTGTGGCTGGCCGACCCGGCCCGGCCCGGGGGGGGGGGGCTGCCCGCCTGGACCTGGCTGCCCGGTGGGACGTGGGCCGGCGTGGGTCAGATCGTGTCCGGCGTCGCCGGGCTCGCGATCGTCGTGTGGGCCAGGCTCGCGCTGGTGCCGGGGGAGTCGACCTCCCGCGCCGCGAGAGGTCTGGTCCGGTGACCAGCGGCCTGGCATGCTCGGGTCCATGAAGGCCGCGGCCCGGCGCCTGACCCTCGAGATCGTGGGGTGGACCCTGCTGCTCGCCGGCATCGCCGCGCTGGTGCTGCCGGGCCCGGGCCTGCTCATGGTCTTCGCCGGGATGGCCGTGCTCTCCCAGCAGTACGACTGGGCCGAGCGCCGCGTGGAGCCGTTGCGGCTGCGGGCGATGCGCGCAGCGGCGTACGGCGTCGCGAAGCCGTCGCGGATCGTGGCCTCCGGCCTCGGCGTGCTGTGGATGTGGGCGTGGGGCGTCGTGTGGTGCCTGCAGCCGTCCGTGCCCTCGTGGCGCCCTCGCGCTGCTGGCGTGGAGCTACCGTCGCTTCCACGGGCAGCCCGAGGAGCTGCGCGAGCTCGAGCGCGACATCGAGCGCGCCGACGCCGCCTGACCGACCGCGAGGTCCCACTAGTCCAGTGGCGCGCGCACCAGGGCGCTGATCACCGCGCGCACCATCGCCTCCGCGTCGATGGCCGGCACCCCTGCCGCCGCGATCGCGTCCGCGTCGCGGCGCAGCATCGCGTAGCCGTGGATCGTCGACCAGCACGCCATGTTGAGGGTGTCCGCCGAGACGCCCGGCGCCCACCCCTGCGCCTGGGTCTGCTCGACCACCCGGCGACCGTGCTCCCACAGCGCGAGCCGGGCCTCGACCAACCGCGGGTCGTCGTGGTGGACCAGCTCGGGGCGGAACATCACGTCGAAGGTGGTCGGCTGGTCGGCCGCGAAACCGATGTAGGCCATCGCCGCCGCGACCAGCGGGTCGTCGCCGGTGCGCTCCGCGGTCGCGATCGCGGCCTGCGAGCGGCCGAGCAGCGCATGGAACCCCTCGGTCGCCAGCACCGTGAAGAGACCGGCCCGGTCGTCGAAGTGGTGGGCAGTGGCCTGGTGGGAGACCCCGCAGCGACGGGCGATGGCGCGCAGGGAGACCTTGCCGATCCCGTTCTGCTCGATCTCGGCCAGGGCGGCGTGCAGCAGGCTGCGTCGTACGTCGCTCATCGGGTCGCCACCGTGGTCACAGGCGCAACGGTAGGCCGGGGGGCGCGACGGCGGGGCCACCACAGCCGCGGGCCGAGCATGGCGGCGATCGCCGGCACCAGCATGGTGCGCACGACGAAGGTGTCGATGAGCAGGCCGGCGCCGATGACGAAGCCGGTCTGCACGAGCGAGTCGACGCTGCCGGCCATCAGGGCGAACATGCTCGCCGCGAAGATCACGCCGGCCGCGGTGATGACGCCACCGGTCGCGGCCGCTGCCCGCGCGATCCCGGCCCGGCTGCCGTCGGGGGCCTCCTCCTGCATGCGCTTGGTCAGCAGCAGGTTGTAGTCCGCGCCGACGGCGACGAGCAGGATGAAGGCGAGCGAGGGCACCGACCACTCCAGCGGCTGGTCGAGGACGATCTGGAAGACCAGCACCCCCAGCCCCACGGCCGAGGCGTAGGACAGCACCACGGTGGCCAGCAGGAACAGGGCTGCCACGACCGAGCGCAGCAGCGCCAGCAGGATGAGGAACACCGTCACCAGGGCGACGGCGACGATGAGTCGGAAGTCGCGCGCCTCGATCGCGGCCAGGTCGGCGTTGGCCGAGGCCATGCCGGTGGTGACGACGTCTGCGTCCTGCAGTCGGGAGTCGCGCAGGCTGTTCTCGATCACCTGCCGCACCTCGGTCGAGCGCTCGGCGGCCTCGCTGCTGAAGGCGTCGTCGGTGCCGAGGACGGCGATCCGGGCGGTGCGGCCGTCGGAGGAGATGAAGAGACGGCTGGCCGCGGCGAAGCGGTCGTCGGCCAGCGCGGACGGCGGCAGGTAGAAGCCGCCCATCGCGGAGGTGTCGGCCCGCTCGGCGGTGGAGGTGAGGTAGTCCGCCGCCTCGGACAGCCCGCCCTCGAGCTCGCCGACCGACCCGGCGACCTCGCTGGTGCCGGCGGCGACCTGGCCGGTGCCCTCGGCCAGCTGCTCGGTGCCGTCGGCCAGCTCGCCCAGCCTCGCCCGGAACTCGCGCTGGCCGGCGGTGATCTCCTCCACGCCCGCGCGGGCCTGCGCGAGGCCGTCGTCGAGCTGACGGAGGCCGGCCTGGAGGTCGCCGGCGGCCTCGGCGATCCGTCGTGCCGCCGCGGCGGCGTCGCGCAGCCCGGGCAGCAGCTGATCGCGCTCGCCCTCGTAGACCTGGCGCACGCCGTCGCGGGCCCGGTTGCAGATGGGGTCGAGCGTGCAGGGGAGGCTCGACTCGAGCCCGTCGAGCGCCATGCCGAGTCCGTCGACGGCGGTCTTGGTCTGGGAGTACGCCGCGTCCAGCCCGGCCGCGAGCATCCGGGCGCCCTCGCGGAGCTCGCCGGTGCCGGTGACGGCCTCGCCGGCGCCGTCCTCCAGCCCGGTCAGGCCGGAGCGCAGCTCCTCGAGCGCGTCGACGAGGAGCCCGGCGCCCTCGACCGCCTGGTCGGCCCCGGCAGCCAGCTCCTCGGCCCCCTCGTCCACCTGCGCCGAGCCGTCGGCCAGCGTGCGGGCCCCCTCGGTGCCCGAGGCGACGTCGTCGCCGGCCCGTCGCAGCTTCCGGCCGATGACGCCGGCCTGGTAGGAGACGCGCGCCTGGTCGATGGCCTCGCCGTCGGGGCGGGTGACCGAGCGGACCAGGGCGACCCCCGGGGTGCGGGCGGCGGCGGCTGCAGCCTGCTCCAGGGTGGCCAGGTCGCGGGCGTTGCGCATGTCGTGGTCGCTGCTGACCAGGACGTACTCCGGCAGCACCTCGTTGACCGGGTAGTGCCGGGCCAGCGCCGCGTAGCCGCGGTTGCTCTCGGTGTCCTCGGGCTGGATGCCCCGGGTGTCGTAGGACGGCTCCATCGCCGGCATCAGGGCGGCCAGCGCGACCAGCGGCACCAGGGCCGCCAACGCCATCGGGACCCGCCGGTGCACGGCCAGCGCCGCCAGGCGGGCCCAGCCGCCCGCGCCGGTGCTGGCCGGGCCGGGCCGGTCGTCGTGTAGACGCCGAGCTCGGCGACGAGCATGCAGGCGTTGGCCAGCACGACGGTCAGCGCGGAGCCGATGATCACCGCGGAGACCCGCCCAGCGGCGTACGACGCGGCGGTGCGGGGGGCGACGCCGAGGCGGCGCTGCTCGTGGTAGCGGCTGACCAGGAAGATCGCGTAGTCGGTGCCGGCGCCCAGCACGATCGCGGTGAGGAAGGAGCCGGTGAAGGTCGAGACGTCGAAGACGCCGTGCAGGCCCATCCAGGCGGTCAGGCCGCGCGCGACCGCGAGGGAGAGGCCGACGGTGCCCAGGATGACCAGCGCCACCGACAGTCGGCGGTAGATCAGCAGGAGCAGCGCGAAGATCAGCCCGATCGTCACGACGGTGATGACCAGGATGCTGGACTCGGCCTCCACGGCCATGTCGGAGATGGTCGCCGAGGGTCCGGTGACGAGCAGGTCGAGACCGTCGGGGGCACCCTCGCGACATGCAGACAGAGAAGATCCAGGCAGTGCAGGGCGTCGTCGACCGTGTGGGCTCCTACCAGGAGGGCGCCCCGGAGCGGACCGTCGAGCAGGAGCTCCGCGATGGCTTCGCGGACGCGGGCTTGGACCTCACCGACGACGAGGTGACCCGCCTGGCCGCCGCCATCGACGACGTGGACGGCATCGTGGACGTCGGTAAGGTGCTGGGCGACTGAGGCGCCCCTGACTCACGCAGGTGCGGCGGCGTCGGCCCGCACCCGCGGCTTGCGGCGGGCGACGGCGACACCGACGAGGGCGAGCGCGCCACCGGCGTACGCCATGGTCGGCGGGGTCTCGCCGAGCGCCAGCCAGCCCATCACGATGGTGATCGGCGGCACGAGGTAGGTCGTGACGCCCAGGTTGGACGCGGACATGTGCTTGAGCGCGAACGCGTAGGTCGTGAACGCGATCGCGGTCGGGAACACCCCGAGGTAGACCAGCCACCAGGTGCTCGAGGCCGGCGCCTCGCCCAGCTCGCGGAGCAGTCCCGGCGCGAACGGCAGGCACACCACGGCGCCGACGGTGCACGCCAGCCACGTCACGTGGACCGCCTGCAGCCGCGCGACCAGCGGCTTCTGCAGGATCAGGCTGATCGAGTAGACCACCGCCGAGAGCAGGCACAAGAAGACGCCGAGCACGTCGTGGCCGGTCGACTCGCTCGTGGAGAAGCTGATCAGCGCGACCCCACCGAAGGCCAGTGCCAGACCCAGGCCGAGGTACGCCGTGAAGCGCTCGTCCAGGAACACCGCCGCCAGCAGGGCGATCAGCACCGGCGAGAGCTGGATCAGCATCGCCGCCGTGCCGGCGTCGACCCGCTGCTCGCCCTCGTTGAGCGCCACGTTGTAGATGCCGAACCACAGCACCCCGATGCTGACGAGCGAGACCCACTCGCGCCGGGTCGGGTGCGGCACCCCCCGGCTCAGCGCCACCACGCCCAGGACCGCCGCCCCCACCAGCAGGCGACCCAACGAGAGCGGGCCGGCCGAGAAGTCCTGCCCCAGGTGCCGGATCGCCACGAACGCGCTGGCCCACAGCAGCAGAGTCGTCCCGACGGCCGCCAGCGGCAGCCAGCTGGGGACGTCGCCGGCGCCGGAGGAGGCGGGCTGCGCGGACGCCGGGGTCGCGGTCGATGTCATGGGTGAAGCCTAGGGACGCCCATGGACGTCCGTCGCGCGGGTTTCGGTCACGGATGCGCGACCCGCGGCGACGTGGGGCAGCCGGATCACGACGTACTGCAGGAAAATCGGCCCGAGAACCTGCAGAACGTCGTGGTCGGTGACCTCAGAGGTCGAGTTTGTACCCCAGGCCGCGGACCGTCACGAGGTACTTCGGCTCGGACGGGTCCGGCTCGAGCTTGGCGCGCAGCCGCTTGACGTGCACGTCGAGGGTCTTGGTGTCGCCGACGTAGTCCGAGCCCCACACGCGGTCGATCAGCTGCCCGCGCGTGAGCACGCGACCGGGGTTGCGCAGGAACATCTCGAGCAGCTCGAACTCCTTGAGCGGCAGCTTCTGCTCGTTGCCGTCCACGGTCACCACGTGCCGCTCGACGTCCATCCGGACCGGCCCGGCCTCCAGCGTGGAGGGCGAGAGCTCCGGCTCGGTGCCGCGGCGCAGGACCGCACGGATGCGGGCGACCAGCTCACGGGGGGAGTACGGCTTGGTGACGTAGTCGTCGGCGCCGAGCTCGAGGCCCACCACCTTGTCGACCTCGTCGTCCTTCGCGCTCACCATGATGACCGGGACGCTGGAGGTCGCCCGGATCTGCCGGCACACCTCGGTGCCGGGGATGCCGGGCAGCATCAGGTCCAGCAGCACGATGTCTGCCCCGTTGCGGTCGAACTCCGTCAGCGCGGTGTTCCCGTCCGCGGCGATGGCCACCTCGAAGCCCTCCTTGCGCAGCATGTACGCGAGGGCGTCGCTGTAGCTCTCCTCGTCCTCGACGACCAGTACCCGTGTCACGGGCTGTCCTCCTGTGTCTTTCTCTCTGCTCCGAAGTGCTGGGGCAGCGTGAGGGTGAACGTAGAGCCCTGACCCTCTGCTGACCAGACCCGGACCTCGCCGCCGTGGGTGGCGGCGACGTGCTTGACGATGGACAGGCCGAGCCCGGTGCCGCCGGTGGAGCGGTGGCGGGCCGGGTCGACCCGGTAGAAACGTTCGAAGATGCGGTCGAGCTCCTCGGCGGGGATGCCGATGCCCTGGTCGACCACGGAGATGTCGACCGAGCCCTCGTCCACGCGCGTGGTGACCAGGACGGTCGAGTCGTTCTCGGAGTAGGACACCGCGTTGCTCACGAGGTTGGAGACCGCGGCCAGCACCTGCTGCTCGTTGCCGAAGACCTGCAGGTCGGAGGTGCCGCCGACCATCACCTGGATGTTCTTGTTCTCCGCGTCCATCCGGCTGGTGTCCACGGCGGTGGCGATCACGTCGTCGAGGTGGACCGCGACCGGCGCGTCGAGGGGGTCGTCGGCCTGCAGGCGAGAGAGCTCGATGATCTGCTGGACCAGCTTGCCCAGCCGCTCGGACTCGGTGAACATCCGGTCCGCGAAGCGGCGCACGGCCTCGGGATCGTCGGCGGCGTCCTGCATCGCGTCCGAGAGCAGGCGGATCGCCCCCACCGGGGGCTTCAGCTCGTGGGAGACGTTGGCGACGAAGTCGCGGCGCACCTCCTCGACCCGCTTCTCGCGGGTGCGGTCCTCGACCAGCGCGAGCACCAGCCGGGAGCCCAGCGGCGCGACGCGGGCGGTGACGTAGCGCGAGGGCACCCCCGGTCGCGCCATCAGCAGCTCGGTCTCCCGGATCTGCCCGTCCCGGCGTACCTTGCGGACCACGTCGGCGAGGTCGGCCGAGACGAGCTTGCTGCCCCGCACCAGCCCCAGCGCGTACGCCGGAGCAGACGCCTTGAGGACCTCGTCGTTGTCGTCCACGACCACGGCGCTGGACCGCAGCACCGACAGCACGGTGCCCACCCCGTCCGGGACGACCGGCTGGGCGTACGGCGGGATCGTGCGCTGCTGGCGGTCGCTGATGTGCCACGCCAGGACCGCGCCGCCGGCGACGACGGCGCCGATGAGGGCTGCGAGGGCAGCCTGGAGCGTCGGGTCCACGGGGGAAGCGTACGCACGAGTTTCACCGGGGGTTCAGCCCCGGACGCCGACGTAGGGAACGTTCACCCCGCGTTCATGGCCACACCCCGTATGGTCACCCGGCTCTCCTAAGGTGGAGCCCATGCGTGACGTCTTCCACGAGCAGCTCGACGCCGTCTTCGGCGACCTCGCCACCATCTGCGGTCAGGTCGAGACCGCGGTGTGCCAGGCGACCAAGTCCCTCCTCGAGGCCGACGTCGAGATCGCCGAGCAGGTCATCTCCGCCGACGTCGACATCGACCGGGCCCGCGTCGAGGTCGAGGAGCAGTGCTTCGAGCTGCTCTCCCTGCAGCAGCCCGTCGCCGGCGACCTGCGCGTGGTCGTCGCCGCGCTGCGGATGGTCACCGAGCTCGAGCGGATGGGCGACCTCTCGGTCCACGTCGCCAAGATCGCCCGGATGCGCGTCCCCGACGTCGCCGTGCCGGCCGAGATCCAGCCGACCGTCTCCCGGATGGCCGACGTGGCCCGCGACATGGTGGCCCGCGTGAAGCAGATCATCGTCGACCGCGACGTGTCCGCCGCCATCGAGCTGGGCCGCGACGACGAGATCATGGACCAGCTGCGCCGCGCCAGCTTCACCCAGGTGCTCGGCGACGACTGGACCCACGGCGTCGAGGCGGCCGTCGACATCGCGCTGCTCGGTCGCTACTACGAGCGCATCGCCGACCACGCGGTCTCGATCGCCAACCGCGTGGTCTTCGTGGTCACCGGTGAGGACCCGCGGGCTGCGGCCAGCGAGGCCTGATCCTCGGGGTCCAGCGGGATCGGCCGGGTCGGCCGGGTTTGTCGGCTGGCCGACAACCCCGGAAGTGGGACGACAAAGGTACGTCGTCCAGCTTCCGGGTCCTTCGGCTGGCCGACAAACCTTGCGGGCGGGAGTCGGAAGGTTCGACTGACGTCAGTCCGACCTTCCCGCGCGCAGGCCCTACTTGCCCTGGTTGGCCACGGCGGCGGCAGCAGCGGCCGCGGCGTCGGGGTCGAGGTAGCGGCCACCCTTCTCGACCGGCGAGAAGGACTCGTCGAGCTCGTAGACCAGCGGCATGCCAGTGGGGATGTTGAGGCCGGCGATGTCCTCGTCGGAGATGCCGTCGAGGTGCTTGACGATCGCGCGCAGGCTGTTGCCGTGGGCGGCGACGAGCACGGTCTTGCCGGCGGCCAGGTCGGGGATGATGTCGGACTCCCAGTAGGGGACCATCCGGGCGATGACGTCCTTGAGGCACTCGGTGGCCGGCAGGTCCGAGCCGAGGTCGGCGTACCGGACGTCGGAGGCCTGGGAGAACTCGTCGTCGGTCTCGATCGGCGGCGGGGGAGTGTCGAAGGAGCGGCGCCAGAGCATGAACTGCTCCTCGCCGTACTGCTCCAGCGTCTGCTTCTTGTCCTTGCCCTGCAGCGCGCCGTAGTGGCGCTCGTTGAGGCGCCACGAGCGCTTCACGGGGATCCAGTGCCGGTCCGCGGCGTCGAGCGCGAGGCCGGCGGTGGTGATCGCGCGGCGCAGCAGCGAGGTGTGCACGACGTCGGGGAGGATGCCGGCCTCGACCAGCTGCTCGCCGCCGCGTCGGGCCTCGCCCTCACCCTTCTCGGTGAGGGGTACGTCGACCCAGCCCGTGAAGAGGTTCTTGGCGTTCCAGTCGGACTCGCCGTGCCGCAGCAGGACCAGGGTGTACGTCACGCTCAGTGCTCCCCGTCCTCAGAGCCCTCGGCGTGCTCCTCGTCGGAGTGCTCGCCCTCGGGGTGGTAGTTCTCGTAGCGACCGTCGGCCACGGGCTCGAGCGGCTCGCAGTCGTACTCCTCGCCCTCGGACTCGCTGACGTCGAAGCCGTCGAACTCGTCGCAGTCGGTGACGACCGGGATCTGCATGTCGACGATCTCGCCGTTGTCGAAGGCGAGCTGGACGCCGACGAAGTTGCCGGCCTCGAAGTCGCCGGTCACGACGATGCCGTCGCCCTCGGCGGAGAGGTTCTCGAAGCCCAGGCGCGGGATGCGGCGGTCCTCGAAGTCCTCGAAGGAGATGCTGGTGTCGCCGACGGGGCGGATCGCCTCGAAGGTGATCGCCTCGGTGCCGGAGTTGTTCGACAGGCCGGCGATGAACGTGCCGGAGCCGGGCGCCTTGGACACGATGACGGCGGAGAGCACGTCGACGGTGGCGTCACGGTCGATGGGGCCTGCGGCCGGGGTGTAGACCCGGTCGGTGGCGTAGTCGAACCCGCAGGAGGACAGGGTCGAGGCCAGGGCGAGGGCGCTGGCAGCGGCCACGAGCGAGCGGCGCAGGTGCATGTCGGAAAGCCTTCGGGTCGATCTGGATCCGGCGGCGACAGCCTAGCGGTGCCTAGGCGTGCAGGCCGACCAGGGTTCCGGTGATGATCATCCCCGCGGTGACGAGGGCGAGGTAGGTGGCGGTCAGCGCCAGCAGCCGCGCCGCTCCGACCTTCATGCCCAGCCGCAGCGGGAGGTAGGTCCAGCCGTCCTCGTGGTCGGCGACCAGGCCCCACAGCGAGGTCAGCAGGTGCACCCCGATGCCGAGCAGGGCCGCCAGCACCGTCATCGCCGGCTGCGGTGCGGCGCCGCCGTCGTGGTTGCCCCAGCCGCCGAAGGACAGGAAGGCCGGGTAGAGCGCGAACGCCGCGGCCCACGGCACCCAGCTGAGGAACCCGGTGCGCAGCGTGTAGTTGCCGAGCACGCCGATGGCGAGCGAGACGAGGTAGAGCAGGCCGGCGGTGATGCCGTTGGACAGGGCCAGCGGGATCACCAGCAGCACGGCGCACGACAGCGCGAACCACGCGGTGCTCGGGTCCAGGCGCCCGTCGGCGACCGGCTTGTCGGTGCGCCCGTGCCGGGCGTCGCGGCGCCGGTCGACCAGGTCGTTGTGCCAGCCCAGCAGCGCCTGGCCCACGAGCACGGTCCCGAGCACCAGCCCGAGGTCGCGGGTGGGCCGGTCGGCCAGGGCCGCGGCGACGGCCATCAGCACGGCCGTGGCGACGGCCTGGCGGGCCGCCTGGCGGTCGCGTCGTCGCAGCCGTGGTCGAGCCATGCCCCGCAGTATGTCCGTAGATGGGGCCCGGATCGTGCGTTTCCCCAGCACAGGGCGGGTTCCGGGGTGTCGACGGGCTCCCCCGTGGGGGTGGTGATGGGTGGGCGCGACGGCTCGTGACAGCCCCCTGCCAGCACGGCGTCGCGGGATCTGTCAAGCCCTTGTTAGCGCTCTGACCTGCAGAAACGCTGTCCGACACGCCGGGAAGCCGTGTTAAGATGGCGGCCTAGGAAGGGGAACCTGACATATGACTTTCACCGTCGGCGAAACGGTTGTCTACCCGAATCACGGGGCCGCGATCATCGAGGACATCGAGATGCGGAAGATCAAGGGAGAGGACCGGCAGTACCTCGTTCTGAGGATCGTCGCACAGCAGGACCTGGTGGTCCGTGTGCCCGCCTGCAACCTGGACCTCGTGGGGGTCCGCGACGTCGTCGACAAGGAGGGTCTGGACCGCGTCTTCGACGTGCTGCGTGCCGCGCACGTGGAGGAGCCGACCAACTGGTCGCGTCGCTACAAGGCCAACCTGGAGAAGCTGCACAGCGGCGACGTCATGAAGGTCGCCGAGGTCGTGCGCGACCTGTGGCGCCGCGAGCGTGACCGTGGCCTGTCGGCCGGCGAGAAGCGGATGCTGGCCAAGGCGCGCCAGATCCTCGTCTCCGAGCTGGCCCTGGCCGAGCACACCAACGAGGACAAGGCCGAGGCCATCCTCGACGAGGTGCTCGCCTCCTGAGTCACTGACTCACTCAGCTGCACTCGAGGCCCCCGGGACCGTCCCGGGGGCTTCGTGCTGTTCCGGGGCAGACGAGCGGTGAGTCCTGAACCGTGTAAGCGCCAGGAACGGTTGACCACCCACCGCTCCCGCGGCGAGCGGTGGATGGTCAACCGTCTGGCACTGGCGGGGGGTTGAGGACTCCCCGCTCCCGGCGGAGGGCGACTAGCGTGAGGGACGTGCTGTACGACGAGGACGGGTCGCTGGGGGTCGTGGTCGAGTCCGGGCGCGGGTCGCTGCCCTTCGCGCTCTGCCACGGGGAGGCGCTGGTCGCCTGCGCGGCGTGGGCGCTCGGGGAGGCGGGGGTCACCCAGGTCGACCTGGGCACTCCGTGGGAGGCGCTGGTCGAGGCCGGGGAGCCGCTGGTGCTGCACGACCCGCTGTGCCCGATGACGCCCGCGGACTTCATCGCCGCGTGCGTGGAGCGGTGCGCGGCGACCCAGGCGGTCGTCGTCGGCGTACGCCCCGTGACCGACACGCTCAAGGCCGTCGACGCCGACGGGGTCGTCCAGGACACCGTGGACCGCGAGGCGATGCGCCAGGTGACCTCGCCGATCGTGCTGCCCGCGTCGGTGGTGGCAGGCCTGGAGGGCCTGGCGAGCACCGACTTCGCCGAGCTCGCCGCCGACCTGGCCGCGAGGTTCCCGGTCGTGACGCTCGAGGCGCCCGCCGAGGGCCGACGGGTCGGCGACGAGGACGACGTGCGCGTCCTGGAGGCGCTCACCGCGCGCTGAGCAGCTCCTCGGCCAGGGCGAGGTCCTCGGGCCAGGTGACCTTGAGGTTGGCCGGCGTGGACGGCACCGCGACGACCGGCAGGCCGGCGTAC
>LULN01000231.1_pt1 | contig 18704 bp, 13 predicted proteins | sample 728131 | NCBI WGS metagenome assembly LULN01 (sample SAMN03860288, study PRJNA289734) | marine metagenome | biome: seawater column; feature: ocean; material: water; isolation source: Red Sea water column Station 149 - depth 100m | place: Saudi Arabia: Red Sea | collected 2011-10-15 | depth 100 m
GGATTTGGATCTGGTGTTCTTGGTCTTCAGCGGCATCTTTTAACTTACCGAGGAGACTTTTTCCTTCCTTTTTTTCTTCCATGCTTCAATGCGTTTGTTCAGCTGTTTCGTTACAAACTTTTTAATTTGTTCAAATAAAGGTTGTGCCAATGTAGTGGTAGCTACAGCACCTAAAGCAGCAGTAACAGCGGTAACCATTACTTCTGCAGTAGGGAGTGGCATTTGTATGTCAATTATAGGTATTTCTAACTTTGGTGATGCAGGTTGTTCTGTAGTCTTCTCCTCCGCCTTCTGTGTGCCTTCAGGACGCTCCAAATCACTTGGTGGGATGACTATAGGGCGAAACGATGGAACTCTCGCTGAGGGCGGTTTAAAGTACATCTGAGGGATGTCCAGAGCTTTAGGCAGGTTGGCGGAAGGGATTTCCATTATGGCTTAGGATACTTGTCTTTAGTTTCTTTAATTTTAGCTTTCCAAGCATCAACTCCTGAATGATATATCAAGTCGAATTGATCAGCATAACTAGGATATTCGGCTGCTCTTTTGCGTTGATATTCATTATTAGAGAATACTGTAGCTAATCTTGTAACTTCAGCATTAATTTCAGCTTCAGTTGGTTTAGTACTTGAATCATTCCATTTTAATTCAGAATAGACAAGCTCCCCACCCCAACTCCATTTAGCTTTAGGTCTTAAACTTTTTAAGGCTTCAACTTTTTTACCGTAATCAATAGGGTTCATGATGCGTATTCTATCTCCATAATTGTCATAGTACTTCTAGCACCATAAGAAGTGTGTACATCCATATTATCTCTACCTGGTCTCATCTGAATCTTTACAGTTAATTCATCTGCAGTATCTGGATCAATTAAATATGTTCTAACTAGATAACCACCCATATCTTTATGCGGCCAGCTCGTACCATCCCAGTTCAATCTAAATGCATAATGACCACTAGCATCAGCTCCATCTGCTTCGTGTCCTCCTCCAGCTCCTCCAGCAGTACTCCAATGAAGTTGAGTTCCTAGGTTATTCATTCTTATAGACGCATAGTCGTAAGTAGTACCGTCTGTTAGAAAACAATGTAAGCTAGCAATTACTAAAAGTCTATTTGTAGCTGAAGCCATTGTTATTGTGTCGGTCAAATTTGTATCTGTCCAAGTATCATAATCAGTAGAAGAAGCACTTGAAGTTGTACTCATATGCTCTACTTTTACAAGCTTACCTCCACCAGCTGCAGCCCAAGCATTATCTCCACGTAGGAATGTACTTGAACTTGCTGTACCTGTTGCTGATAATTGAGCTACTCCAATAGCATCGTCTGCCATCAATGCATTGGTAATTTGATCATTTGCTATGTGAGCTGTATCTATAGATCCATCAACGTAGTGTTCTGAGTTAATTGAATTATCAGCTATATTATCACCATCTACAGCGTCATTAGCTAAATGTGCATGATCTATAGATCCATCATTATAATGTTCTGAATCTATAGAGTTATCTGCCAGTTTTGTTTCATCAATGAGATCAGCTGTTAAGGCATCAGCTTTAATTTGTGTTAGTGCCATTTATTTAGCCTCCAATGCGGCAACTTTTGCTGATAATTCTTGGATTGCATTTACAAGAATTGGTACTAATCTTTCATATTTCATACCATATGCTGACTCATCTTCGTTAAGGTTAACAGTAAGCATGTCATCTTTCTTACCTGCGTATCCAAAACTTTTTTCTACTTCCAGTACATCTTGAGCTTTAAAACCTAAGTGAAGTCTAGCTTTTTTCTTAGATCCATCAGGAGTACCTTCTTTTATAACAGTACCATCATCATCATATTCATGATACCAATTACGTTTATCCCATCGATAAGTGACTGGTTTTAATTTATTAATCCAATCTAATCCATGATTAAATTCAGTAATATCAGTTTTATCACGTTGATCTGAGGATGAGATAGATGTATCAGCACAATAAATATCAGTAATACTATTATTTCCTAAACAAATAACATTGCTTCCAGTACTTATAGCACCAGACGGAGAACCTGATCTACCTGCACTACCTCCTACACATATATTATTACCTCCACTAGTAATATCAAAACCTGCATGATCACCTATTCCAACATCTGAATTACCTGTAACTTGATGTAATGCTTTATGTCCAAGTGCTGCTGCATAATGCCCATCAGTATGTACTATACCAGTATCAGTACCGACAAAAACATTTCTAAAGCCTGTATTTATATCTCGACCTGCTCTAGCACCTACACAAACATTTTCATAGCCGCTAGTCATATCATCGCCAGCAGTCCTACCTATACAAACATTCTCATCGCCAGTTGTAGTACCAACTGACATTGTATTAGAGCCGATGGCAATATTATAATCACCTGTTGTACATTGAGATAGTGCATAATAACCCAAGGCAGTATTAGCGGCACCTTCGGTCATTTGCATACCAGTCTGGAAACCAACGCAATTATTATAATCACCTGTGGTCAAATCTTCTAATGATTGAGTACCAATACCAATATTAGAAAGTGCTGAAGTTGCTGAGTTAAAACACGATGTTCCTATTCCAATGTTATTATTACCTTCACCTGATTGGAATCCATCGTATCCAGCCCGATATCCGATCATTACATTTTGATAGCCATCAATCGAATTCTCCATCGCCTCTTTACCTACAGCAGTAGTATTATAAGCCGATGTGGATTCCTCCATGCATTGAGTACCTATAGCAGTATTACCAGTTCGACCGGACGCTGCATTTTGATTATGACTTGCTAAGGCTCTATGTCCAACAGCAGTATGTAAGCTAGATTCAGTTGTTGCAGCACCTGCTTGATAACCAATAAAGGTGTTATCATCTCCATCTGTAATTGCTGTACCAGCATCGAATCCGTATAGAGTATTATCTGTAGCATTTGTTCCGTTAAAACTATCTCCTGCATTAGTACCAGCGACTGTATTATATTGTCCGTCACTAGTTACACCTGCAGAAACTTCAGCCCATACTGGGTTAGCACTTCCACCTTGTGTTTTAAGGAAGTAACCGTTAGTACCAGCACCTAAACGTGTAGGAGCTCCACCAGATCCGTAATAAAGTACATCACCTTGAGTACCATGAGCCATTTCAGCTAGATCAACAGCGTTGTCAGCTAAATGAGCGTTATCTATAGAACCATCTGTGTAGTGCTCAGAATCTACAGCATTGTCAGCTAAGTTATCTCCATCTACGCAATCAGCTGCCAGTTTAGCATGTTCTACTGCACCTGTACCTATCTTAGCTGCTATTACTGCTCCAGCTGCTATCTTAGCTGCACTTACTGTACCATCTCCTGGTGTAGGAATACTTACAGCTGAACCTACTTGTATAACGAATACACTAGAACTAGCTGCGGGAGCTGCGCTGAATATAATAGTATCAGCATCTGACATTGCAAAACCTTCAGCTGGTGCTGAGGTTCCAGTATTAGGTTTCTGTATAACACCATTAATACTAACAATTAGCTGAGCTGCTGATGTTACAGAAGCTGCAGATCCACTTGTTGAGGTTTCTTTTAAATCATAAGATTGAGCAGAACCATAAGTAGCAGCATCAGTTGTACCTGCATTACATAGTACTAGATATTTAAAATCACCGGTAGATGTTACTTCACCCCAAGATGATCCATCATAGACTTTCATCTTGTTAGCATTAGTATCAAACACTAAATCACCTTCATCATTATCAGATCCAGGTTCTCCAGCTGCTACACGGTATCTATTATTAAAGTCGTTTATATCATCACTTAACTGTACAAAGTCTGACTCCCTTATCATTGCCTGGTGGTAATTATAAGTCTGACTTGATCCAGTGGATACAACCATCAAACCAGCACCGGACTGGAATACATAAGGATCAGCGTTTGAACCAACACCACCTCTTAATTCACTAGGGAATCCGTTAATTGTTACAGTAGAATTATCTAATGTATCACCGTTAGTAGATACACCACTAGAATTAACTTGTAACCCAGCTGCGTCAGTTATACTAATTACAACACCAGCTGCGGGTATGGTATTAGGGAAGGACTCATCGTCTGCTATAACCTCAAGTCCACCAATAGGTGCAATTACACTTGAGACATAATCTACAACAGCTCCAGAGGTAGGAATATGAGAATCACTGTCTGATATAGTTGTCTGTTCACAACCTATCATACCAATCTCAACTGCATTATTAGCAATTGTTACAGCACCTGTATTAGCAATAGTTACGTCACCAGATACTGCCACAGCAGTTGGAACGTTAGATCCATTACCAACAAGTATTTGACCGTCAGTTACGTTTGCTAGTTTATTATGTGCAATAGCTGCACCAGATGCTACAGAAGCGTTAACCACAGCATTACTTGCTAGTTGATCAGCTCCTACTGCATCGTCAGCAATCATAGCCTGTTCCACAGCATCATTAGCTATAGTAACAGCACCTGTATTTGCCAAGGTTACATCACCTGACACCGCTACAGCTGTAGGTACGTTAGACCCATTTCCTACAAGAATTTGACCAGATGTAACACTAGCTAATTTACTATGTGCTATATCTGCAGAACTATTAAGATCAGCATTAACAATAGACCCATCTACTATTTTAGATGAGTTTACTGAGTTTGCAGATAAGTGAGCAAGATCAACCGAACCATCTACGATATGTTCAGAATCAATTTGGTCATCAGCTATCTTTGCTCCAGTAACTGCATCAGCTGCAATCATACCAGTTTCAACAGACGTATTCGCAATAGTGAATGCACCTGTATTAGCCATGGTTACATCCCCTGAAGGAGTAACTTGAGCACCAACATTGCTACCATTACCTACCCAGATCTTTCCATCTGTTAAGGAGTGAGAAGCTATATTAGTATTAATTCTGTCATCAATAGCTTTAGCTGTCATTATATAACTATCACTATCAACGAAAGCTTCTGTACTATCTAGTGTTTGTGTAGAATCATTCCATTTACCATCTACTGATTTCTCTGTTTCCTGGCAAACATATAATGTTTGGTTAAAGTCATTGTTTAAATCTTGTGCTCTAACTGCAGATCCAGAAAAGAATTCTGATTGAAGATTATCAATATTTGTATCACGATATACTCTAATTGCTACTGAACTTTTAGGAGCACCACTAGCTTCTTGTGTACTAGTTGCTCCTCCAGCATCAGCAGTAAAGTTTATTTGGGTAGCATTGGCAAGTTCGAAATTTGTTGTATCAACCTGATTAAGGGAAACCTTAATATCAGTGTCTTCTAAATATGGGAATGTGAAGGAATAGATTCTAGTAGAACCGTTTCCTGTATAGTTGTTTTCAATTGTATAAGCCATAGTTACCTGTTAGTCATTTGGAGTAATTGGTTTGCTTCTTCGTATTGTGATCTACTCTGTTCAGGTCTATCTATTCTATTATATACTGATGCTTCAGCTTTCTTTCTAGCACTCATTAAAGTTATAACGTCAGGATGACTTTGAAGTGTAGCCCACGCTTTCCTCTTAGCTTGATTAAATAAATCCCTAATCATTTTGTTATGAGGATAATCCATAGGATTAATACCAGGAGGACGTCTATGTAAGCCGTCTCTGATATCTTTCTCCATCTGATTCATAGATTCAATGAATTTCTTCTTCCTAGAAAGCTTAGCAATCTGTAAATCTAAACGTTGCTCACCTATAGCTTTTTGGAATTGAGATCTAACTTCAGGCACTTCTGCTAATGATGTACCATCAGGTCCAGTTAGTGTTGCTAAATTTAAATCAAACTGACTCTTAAATAAAGTAGCTCGTCCGATTTGTGATTCTTCCCATTCCTCTTTACTATACCCATGTTCTTCAAAATTAAGTTGAACAGGGCTGATCATATTATAGAACCTGGTTGCAGGAATCCAATCTTTAATAGGTTGTCCAGTTAGAACATCATGTTTAGTTGGAAGTTGTCTTTCTCCAGCAATTCCTTCTAAGAATAGATTCCTACTACGAACTGTTTCCCATAATCCAGCATTAAGTTCCTTCATATGAGGGTTGATAAACTTACCTATTTCGTTTCTTAAGCCAGCATAAGGTATTACATTATTCATTATATTAGCAGCTATCCTTTCTAACTTCTTAGGATTATTACCAAATAAATCAGTTAATCCTGTTAAACCTTGCAGGTAAGTCTTAGTAACCATACCTTTAGCAAGTGCTAACGTATAACTTAATAAGCCTCTTTCAACAGCATCTGTACCTATAGTATTCATATTATCACCAAGGTCAGCTATACCAGATAGAATACTAGTAAAGGGTTCTAAGGACTCATGCCCTACCCATATACCACCAAGTTTGATTGAACGTGGTTTCCATCCACCAGCTTCCCAAACTTTACGTAATCTCATATCAGCAGGTCCATTACCAGTTAATTCACCAGATAAGTATTTCTGACCTGCCATGAACATGATAGAACCACCTATAGCTAATCTACCATTTTGTAAAGCTTTTGCATTAGCTAAGTCTTGTGCATTCTCAATACCATACTTAACAACAGACTCTAAGTTATCAGGTGTAGCCTTAGCTATATCATTAAACTCTCTTACCAAGAAGTTGAATCCTGGTGTATGTTTCATAGTCAATTCTAAACCATTAATACCTGTTCTAGCAAACATATAGAATGGTTTTAATTGAGGATACGTAGTAAATAATTCATTTAAAGACTTACCAAAACCTGTTAAATCTTTAGTAAGTGTTACTTCCCCTCTTGCATATGACAACATACTGTCATTTATAGCACCAGTGTTAGGATCAAATATTTCATTCTGTAATCTAGTCTCATACTCTCTTATTAATTCATGACTGATATCAGGTATAAGTCCATCAGCTTTTGCTTCCATTGCACCTCTAAGTGCTTTACTTCTAGCTCTAGCTCTACCTAGTATCATGGTAAAAGCATCATCAGTAGCAGCTAATAACTTCATATTATAATTAAAGAAGTTAGAATGATTTGACGCACGTGCTAGGTTTGTTACACGGAATGCTCCGACTTCTCCATCACTAGCTCTACCACTTTCTTCTGCCCAATATCTCATTAGATCCCATTGCTGGTCATCCATGGTATATTCAGCATATCTACTTTTAACTGTAGATAAATCGCCTGTCCAGTAACCATTAAGTCGATGTTTAAAATATTCAAAGGCTTCTGGTACTGTATGGATCATAGCATTTATTTCTGCTAATCCTTCCCTTAATACAGAGTCATCTGTAAATCCAGTTGTTATATATCTACCAGCTCCACCAAGTGTCTGAGCCAGAGGTCTTAGGAACGTAGCTGTAGAGGTACCTAGAATCGCCCGTATGGGGGTCTTAGGACTACTCAGCATACTATTTATCATAACACCTTGTAACTCTTTTACAATGGCTCCTGTCTGCCTTATACCATCAGCTGATGTATGACCAATTAATCTATGACGCATGTAAGAGTCAAAGTCTTGCCAATTATTAATTTTATTGGACATAGAGAATGCTTCTAACATAGCTCTCAATAAGTCATCAGAAGGCGCATCTCTTGCTACATCAAACATCATACCTACACGACCTTTTACTTGACCATGTAAATCAGTGAGTACTTGTTCAGCTAACTTCTTACCACCTGGTTGAGATAACATATCTCTATAAGATTGACTCATTATGAATCTAGATCTTTCAACTTGTTCTAGACCTACAATAAGATTATTCTTTAGGTATTCTAAAGGACCGCCTACATCATCTATATTTGTAACATTGATTAATTCTCTTGAAGCAATACCTCTATCACGTAATTGTTTAAATAAGGATTGTTGGATTAAATCAGCAGCAAGTATTTCTTCTAAGGACCATTGATCTGGATCATCAATACTTTCAAGGAAAGGTCTCCAGAATTCATCAGTTTCTAGTTGTGCAGCATCACGACCACCAACAGTCTCCTTCATTCTTTCAAAGGCATCAGAGTAAACATCATGTAAACCTTTACCTCTAGCTGTAAGATCTCTCTCTAATTCAACAAATCTTGGATCATTCCTAAGTTCTTTACTAATAATGTTATTGATACCTTTAAGTTTAGATCCTGTATTTGCAATAGATTCAGCAGCAGCTGGAGTAATTAAACTTTCTGTAGATCCTAATTCAGAACCCCATTCTAATGTGATTCTCTTCAATGTCTTAGCAATATCCCAAGCACTACCTAAAGAGTTAGGAGCACCTTGCCAATGTTCAGCGATAGGTTTATTCTTATGAGCACCAAATCCAGGTTTGTTTAATTCAACTTGACCTTTCTCAAGAGTTTGTTTCTGAATACTATCAGCAGCTTCAGCTATTTTACGCTCTGCTCTGTCTAGATTATCTTCAAAATCAGGTGTCCATGTACTAAATTTACGGCTTCTATCTGCTTTCTGCACCTTTAGCATCTCAAATATCTGTTGATCTGGATCTAATTTAGTAAAATCAACACCCTTATTATACAGTTTTTGAAGAGTTTTAGCTCTTAAATTCTTAGATACTAATGCTTTTGCAGTTTGCTCAGCTTTAAATATTGCAGCAGATTCTAGTTTATCTATATTATTTAAGACATCTTTGGTGGGATTATTAACTTTACCTTTTAGTTTCCTAGCTTTACCTACAGCTCTGAGAGTTCCCTCAATAGGGATACCTATACCTACACCCTCACATACAGACTTTACTGTTTTCATTGCTGGGTGATCGCTATCATTAGTAGTACAAGGTGTATCAATAAAACCAAATCTATCTCTAACAACTTGTAATCCGTTAGCATCCTGTGAGTATTCTGAGAATATATCTTGTACTGCACCGATACTAGCACAGCTCCTGTACCTTTAGCGAGAGCTGATCCCCATCCAACGATAGGTATAGCCATTGTACCAAAGTGTACACCAGTTCTGATAAAGTTACCCCACCATGTTTTAGTGATAGGGTTTAGATCCCCACCAAGTGGATTAAAGTCTGGCTCATAATCACCAGTTTCGTTAATTTCTTTAACCATAGCCCCAGAGGCCATGTCCAAAGCTCGCTCAGGTGCAGTAGCAAAGGAGCTTACTGTATCTCTAGTACCACCAAGTACTGCATTTTTTAATTCAGTAAGGTTTTCACCAAGACCAAATTTACTAGGATCTTTGGCTCCATGAGGATCTTTTTGTTCTGCTGCTCTTTGAGCTTCCGCAGCTTTTTGTGCTGCAGCATCCTCTTCAGATTTTTGTCTTTCAATGGCTTCTTCATTAAGCCTTTGTTCTGTTAGTTCATTACTCTGTTCTACGAGAGTATGATCTATAAAAGGTCTTTCACTCATAGAATTTACCTTGTGTCTTTGCTAATTCTTTTACCCAGTCAGGGGCTCCATCAATAAACCTCCATCCTAAATGTGTTCCACCTGATATTGGTCCAAATACTAATGTAGGTACTTCTTTCTGAAGTAAAGGAATTTTAAAATTAGCTGGTTTAGTTGCGCCGATAGCTGTGCCTCTATCACTTGCATTAGCATATGTAAGTTTAGTACCAGGTTCAAAATGTCTTTGGTTTAGATCATTTTTAAAAGAATATATAATTCCTGGTGTTAAATTAGCGTCAGTACCATTATATGCAATAGAAGATTGTCCTGTTTCTTCTGTATCTACCCTACCAAATGGGATACCACCATGTTCAGATAGTACTCGTTTCTGTATAAGTTTAACGTGTTCAGGTTTTAATAACTCATGCTGTTTTATACCAAGTTTATCCATCACTCCTTTGAAACCGCCTTCTTCTACAGTATTTAAATATTCAGCGCTAATACCAGTCGCTTCTTCTAGATAGTTATCATTCAATCTAGCCATTGGTATGCCATAGAAATTCTTGCCTCCATCTTGATTGATCTCCAATTCCTCCAGATGACTATCTTTTATGGAAGCATTAACTTTGGCACGTATTTGACCTGAACCACCTCTTTCCATTATATATTGAGTTCTTTTATCAGCATTTAAATATTGGAATTCACCAGCTAAACTGATATTTATACCCATACCTTCTAATTGTTCTTTTAATATAGCTGCTTGTGTTTTACCACTTTTAGCAGCTAATTGAGTTAGAGTATCATCAAATACTTTGTAGTAATTTCCATCATCTGCTTTATAAACTAGATCTTTATGAATCCTACCACCTGAACGTAAATGAACAGCTATACCTTCAAGACGATCTTCTAATGCTGTTAAAGGTGAATCAAAACTAAAACCATTACGTTGCCATTCATTACTAGCACTTGTAGTTAAATCTTGTGTACGGGTATCTGGACTTTTGAAGACCATCCATTTACTTATATCTTTATCGAATAGTGCTTGAAGTTCTTTGGTAGCTTGACCTATGGCTTGTCCTTCTGGTACGTTAGACTTCCTAAGATCTGTATACCTATTTCTTAACCAAGCTTCACCATTCCTTTCAATTAATTCCTTAGTTAATGGTCTATCATATTCACCTTCTTGATCCATTGATTGCGCTACTAAGCCTTTCAATAAATCATTAAACTCTTTCTTGTTAGATTCATTTATTTCATAAGCAGGGTCTAGTAGCATCCCTTCTTCTTCTAACCAATCACGAATTTCTGGAGGATAATTAGCTGCTACTTCATAACTGATACCGCCTGTTACTGAATCTGCTTCTTTTAAATCTTTCTTCATCTGCTCAAATGTATCACCTTGCTGAGTAGACATATTCTCAGTAGCTTTTTCAACTAAATGATGAATGCTTAAACCTCCAGCACCATCTGCTTTTATTAATGTATGTCCCCACTCTGTGATCAATTCTATAGGTGGCGCTTTTCCGTTGTTAACTTGTATATACTCTGCCATTTGACCTTGCAGATTTGTAACAGCGTTATCTCTTTTTTCTTTGGCTTCTTTACCTGCAGCTAGAACACGTGCATCAATTCGATTGTCCCAATTTACATAATCAAAATTATCTTTTCTCCATTCTTTAAATTCTTTAAAACCTTTAAATCCAATTTGATTATGATCTTCTGAATTTATTAATGCCTCCTCAATTTTTCTTAATTTACCTAGAGTTATTTCTCCATTTTCATATGCAACTAATAACTGATTTAGTTTTGTTTGAAAAGCTTCTTTACGACCTTTCATATAAGGTGCTTGAGCTTCGACATCTTTAAGAAGATTGTAGACAAATTCAGAAGGTCTTAAATTGTTTGCTTCCTTAATTAGTACTGCACGTATCTGCTTTTGTACACTATTGTTCCAGAATTTCCTAGCATTAATACCGCCTTTTAAGTCTCTATCACCAAAATAAGCAGTAAGAACAGGTTGGAACTCTGTCAAAACTGCTTCTGGTGAATACCACTGCGCTAAAACATCCGTGATTTTCTTCTGAGCTTGAGCATTCATATATGCTAGAACAGAATTATCAGGATCTTTCTCCATTAATTCTTGATAATATTCACCACCTTCTTCAATATCTTCTATACTTATAGGTTCAGCAATTCCAGGGAATACATGGTCTGGTATAGTTATTTTTTCTTGTAGCTTCTGCTGTGCCCATTCTGGACTCTTTTCTATTATGTCAGCTTTCATTAAGCGTAACATATTTGAGTTATAAAAACCACCGTTATTTAAAACTCGTTTTACTAATGCTAACTCCTCGCCTCCACTTTCCAATTCCAAGCCGAGTTTTGTCATCAGCCTTACGTTATCATCGTTTAACCTTTGGTTATTACGATAAAGGTCTAAGACTTCATTAAAACGTTCTGGATTCTTTTTTAGTTCTAAGAAATCAGAGAATGATTGTTGAACATCTTTTTTCTGATCCCTGGCGGCCATATGCTGTACACCATACTGCAATAGGCCAGAAAAGGCTGCTAAATCTTGACCATGCCATTTTGCAGTCAGTTTAGATACCCTATCATTATGCTCATCTATGACCGTCTGTTGTTTATATGCAAGGTCCATACTGATCAAATCAGCATCACCTTGTCTCTGATAATTACCTAATAATGTTTTAGTGTTATTAGCTCTATCACGCGCTAACGTGTCAGCTCCTGCATCTTTAGGATTAAAGGCTAGGGATTCTCTTCGTGGATCAAACCCTTTAGTCTGCCTCTGGTATTTAGTTTCGTTTGCCATAGTTATTTTGTGGGTTTGTTCCAGAATCCTGCATCTTCTCCACCTAAACCGGCAAATGTACTTATACCACCAGCTATACCTCCCATAACATCACTGAAGAATCCTCCAGATGGTGAAGGTGCTTTCGTTGGCATAGGTCCAGGTAGTTGTACAGCCCCAGGAACTTGTAAGGCAGGTGGTATAGCAATCTTAGTCCAAGCTGTGTAGTCAGCATTCTCAAGTTGACCAGCAATTGCACCAAGTCTTTGCTTATGAGCAGATCTTGCACTAAATAAAGTTTTATCAAACTCCATCTGTTCTTGACCAAATGCTGCTAATGTGTTGATCATATTAGCACGTTCACGTGATCTGCTGTGACTAGTACCTGTACCAGATGCTGCAGCCATACCTTGAGCACGTAGTAACTCATTGGCCATTTTATTTCTTTGCAATGCTGCTGATTCTAACTGTTCAGCGTATTTAAACTGTTCAGCTACATGACTTGCAGAAGCAGCATCAGCATTGAATTTCCTTTGTCTTTTATAATCTTCTATCTTAAAGTCGTACTCTTCTTTGATCCGATCATTGGCCATGCCAATCATCAATTCTTGATAACGACCTTTATAAGCAGCTTGCTTTACTGAATGCACATGGGCTTTCATGGCCTGTATGTACTGCATTGCAGCTGCATTCTTAGCATCTTGGCGTTTACTTCTAGATCCAAGGAATCCAGAAACACCACTTAGTATAGCTCCTCCTGCTGCCCAAGTTATATTCATCTCAACACCAGATTCAGCCAACATCTTTTGATGTGGCTTAGTCTGACCTGGCGGCAGCATATTCATATCAGCGTCACTAATTGGAACACCGAATTCATTAAACATAGTTTACCTCCTTATACACGACTGTAGAATTTCTTGTTGTATTTACCTTCCCAAGTCATGCCCAATAGACTTACTGGTAAAGGAGTATCACCTACGATACTAAATGATATATTTTCATTACGTTGATGAACAGGTACCTCATGGATACTTTCAGCTGACATAGCAACGTCATTAGCTGTATATGTGTACGGCATTATAGAAGAAACTGTATGTGATCTATCTGGTATTCCAGTTAAATTAACATTATATTTTACTGGTCCGCTTAATCCTGTTGAAACTTTAATCCTATGTATAATAAGATCAGATGTGTAATCAGTCTTAGTTGTACCTTCACCTGCTGATGAATAATATAACGTAGGTAATTCAACAGTCATTGTGTATATGTACCCTATAATAAGGTTCTTACCTCTATAATCTCCATCTATATCTACATACGGGTATATTCTATATGGATTAGTATCGAACATATCCATACATACATCCGTCTTTTCACCTGTAGCTAAGGTTAAGAAACCAGTATCACTAGCTTGTCTAAGGTCAAGAGAGTTAATTGATACATTAGTACCGTCAGATACTAATGCATAGAATGTACTAGTATCAAAGAATTGATCAACTAATGTACCAGTCAGATCCCATTTATACCATGTAGAAGCTTTTCTACCTTCAGATGTTTGATAAAAACGATACTGATATAATGTATTTGTACCTGTATTAGCAAGTGAAATCATGCTCATACCAGGTGATGCTATAATACTATCTACACTAGAAGGTACTAATTCAGGTACAATACCTGTAGTATTAAATGTACTAGGAGGGTCAGTTGTACTAATATTAGCTATTTCAAATAACCTACTCCATAAAGGAGACTTCGATATAAAGCCTATTGATGAACCTAAATCTACAGCAGTTATCTTTGGATCACATTCAAAAGAAGATAGTGTATTAACTTTAGCAGACTCAGGACTTAATATATCTGAATCAGTTGATAATAAGAATTGTTCATTATCACTAAATAGAACCAAACCAGCACTTGAAGGTTTAACGTAGTTAAGGTTGATAGGTTTAGTTGAGGATACTGATATATCAATAGGATCATCAGCTGTAGCAACTTGTGCAGATCCTACCCAAAAATCATAGAAGGAACCAGCTTTACTCATCACTACACTACCACCTGTCAAGAATCCAAAACGGTTTCTATAAAAGAACATGTTCCTTATAGTACTACCTACAAAGGTTGGTATAGGATTAGTTATATCATCCCCTACATCTCTATTCTCCCAAGTTATAGGTCTAAAATGAAAGGTTCCATCGGCCTGACGTACCAATTGATGCGGCATAGTTAACGGATCAAGTCTGTACCTTACACTAGGTGCAACGGTTTCTTCCCAAGCACCAGGGCCAGCAGACGCTGAACCTGAAGTTACAAATCTCACCCACATATCATCTGCTAGGATGCTTTCACTATTAACAATCTTTACTCTAAAATCATTAGTACATTGTACTGGTAACCTACTTAAGTCTGATATTCTATCTGTAAAAGTATAGATAGCGTTCTCTTGTGGACCACCAGAAGCTTCAATACTGGTTACACCTGTTACATGTATACCTGAACCTACAGCAGTAGCTACACAACTAGCAGCAGCTCCGCCAGCTGCATTAATATTAGTTACCAAATTAGATACTACAGTCGGTACGTCAGCGTCACCTGCTGTTGCATCTTCAGGGGTTGTGTAGTTAATTGTTACTCCATTTATTTTTACTTCATATTTAGCATTATAAGAAACTATATAGACAACAATGAAAGCCTCAGTAGGTAATGGGTCTGTATCTTCAGCTACCATTGAGACTGTTTTAGCTTTATTTAATACATAAGTAAAATCATTTAATGTTAATAACTCAATGTCCTCAGCAGATGCTCCACGTAAATAGCCTTCATGAGGTATACTAGTGATAGCACATGTATTTAAATCCTGAACATATCCTGAGCTACCATCACCTAAAGCGTTTGACTCAGCAGTCACAGCACTGTTGTAGGCTGTCTGTGCTGTGTTCATAGTGTTAGTAGCTGTAGTCAACTCAGCAGCAGTATTAGCAGCTGGTGAAGACTCTATTAATTCATATACTCGCTTACCTTCAGAAGAGATTGTAGGATGCTCATCAGTCATCTCCTTACCTTTTTTATAAGTAAGTGCTATAACTTTAAATGTAGCATTACCCCCACCACCTGATATTGTTATCACTTCATCTATCTTATAACCAGTTGTAGCCGTTGTACCACCAGCTGTTGCAACTGTAACTAGCTGATCAATAACACCTCCCGTTACAGTATAGGTTACTGTTAAACCAGTACCTGATCCACTTGAAGTTGTAGCTGCTGTTGTGGCACTATAACCTGTACCACCACTAACACGTTCTAGTGTAAGCACTGGTCCTGATATGGCACCATCAGACATACTTTTAATATCAGCTGATGATGTACCAGAGTTCCATTTAAGAACAGTCCATGTATTATTAGAACCTTGTTTATATATACCAGATTTTATTTCTTCTTTAACAGTACCTTGTTGAGGGTCATAGTCGAATTGAGTATCCCAATAGCTAGCTGTCGTGATACTTTGGCCGTCATTTTTTTCGGCAAAATCTGCTTGAGCTGTATGTAGTGAATCAGTTTTTGTGATAGTATCAGCTACAGCATCGTTATACGTATCTAAATCTGTTTTCAGATTAGTGTAAGCTACATTGTCTGCACCTGGGCCACCACTATCATCACCCATATCAACAACTCTAGGGCTTCCGTCTACAAGGCTCCATATCTTAAAAGTATTACTAGCAAATTGACCTACATATTTTTCATTCTCATCTCGTAAGATAGAGAACCATTTAGCATAAGCTTCTGTTTTAGTAACAGTAAGAGTGATAGCTGCACCACCTCCACTTCCTAACGCAGAGTCAGCTATAGTTAACGTATCACCTACAACATATCCTTTTCCAATGTCAGCTGCACGTATAGATAAACTAGCAGCAGTAGTAGCGAAGGTATGTCTTGCACTTACCGTCAGTACCACTGCGGCACCACCTCCGCTTCCAAGGGAACTGTCAGCTATTGTAATAGTTTCACCAATAGCGTAACCACTTCCGCCTGTACTACCATTTCTAGTATCAAGTGTAATAGTAGGTTTACCGTCTGAGTCTACTACGACTTTGAAATCAGCTCCTGTACCAGAAGCACTACCATTAACATTACCAATGTAGTAAGTACCAGCTGTTCTACTACTATCACTTACACCATTATGTGTAAAGCCTGTGACTTCATTTGATGCTAGGACATGTACATGAAACTTAGCACCAGAACCAGAGCCACCAGTTGCAGAGACTCCACTGTATCTTCCTGCAGTCCTGCTACTATCACCTACACCATTATGAGTTACACCGCCTATAGCAGTATTTATATTTTCAGCATTATATAGATTACTAACAAATTTACCCCCTGGTCTTTTAAGCATACCTAATGCATAGTCAGGGAATGTATTTATAGCATCTTTAACTTGAGTGGGGATCTTTTTCTTATCAGGTTGTTGCGATATTCCATTTAAAAAATTTGGAATATTCTGTGTAATTGTACTCATCGTTGTAATGCAGCAAATGGTTGATAGCTGTTGTGATAATCTTCAGCATCTTTCCAACCAAAGATAGAGTAGTCCCCTTGTTGAGTTTCATACTCTAGGGCAGCGGATTTAGTCTCAATCTCATTCTGTTGTAATAATGCATATATTGCTTGATCTCCTATCATTCTTACAGCACACAACCTAGCCGCCTTAGCAGTTATATAGGCTTGTACAGCAGGAGGTACGTCAGCAAATTCCCAATACCATATAATATCACATGTTAATTCCCGTGGATCATCTCCATCTTTCCATTCATAAGTATGCTCATTTTTATCATACAAGAACCCGCCACGACGTACTGGGTTGTAGTCATCATAGTGTTGATACTTGTATGTATCTATAGATAAAGCATTAGAAGGGTATTTGATTTTAAACGTAACAGAATCAGCAGTTAATTTATAATGACGTTCTGTATTAAAAGACCAGCCTTCGGCTTGGACAGTTTTGTTAACTTCTCTTAATGTGTTAAGAGCTATAGCAACTTCAGGGTTTTGAAGATCCAGTGTGGTTACGGGTGCCTGACCCACTGAGCTTAATATTTGATTAACAGCATCCAGTTCTGTGGACACAGCATAAGTAGGATAGGACATATGAATTTATATGAATAAAAAAAAGGGGGTCGTGAGAACCCCCCTTATGTTTAATTAGGTAACGTCACATTCTTGTGTGGCGTAAGCAGTTCTGAGATTTTTAGTAAGTGATAGTACAGCATTAGAGCTGCGGATATCAGTACCTCCACCATCAGTACGAGATACGCTTTCTCTTGAAGCGTCTCCAGTAGAGCAAACACCTGTGTTACCTGCTGCTACAGCAGTTGCCATTTGTTTTACCTCGTATATTTATTAGCAGCCAGGGGTTGCAGTTAGATCGCAAGAGCCTGTGGCTGTGGCTGAACTAGCAGCGATTCCAAAGGAAGATGTTCCTAATAGAGTTCTACCATATTCAACAGGTGTAGGAGGGTTCTCAGAAATAGTATCGAGACCACCGATTCCTACAGTGATTGTGCGCTTTCTATTTTCGCCAGGGATAGTAGACATAGTATACCGCCTTACTGGTTGGAGAATTCGATAGCAGCGGCATGATATTGGAAGTCACCAGAGTAATCATTGTTCTCACCAGACTGAGAATTAACAGTACCTGCCAAGAATGGTAGGTTGTTAGAACGTCTGATTTGAATACCAGCAATCTCATAGAGACCTTCGCCGGAGTTTAGATTACCTTGCTTGTTACCATAGTCACGATTCAGGATGTTAGTAGATACCTGAGAGACAAGTGCATAATATTGCCTTGGAGACAATACGGCAGTGCGCCCCTGCTTTGGAACATTCTTTTCATCGAGAATTGAAGCAGCTTCGAAGAAGCCATCAACTAGTGCTTGGGCATCGTACTCTTTACCAGTACCGAGTTTGATGGTTGAACCACCTGGCTCTGGACCTGGAGCAGCAGTAATAGGATGTGAAGCACGAGCTGCTAGAGCAATCGTTCTGAAGATCTTCTTATCATAAGCTTCGGCAAGTGCGTGACCAATCTTCTTAGAGATCTCTCCCCTCAAAGAGTAGTGTGCAAGTGTCTCATCTAAATCATAAACGAAAGCTGAACTGATAAGTAGGTCGTCGCAGACGATTGTCTTCTCTGCTACTGGAGGATCACCCGATCCGAGGATAGGTTCACCTGGCGTATGGTAAGCAGCTTGCATACGTCCCGTAAAGATGAACTGCAATGATTTGCCGTTCTTTAGGGTACGTCTTTGTACTGTATCACGTGCGATTGTTGCGCTTTCATACGCCTTAAACAATTCACCACTGAACAGTTTTAAATAAGTTGAGTACTTGGTATCATAGGCGTTAGAACCAGAGGTGCTGGTCACCGCCTTATTCAGGGTACCTAGTACGGTTTGTGTGGCATTAGCCATTGTTACTTCGAGAGTATAATTTACAGACTCTCAACGTTGAGAAAATTTTTCGCGTTATATTTGTGGTCTATCCCACCGTCTAGACAGCTTAAGGGTATCCACCTTAGT
>LULN01000350.1_pt1 | contig 18653 bp, 19 predicted proteins | sample 728131 | NCBI WGS metagenome assembly LULN01 (sample SAMN03860288, study PRJNA289734) | marine metagenome | biome: seawater column; feature: ocean; material: water; isolation source: Red Sea water column Station 149 - depth 100m | place: Saudi Arabia: Red Sea | collected 2011-10-15 | depth 100 m
GACCAGACGCGACGAGGGGCCCCACCGAGACGGTGGGGCCCCTCGTGCGTGGAGCAGGACGTGGCTCCTGCGTTCAGGAGTTGGTCAGACGACGGTCCAGGTGTCGCCGCCGCCGATGAGGGCGGCGAGCCGCTCGGCCGGGGGAGCGGCGTCGGCGGACTCGAGGTCGCCGCGGGCGGTCGCGAGCTGGGCACGGGCCTGGTCGTCGTACGTCGAGCGCTCGACCTGGCGGAAGATCCCGATCGGGGACTGGTTGAGGTAGCCGGAGTCGGTCAGGCGGCTGATCGCGAAGGCCGTGCTCGGGTCGGGGTTGTGAGCGTCGTGGACCAGGATCGCCTCGGCACCGACCGACGCGACCTCGACGACCTCGACGCCGCCGCCGGCGGAGCGGACCAGGCCCTTGGAGCCCAGGCCGTCCTCGGCGGGGGCGCCGAAGCGGATCGGCTCGCCGTGGACCAGCGGGATGATCGCGTCGGCCTTGGTGTCGGGGCTCTTGATCGCGTCGAAGGCGCCGTCGTTGAAGATCGGGCAGTTCTGGTAGATCTCGACCAGTGAGGTGCCGCGGTGGGCGGCGGCCGCGGCGAGCACCGAGGTGAGGTGCTTGCGGTCGGAGTCGATGGTGCGGGCCACGAAGGTGCCCTCCGCGCCCAGGGCAAGCGACACCGGGTTGAACGGATGGTCCACCGAGCCCATCGGGGTCGACTTGGTGATCTTGCCGGCCTCGGAGGTGGGGGAGTACTGACCCTTGGTCAGGCCGTAGATCCGGTTGTTGAACAGCAGGATCGTCATGTTCACGTTGCGTCGCAGCGCGTGGATCAGGTGGTTGCCACCGATCGAGAGCGCGTCGCCGTCACCGGTGACGACCCACACCGAGAGGTCCTCGCGCGCGGTGGCCAGGCCGGTCGCGATCGAGGGGGCACGCCCGTGGATGGAGTGCATGCCGTAGGTGTCGAGGTAGTAGGGGAAGCGGCTGGAGCAGCCGATGCCGGAGATGAACACGATGTTCTCGCGGCGCAGACCCAGGTCGGGCAGGAAGGACTGCACGGCCTTGAGCACGGCGTAGTCGCCGCAGCCGGGGCACCAGCGGACCTCCTGGTCGGAGGAGAAGTCCTTGCCGGTCTGGGTCTCGCCCTCGGCGAGCGTGGGGACGCCCTCGGTGCCGGAGCGGAAGGTCGGGATGTTCAGGTCCGTGATGGACGACGTGGTCACTGGTGGACCTCCTGGCTGGTCGCGACGGACAGGTCGAGCTCCTCGAGCGGGATGCCCTCGGCCTCGGCCACGAGGTGGCCCACGGCCTCGGCGAGCTCGGCGGCCTTGATCGGCATGCCGTTGACCTGGTTGTAGCCGATGGCGTCGACGAGGTACTTCGCGCGCAGCAGCAGGGAGAGCTGGCCGAGGTTCATCTCGGGGACCAGCACCTTGTCGTAGCGCTTGAGGACCTCGCCGAGGTCGTTCGGGAAGGGGTTGAGGTGGCGCAGGTGGGCCTGGGCCACGTGGTAGCCGGCGCGGCGGACGCGACGGCAGGCGGCACCGATCGGGCCGTACGTCGAGCCCCAGCCCAGCACCAGCACCTTGGCCTCGCCACTGGGATCGTCGACCTCCAGCGGCGGCAGCGAGTCGGCGATCCGGTCGATCTTGGCCTGGCGGGTGCGGACCATGAAGTCGTGGTTGGCCGGGTCGTAGGAGATGTTGCCGGTGATGTCGGCCTTCTCCAGACCACCGATGCGGTGCTCGAGACCGGCCACGCCCGGCGGCGCCCATGGACGCGCGAGCGTCTCGGGGTCACGGGCGTAGGGCTGGAACTCGCCCTCGTCGGTCAGGTCGTCGGCCGTGGCGAACGCGGGGTCGATGGTCGGGAGGTCGGCGACCTCGGGGATGCGCCAGGGCTCGGAGCCGTTGGCGAGGTAGCCGTCGGAGAGCAGCATCACCGGGGTGCGGTAGGTGACCGCGATCCGGGTGGCCTCGACCGCGGCCTCGAAGCAGTCACCGGGCGACTGGGGGGCCACGACGGGCACGGGGGCCTCGCCGTTGCGGCCGAACATCGCCTGCAGCAGGTCGGCCTGCTCGGTCTTGGTGGGCAGGCCGGTCGAGGGGCCGCCGCGCTGGACGTCGACGACGATCAGCGGCAGCTCGGTCATCACCGCCAGGCCGATGGCCTCGGACTTCAGCGCGACACCGGGACCGGAGGTCGAGGTGACGCCCAGGGCACCGCCGAACGAGGCGCCGATCGCGGCACCGATGCCGGCGATCTCGTCCTCGGCCTGGAAGGTCGTGACACCGAAGCCCTTGTGCTTGCTCAGCTCGTGGAGGATGTCGGAGGCCGGGGTGATCGGGTAGGTGCCCAGGAAGACCGGCAGCCCGGACTGCACGCCACCGGCGACCAGGCCCCACGCGAGCGCGAGGTTGCCGGTGATGTTGCGGTAGGTGCCCGGCGACATCGTGGCCGGCTTCACCTCGTAGCGCACCACGAAGGTCTCGGTGGTCTCACCGAAGTTCCAGCCCGCCTTGAAGGCGGTGATGTTGGCGTCGCGGATGTCGGGGACCTTCGCGAACCGCTTGGACAGGAAGCTCTCGGTGGTGTCGGTGGGACGGCCGTACATCCACGACAGCAGGCCGAGGGCGAACATGTTCTTCGCGCGGGCGGCGTCCTTGCGGGAGAGCCCGAACTCCTTGACCGCCTCGACCGTCATGCCGGTCAGGTCGACCGGGTGGACCCCGAAGTCGGCCAGCGGGCCGGCGGTGTCGTCGATGGAGTCGAGCGGGTTCTCGGAGTAGCCGGCCTTCTCCAGGTTGCGCTTGGTGAAGTCGTGGGTGTCCACGATGATCGTCGCGCCCTTGGGCAGGTCGGCCAGGTTGGCCTTCAGTGCCGCCGGGTTCATCGCCACCAGCACGTCCGGCGCGTCGCCGGGGGTGAGGATGTCGTGGTCGGCGAAGTGCACCTGGAACGACGAGACACCCGGGATCGTGCCCTGGGGGGCGCGGATCTCGGCGGGGAAGTTGGGCAGCGTCACCAGGTCGTTGCCGAACGCCGCCGACTCCTGGGTGAACCGGTCACCGGTGAGCTGCATGCCGTCACCGGAGTCGCCCGCGAACCGGATGATGACCCGGTCGAGCTGCTTGACCTGCTTGGACACGGTGCGTCCACTCCTTCGTGCTGCGCGTGGGTCGCGCACTGCCGTACGTCGTACGAGAACGTGTTCTAGTTTCGCACGATTTCCGTGACTTGGACAGGTGTCCAGAAATACCTGGACACCCGGCCCACTGTAGTCCGGCGCTGGTGAGGGGCCCGCCGCGTATCGCGCCTCGGCGGTCCCGGGTCGACGCCCCGCCGGGCGAGGTGATCTGCGACACGCGGGGCCGACGTGGCTTGACGCCTTCTCAAGTAAATGGACTAATTCACTCGACATTGACCTGTTTGAGGTCGCGACCACCACCGGAGCCCGCCCCCGCGGGCTGGAAGCGAGTCACCATGACCACCACGAAGGCCCGGCTGCGCGCCGCCGCCCTGTTGCTCCCCCTCCCGCTCGCCCTGGGCGCGTGCTCGGCCAGCGGCGTGGCCGGCACCGAGGGTGTCGACCCGGTCGCCGTGAACGCGTTCTCGGTCATGGAGGCGGCCAACGAGCCCGTCTTCGAGGACTTCGCGGACACCGACGCGGCCGGCGCGCTCACCGCGGCCGACTTCGTCACCTCCTACGGCGCCTCCGGCGACCAGAGTCGTGCCGTCGTGGCCGGCGCCGAGGCTGACGTCGTGCACTACTCGCTCGAGACCGACATCACCCGGCTCGTCGACGAGGGACTGGTCGCCGAGGACTGGAAGAACACGCCGACCCGCGGCATCGCCACCTCCTCGGTCGTCGTCCTCGTGGTCCGCGAGGGCAACCCGCTCGGCATCGAGACCTGGGACGACCTGGTGGAGGGCGACGTCGAGGTCATCACACCGAACCCGGGCTCCTCAGGCTCGGCGCGCTGGAACATCCTGGCAGCCTGGGCCCACGTCGTGGGCAACGGTGGGAGCGAGGAGGAGGCCGGCCGGTTCCTGGCCGAGCTGCTCGACCACACCATCGCTCTGCCGGCGTCGGGCCGCGAGGCGACCACCGCGTTCACAGACGGCAGCGGTGACGTCCTGCTCTCCTACGAGAACGAGGCGATCCTGGCGCGGCAGAACGGAGCCGCCGTCGACTACGTCGTCCCGCCGGACACCCTGCTCATCGAGAACCCCGCGGCCGTCACGACCTCGGCCGACGACACCGCCCGGGCGTTCCTCGACTTCATGACCTCCCCCCAGGCCCAGGCCGACTACGCCGCCTCCGGCTTCCGACCCGTGGTCGATGGCGTCAACGTGCCCGACGTCGAGGGCGCCAACGACCCCACCGACCCGTTCCCGGCGCCGGAGTCGTTGTTCACCATCGACGACCTGTTCGGTGGCTGGGCCACGGCGGCCGGGGAGTTCTTCGGTGACGGCGAGGACGGCAACCCCCTGGGGATCGTCACGAGGATCCAGCAGCGCACCGGCAAGGTCGGCGAGCAGTGACCGACCTCCTCGCGCCGCCCACGGCCGGCGGGCCCGGCGACCCGCCCGCCGTGGACCCGGCGAGCCCGGCGCCGCGCCGCCGCGTCCGCCGGTCCGGACCGCGCAGCACCCTGACCCCCGGCGCCGGTCTCGGGCTCGGCATCGCGGTTGCCTGGTTCTCCGTGCTGGTGATGCTGCCCCTCGCCGTGGTGGTCGCCACCGCCGGCGAGGGGGGCTGGCAGCGCTACTGGTCGGTGGTCAGCAACGAGCAGACCTGGGCTGCCATCACCTTGACCGTGGGGCAGGCCGCCCTGGTGACGGCGGTCAACGTCGTGGTCGGGACGGTGATCGCGTGGGTCCTGGTGCGTGACTCCTTCTGGGGCAAGCGGGTCCTCGACGTCATCATCGACGTCCCGTTCGCGCTGCCCACGATCGTGGCCGGGCTCGTCCTGCTCTCGCTCTACGGCCCCAGCAGCCCGATCGGCGTGCACTGGGCCTTCACCCGCTACGCCGTCTTCCTCGCCCTGGCCTTCGTCACCCTTCCCTTCGTGGTGCGCACGGTCCAGCCGGTGCTCGAGGAGCTGGACCCCGATGCTGAGGAGGCGGCCGCGTCCCTCGGGGCCGGCCGGCTCACCACCCTGCGCCGGGTGCTGCTGCCGGCCCTGGTCCCCGCCATCACCGCGGGCGCCGCGCTGTCCTTCGCCCGGGCGATCAGCGAGTACGGCTCCCTGGTGCTGCTCAGCGGCAACCGTCCCTACCAGACCGAGGTGGTCTCCGTGCGGGTCCTCAGCTTCATCGAGAACGGCAACACCGCCTCGGCGGCCGCCCTCGCCTCCATCATGCTGGTCATCGCCCTGGTGGTGATCGTCCTGCTCGACGTGGTGCAGCGGCGGGGGCCCGGCACGCTGCTGGACGCGCTCGGCGACGAGCGGATCCAGTACGCCCTGCGACTGACCGCGATGGTCGCCGGCTGGGCCGTGGTCATCAACCTGGTCTTCGGGGTCACCATCGCGCTGCTGCTGGTGCGCTACGAGTTCCCGGGCAAGCGGGTGCTCTCGGCGCTCATCGACGTACCCCTGTCGGTCTCGCCGGTGGTCGTCGGGCTGGCGCTGCTGCTCACCTACAACGGCCGCGACGGCCTGGTGGGACCGACGCTGGAGGCCGCCGGTCTCCGCCTGGTCTTCGACCTGCCCGCGATGGTGATGGCCACCTGCTTCGTGGCCCTGCCGCTGGTGATCCGTGAGGTCGTGCCGGTGCTCCACGAGATCGGCGACGACCAGGAGCAGGCGGCCCGCAGCCTCGGCGCCAACGCCCGTCAGACGTTCTGGCGCATCACCCTGCCCAGCATCCGCTGGGCGCTGGTGTACGGCGTCGTGCTGAGTCTGGCCCGCTCGGTCGGTGAGTTCGGTGCGGTGAAGATCGTGTCCGGCAACATCACCGGCCGCACCCAGACCGCCACGTTGGTGGTCGAGCAGCAGTACAACAACTTCGCCCAGGACACCGCCTACGCGGTCTCGTTCCTGCTGATCCTCGTCTCCGTGGCCTGCCTGGTCGCTGTCGCCCTGCTGCGCCCCGCGCGCGCCCACTGATCCCCCATCGCAGAGAGGTACTCCCATGAGCATCGACGTCCGTGGCGTCACCAAGCGGTTCGGCGACTTCGTCGCCCTCGACGACGTCAGCGTCACCATTCCCTCGGGCGGGCTCACCGCCCTGCTGGGACCCTCCGGCGGCGGCAAGTCGACCCTGCTGCGCGTGATCGCCGGGCTGGAGAGCGCCGACAGCGGTTCGGTCCACATCGAAGGGGTCGAGGCCACCCGGCTGCCGCCGCAGAAGCGCAACGTCGGGTTCGTCTTCCAGCACTACGCGGTCTTCAAGCACATGAGCGTGGCCAAGAACGTCGCCTTCGGTCTGGAGATCCGCAAGCGTCCCAAGGCCGAGGTGGAGGCGCGGGTGGCCGAGCTGCTCGAACTCGTGCACCTCTCGCAGTTCGGGCACCGGCTGCCAGCCCAGCTCTCCGGCGGCCAGCGCCAGCGGATGGCGCTGGGCTGGCCGTCGAGCCGACGGTGCTCCTGCTCGACGAGCCCTTCGGCGCACTGGACGCCAAGGTCCGCAAAGAGCTGCGGGACTGGCTGCGACGGCTCCACGACGAGGTGCACGTGACGACCGTCTTCGTGACCCACGACCAGGAGGAGGCCCTCGAGGTGGCCGACGAGATCGTCGTGGTCAACCAGGGCCGCGTCGAGCAGGTCGGCACCCCTGACGAGCTCTACGACGCCCCCGCCAACGACTTCGTGATGGGATTCCTCGGCGAGATCACCATGCTCGGCGGGGTCGTCCTGCGGCCCCATGACATCGAGGTCGACCGGGGGCCCGGACGATCCGGCGCCCAGGAAGCGGTGGTGACCCGGGTGCTGCGGGTGGGCTTCGAGGTGCGCGTGAGCGCCGAGACCACCACCGGGGAGCAGGTGACGGTCCTGATGACCCGCACCCACGCCCGCGCGCTGGAGGTGGCGGAGGGCGCGACGCTGTGGCTCACTGCGGCCGTCGGGGCCGCCACCGTCCCCTCGATGCCGCCGAGGCTCAGCGTGGGGGCGCCCGCCTGACCCGGCTCAGCGGTAGTTGGTGAACTGCACCGCGAAGTCGTAGTCCTGCTCCTTGACCAGGCGCTGAACGGCCTGCAGGTCGTCGCGCTTCTTGGAGGAGACCCGCAGCTCGTCGCCCTGGACCTGCGCCTTGACGCCCTTGGGGCCCTCGTCGCGGATCAGCTTGCCGATCTTCTTCGCGTCCTCGGTGGTGATGCCCTCCTTGAGCGCGATGTCGATCTTCGACTGCTGGCCGGACTGGCGGACCTCGGAGGCGTCGAGCACCTTCAGCGAGACGCCGCGCTTGACCAGCTTGTCCTTGAACACGTCGAGCACCGCGGTGGCGCGGTCGTCGGCGGAGGCGGTGATCTCGATCGCCTTCTCGCCCTTCCACTCGATGGTGGCGCCGGTGCCCTTGAAGTCGAAGCGGGTCGCCACCTCGCGGGCCGCCTGGCCCAGCGCGTTGTCGACCTCCTGGCGGTCGAGCTTGCTGACGATGTCGAAGGACGAGTCGGCCACGGTGTCTCCTGGTCTCGGTGTGCGCTGCTGGTCTGCTGGGGGTCCGCGGCCGGTCGGGCGCGCGGAATTGAGGTCGCCCCGGGGGGCTGCGCTATTGTTTCCTCCCGTTGCCGCGGGACCAAACGGCCCCCGCGCGTGACACCCGGCAGGTTGCCCGAGCGGCCAATGGGAGCGGACTGTAAATCGGCCATGGGCGCCCACCACTCCCACCAGCCCCGCCACTCCAGTGCCGAGGACCCCTCCGGCCTGCACCGGCTCGCGCTGCTGATCATCGCGCCCCTGGCCGTCCTCACGCTCGTGGCGATGGTCTGGCTGTGGCCCGACCCGCTGCCCACGCCCGACGGCCAGAGCCGCCTCCCCGAGGTGACCGGGACCGTGACCGGGCTCGAGCGCGTCGCGTGCGAGGAGGAGCTGCCCGACGAGGTCAACGGCTGCGGGACGGCGTACGTCGCCCTCGACGACGACTCCGTCCAGGGCGTGCCCCGCGACGGCGAGCTCGAGGCGCCGCTGCCCAACGGCCCCGGCGCGCCGCAGCTCGCGGAGGGTGACGGGGTGATCTTGATCAGCACCGAGACCCCGGACGGCATCACCTGGGCGGTCGTCGACCACCAGCGCGGCTCGCAGCTGTGGATGCTGGCGCTGGCGTTCGTGGTCGCCCTGGTCGCGTTCGGCCGGCTGCGCGGCGTCACGGCGCTCGTCGGCCTGGGGGTGACGTTCCTGGTGCTGGTGCTCTTCGTGGTGCCGGCGATCCTGGGAGGCGACCCGCCGCTGCTCATCGCCATCGTCGGGTCCGCAGCGGTGGCGCTGACCGTCCTCTACCTGACCCACGGCTTCACGCCGTCCACCTCGGTGGCGGTGCTCGGCACTCTCGCCGCCCTCGCGCTGACCGGGCTGCTGTCGGCGCTGGCGGTCGCGACCATGCACCTGACCGGGTTCACCGACGACCTGTCGGCGGCGCTCGGGCAGACCTACGCGGTCAACATGGAGGGTCTGCTCCTGGCCGGCATCGTCATCGGCTCCCTGGGCGTGCTCGACGACGTCACCGTCACCCAGGCGGCGACGGTGGCCGAGCTGTCGCGCGCCAACCCGGAGTACCGCGGGCGCGACCTCTACCGCGCCGGCTCCCGGGTCGGTCGCTCGCACATCGCGTCGGTGGTCAACACCATCGTGCTCGCCTACGCCGGCTCGTCGCTGCCGCTGCTCATCCTCATCGTCGCCAACAACGACGGGCTCGGGAACGTCCTGACCGACCAGATCGTCGCCCAGGAGATCGTGCGTAGCCTGGTGGCCACCATCGGGCTGGTCGCCGCGGTCCCCGTCACCACCGCGCTGGCGGCGCTCTCGGCCCGCGGTCGCTGGTGAGGTCCGGCTGAGGCTGAGGTCGGGCTGAGGTCGGGGTCAGGCCCGACCGGTCACGTCGGCCAGGCCGGCCGACGTGGTCCCGACGTCTGAGCCCTCCTCCGCGGCCAGGAGCCGGGCCGCCAGGTCGGCGCCCCGCGACGAGAGCGCCAGCACCGCGCGGCGGCGATCGGCCGGGTCGATGCGACGCACGACGAGCGCCAGCTCGACCAGGCGGTCGACGTGCCGCGTCAGGCTAGCGGCGGCCACGACCGCCGAGGTGGCCAGGCTGGTCATCGTGATGCCGGGGTGGTCGTCGACCACGGCGAGGATCCGCCAGTGCTCGGGCAGCAGCCCGTGCTCGTCGAGGAGCGGCTGGACCCGGGCGCGCAGGTCGGCCTCCTCCTGACGCAGCCGCACCAGCCGGCTTCGGGAGAGGACCGGGCCCTCTCCGGCTGCGTGCTCACCCACGTCGCGCCCCCACGGTGGTGTCTGTCACGTCGGCCGCCGTCCGACGGCCCATCGGTCCTATCGTAGGTGGCGGCCGGTCACCCGGCCGGTGTTCAGGTCCTCTCGACGACGCGAGGACGGACGTCTCGTCCAGTCCGCTCCGGAGGTCCACGTGACCCGACGACTCGCCCCCGCCGACGTCGTGTCGGTGGCCTTCGTCGTGCCGCTCCAGGGGCCCACCGGCATCTACGGGCCCTCCTGCCTGGCCTGCGGCGAGCTCGCCGTGGAGCAGCTCAACGCGAGCACGGGCATCGCAGGGCGCCAGGTGGAGCTCGTGGTGGTCGACGCCGGTCGCGACCCGGCCCTGGTCGCCGAGGACGTACGCCGCTTGGTGGACTCCGGCCGCGTCCAGGCCGTCGCCGGGTGGCACATCTCGGCGGTGCGCCAAGCGGTGACGCGGGTCGTCGGAGGCCGCGTGGTCTACGCCTTCGCCGCCATGCACGAGGGCGGGGACGCGACGCCCGGCGTCTTCATGATCGGCGAGCGCCCGCTCAACCAGCTGCTCCCCGCGGCGCACTGGATGCGCGAGGAGCTGTCGGTCGGTCGCTGGGCGATCGTCGGCAACGACTACGTCTTCCCCCGCGTGACCGGCGCGACGGCGCGCATGGCGCTCGAGGACACGCCGTCGGAGGTCGTCAGCGAGACCTACGTCCCGCTCGGGACGACCGACTTCGCAGCCGTCATCGGCGACCTGTCGCAGCGCCCGGTCGACGGCGTCATCATGCTCCTGATGGGGCAGGACGCCGTGCACTTCAACCGGCAGTTCGCCCGCGCGGGCCTCTCCGCGCAGCTGCCCCGGCTCAGCCCCGCGGTGGAGGAGAACACCCTGCTCGCAGGTGGCGCGTCGTCCAACGAGGGACTCTTCGCGGCCGCGGCGTACTTCGACGGGATGGCGACGGCCGAGAGCGCCGAGCTGGCCCGCGCCTACTACGCCCGCTGGGGGCGCTGGGCGCCCGCACTGAACGCGGTCGGGGAGTCCTGCTACGAGGCGATGCTCTTCCTGGCACGGCTCGGCGAGGTGTGCGGATCGCTGGACGTGCGGCGGGTCAGCGCGATGGAGTCGGGGCAGTTCTGGTCCAGCCCCCGCGGGCTGGTGCGGCTGGACGGCAACCTGGTGGACCAGGACGTCTACGTCGCCCGGGCGGACGGCCTGGAGTTCCGGGTCGCCGACCAGATCGCCCGGGCGCACTAGCGCTCCTCGCCCGGGAGGGGTGCCTCGAGCACACAGCGTGGCCCCGGACGCCGCCAGGTCGAAGCGGTCCTCGTCCGGCCCGTCACCGAGTGGTTCCGGCAGGACCAGCAGGACGCTCTCCATGACCCGCGCCCGCCCGAGCAGCGAGGGCGCGGTGGAGGCGGCGAGTGCGAGGTCCTCGGCCAGCACCCGGCGTACGTCGGAGCGGACGTCGGTCCGCAGCGACACCCGTCCCGGCGGTTCGTGGGCGCGGCCCAGCACCAGCGTCTCCCGGACCGCCAGCCGCGCGCCCTCGGTGAAGCGCACCCGGGTGCGCCGATCGACGTCCGCGCCGGCGGCGACGACGAACGGCTCGCCCGCCCAGGTCAGGGCCGCCCCGGCGGCCACCCGGACGTCGACGTGCCACGAGGCGTCCTGGCCGCGCATGTCGTAGGCGACGGTGCCGCCCGGCTCGACGATCTCCAGGGAGGCGCCGGGGTCGACGGTGACGTCGAGCTCGATCCGGTCGCCGGCGAGCAGCAGCGCCCCCTCCGGGACCAGGCTGAGCCGCGCGCTCCGGGCGTCGTGGTGGGTGAGGACGGGGCGCACGGTCGGCACGGTGGGGTCGGTCCCGGTGACCGAGGTCCGCACCCGGCACCGTGCCCCACCGACGCCGGGTGAGACCCGCACCCGGGTGCGTCCCAGGCGCCCGAGCGCCCCCGCGGCCTCAGTTGTGGTGGACACCGACCGGCTCGCCCCCGTGGGTGTCGGCGTGTGCGTGCGGGTGCTCGTGCGGGTGCTCGTGCGCGTGGCTGTGGGCGGCCATCGGGCCGGGGTCGATCGGGACCAGGTTGCCGGCGCGGTGCTCCGCGAGGCGGCCGGCGACCCAACTCAGCAGCCGGTCGATGCTGTCGCGGTCGGTGCGGGAGAGGCCGATCACCGGACGGTCGCCGCGTGCCGCGGTCGCGTCGGCGACCATCTGCGGCACGTCGACGCCGACGAACGGCCCGAGGTCGGTCTTGTTCACGACCAGGCCGCCGCCGGCGACGTCGAGGACGAAGACCTGCACGTCGACCAGGGCGGGGGAGAAGGTCGCGGTGAGGTTGTCGCCGCCGGACTCCACGAGCACCATCTCCAACCGGTGCTCGTAGTCCTCCTCGAGCTCCTCGATCGCCATCGCGTTGGCGGTGATGTCGTCGCGGATCGCGGTGTGCGGGCAGGCGCCGGTCTCCACCGCGCGGATCCGGTCGGCGTCGAGGACCCCGGCCGAGCGCAGGAAGCGGGCGTCCTCGTCGGTGTAGATGTCGTTGGTGACCACGCCGAGCTCGAGGCGCTCCGACAGCTCGCGGCACAGCAGCGCGATCAGCGAGCTCTTCCCGGTGCCCACGGGTCCGCAGACGCCCAGGCGCAGGGCGCGGGCAGGAGCGAGCGGGCTGGGGGGGGGGCCATGGGGGGTGCTGGGGTCAGGCATGGAACAGCCTCCTGGTGGTGGCGGCGTGGGCCTGCGCCCACACCTCGATCAGTGGGTGGGTGGTCGCGGGCAGGTCGTCGACGTCGAGCACGCACGAGGCCCGCGCGGCCATCGCCTCGACCGCGGGCAGGGCGGCCACGACCCAGCCGACGACCGAGCCGGGGTCGAGCGGGAGCAGCTTGAGGGCCGCCGCGCAGACGGTCTGGACGTCGTCGTACCCCACGAGGTGGGCGACCGCGCGTCCCTCGAGCCCGAGGTGCCCGGCCAGCGCCCCGAGCGCCACGGCCCGGCTGGGGTGCTCGAGCGCCGCCAGGGCGGTCCAGGCGGGGGCGCCGGGCCAGGTGCGGTGGGCGATCCGCAGCAGTGCTCGAGCCTGTCGTCGGGAGGCGTCGCGCAGCGCGGGGCTCGGGGTCCGCGCCTCCCACGCCTGTTCGAGGTCCAGCCACGCGGCGTCGGGCGCACCCGTCCGCAGGAGCCGTCCGGCGAGGACCGCGGTCGCCGCCTCGACCTCGGTGACGGTGCGCAGTCGCACGTCGACGTACGCCGGCACGTCCTGCGTCCCGAGCCCGTCACGGATCCCGGGCTCCAAGCCGCCCGACTGCGTGTGGCCCGCGACCGGCAGCCGTGCGTCGGCGAGCAGCATCAGCACGAGGTCGGCGTGCACGGGTCCGGACATGGGCATTCAGAACAGGCAGTAGAGCTGCGCGAGCGGCAGCTCGGTCGCGGGCGCGGGCTCGACCCGCTCGCCGTCGACGTCGATGTCGAAGGTCTCCGGGTCGATGTCGATGCGGGGCAGGTAGGTGTTGTTGACCATCTGCGCCTTGCCGCCCCCCCGGGTCGGCCGCACCGGCGCGAGCGAGCGCCTCAGCCCGAGCCGCTCCTCCACCCCGTCCTCCAGCGCGGCGGGGGAGACGAAGGTGACGGCGTGAGGACTCCCGTCGTCGACCAATGTCGGGCGCATCAGCACCGGCTGTGGCGTGGGGATGGAGGCGTTCGGGTCACCGAGGGCACCCCACACCAGCGCACCGGACTTCATCACGACGTCGGGGCGGATGCCGAAGAAGCGGGGGTCCCACAGCACCAGGTCGGCCATCTTGCCCGGCTCCACCGAGCCGACCTCGTGGTCGATGCCGTGGGCGACCGCGGGGTTGATGGTGTACTTGGCGACGTACCTCGTGGCGCGGGTGTTGTCGGCCGGACCCTCGGCCAGGTCGCCGTGCCGACCGAAGCGGTCCTTCATCACGTGGGCCACCTGCCAGGTGCGGCAGACCACCTCGCCGATCCGGCCCATCGCCTGGGCGTCGGAGGAGGTGATGGACAGGGCGCCGAGGTCGTGGAGCAGGTCCTCGGCCGCGATCGTCGTGGCCCGGATTCGGGACTCGGCGAAGGCGAGGTCCTCGGGCACCGCGGGGTTGAGGTGGTGGCAGACCATCAGCATGTCGAGGTGCTCGGCGACGGTGTTTACGGTGTGCGGCAGCGTCGGGTTGGTCGACCCGGGAATCACGTGGGGCAGCGAGGCGACCGTGAGGATGTCGGGTGCGTGGCCCCCGCCGGCCCCCTCGGTGTGGAAGGCGTGGATGGAGCGGCCGGCGATCGCGCCGATGGTCGAGTCGACGTAGCCGACCTCGTTGAGCGAGTCCGAGTGCAGGGCGACCTGGAGGCCGAACTCGTCGGCCGCCCGCAGGGCCGCGTCGATCGCCGCCGGCGTCGAGCCCCAGTCCTCGTGGACCTTGAACCCGGCCGCCCCGGCCAGTGCCTGCTCGCGCAGGCCGCCGGTGCTGACGGTGTTGCCCTTGGCCAGCAGCAGCAGGTTGACCGGCACGGTGTCCAGCGACCGGTGCACGGTGCCGAGGTGCCAGGCGCCCGGGGTGACGGTCGTGGCCTTCGAGCCCTCGGACGGCCCGGTGCCGCCGCCGACGACCGTGGTGATACCGGTGGCCAGCGCCTCGACCAGCTGTGATCGGGAGATCAGGTGCACGTGGGAGTCGATCGCCCCGGCCGTGAGGATCCGGCCCTCCCCGGAGACCACGTCGGTGCCGGGACCGATGACCAGGTCGGGGTGCACGCCCTCGGCGACGTCGGGGTTGCCGGCCCGTCCCAGGGCGACGATGCGTCCGCCGCGGACACCGACGTCGGCCACGACGACCCCGCCGTGGTCCAGCACGATCGCGTTGGTGATCACCGTGTCCAGGGCGCCCTCGGCCGAGGTGCACACGGACTGGGCCATCGACTCGCGGATCGACTTGCCGCCGCCGAAGACCGCCTCCTCGCCCCCGACGGTGAGGTCCCGCTCGACCTCGATCCACAGGTCGGTGTCGCCCAGGCGCACCTGGTCGCCGACGGTGGGGCCGTACAACGCGGCGTACTGCGCCCGGGAGATCTCGACCATCAGGCGTCCCCGCCGTCCGTGCCCTCGCCCCGCGCCCGGACGCGGATGCCCGGCACCTGCCGGGCTCCCCTCAGGGCCACGGCCGCCACCTCGCGGGAGGCGCCCGGCTCGAAGCGCTGGGAGGGGCCCGAGGGCACGTCGAGCCGGAAGCCGCGGGCGGCCTCCCGGTCCAGGGCGAGGGCGTCGTTGACGTCGGCGAGGTGCACGTGCGAGCCGATCTGCACCGGACGGTCGCCGGTGTTGGTCACCACCAGCACCAGCCGCTCGTCCCGACCGCGGTCGGCGTTGAGCTCGATGGTGCCGGGCCGGACGCGCACCGCGCCCGGTCCCTCGCTGCTGCTGCCGCTCATGGCTGTTCCTCCCAGGGCCGGGGGTTGGAGTCGGTCATGCGATCGGGTGGTGCAGGGTGACGAGCTTGCGGCCGTCGGGGAAGGTCGCCTCGACCTGCACGTCGCGGACCATCTCCGGCACCCCCGGCATCACCTCGCCGCGGGTCAGCACCTCGCGGCCGCGCTCCATCAGGCCGCTCACCGACGCACCGGCGCGCGCCTCCTCGACGACCCAGGTCGAGAGCAGCGCGACGGTCTCGGGGTAGTTCAGCCGCACGCCGCGCTCGCGTCGGTCGCGCGCGACCATCCCGGCCACGGCGAGCAGGAGCTTCTCGGACTCCGAGGGGGTCAGGTGCACCGTGTCCTCCTCAGACGGCCATCGCTGCGCGGACCGCGTCCACGGCGCCGGGGCCGCCCTCGCCGCTGCTGGTGATCCGCCCGGACTCGAGCACGTAGTAGCTCTGGGTGGCCCGCAGCGCGAAGCCGACGTGCTGTTCGACCAGCAGCACCGACAGGTCCCCGCGCCGGGTGAGGTCGGTGATGACCGACTCGATCTCGGCGACCACGTTGGGCTGGATGCCCTCGGTGGGCTCGTCGAGGATGAGCATCCTCGGGCGGGTCAGCAGGGTGCGCGCGATGGAGAGCTGTTGCCGCTGGCCGCCCGAGAGCAGGCCGGCCCGCCGCGTGAGCAGACCCCGCAGCGCGGGGAAGGTGTCGAGCACCTCGTCGATGGCCGTCCTGTCCGTGGTGAGGAGCTGGAGGTTCTCCAGGGTGGTCATCTGCGGGAAGGACAGCTGCCCCTGCGGGACGTAGCCCAGCCCGCGGCGCACGCGCGCGCTCGGCCGGAGCCGGGTCACGTCCTCGCCGTCGAGCAGCACCTGCCCCTTCATCACGGGCAGCAGGCCGACGGCCACGCGCAGCAGGGTGGTCTTGCCAGCGCCGTTGTGGCCCATGATCGCGGCGGCGCCGCCCTCCTCGACCACGACGTCGACGTCCTCGAGCACCCTGGTCCGGCCGTAGCCGGCGGTGACTCCTCGCAGCTCAAGCATGCTGGTCCTCCCCGGACGTCTCGTCGGTCGTGCCCGGCTCCGGGGGCTCGGTCCCCTGGTGGCCCAGGTAGACCTCCTGGACCCGGGGGTCGGCCTGGATGGTGGCGACGTCGCCCTCGGCGAGCACGGTGCCGCCGTGCATGACGGTGACGACGTCGGCGAAGCTGCGCACGAAGTCCATGTCGTGCTCGATCACGACGATCGTGCGCTCGTGGCCGATGCGGCGCAGCAGCTCGCCGGTCTGCTCACGCTCCTCGGCGCTCATGCCGGCCACCGGCTCGTCGAGCAGCATCACCTTCGCGTCCTGGACGAGCAGCATGCCGATCTCCAGCCACTGCTTCTGCCCGTGCGCCAGCACGCCCGCGGGCCGGTCGCGCAGGTGGGAGAGCCCGATGGTGGCCAGGGCCTCCTCGACGTACGCCGGCACGCCCCGTCGCGCGCGCAGCATGCCCCAGGGGCTGCGGTGGATGCCGCCGGCGATGTCGAGGTTCTGCAGGACGCTGAGCTCCTCGAAGACCGTGGCGGTCTGGAAGGTCCGCCCGACCCCGGCACGCACGATGCGGTGGGACTTCATCGAGAGCAGGTCCTGGTTGCGGTAGCTCGCCCGCCCGGTGCCCTGGACCAGGCCCGTGACCGCGTCGACCAGGGTGGTCTTGCCCGCGCCGTTGGGTCCGATCAGGAAGTGCAGCCGTCCCTGCAGGAGGGTCAGGTCCACGCCGTCGATGGCCTTGAAGCCGTCGAAGTCGACGGTGAGGCCGCGGATCTCGAGGTAGTCGTGCCCGAGCTCGTCGGGCCGGTGGGTCTGCACGCTCATGCCGCGCTCCTCCCGACCCGGGCGCGGACCAGCCGAGGCAGGTCCCCGACGCCGAGGGGCAGCAGCAGGATGACCAGGACGAAGAGCAGCCCCAGGAAGTAGGTCCACTGGGTCGGGAACTGCTCGGAGAGGTAGGTGCGGCCGAAGCCGACCGTGAGGGCACCCAGGGCGGGGCCCAGGAGCAGGGCGCGGCCGCCCAGCGCGACGCCGGCGATGAGGAAGATCGAGGCGGTCGCGTCGACATCGGAGGGGGAGATGATGCCGGCGATCGGCGCGAACATCGCGCCGCCGATGCTGGCCATCACTGCGGCGATCACGAAGGCGACCAGCTTGATGTTGGCCGGGTCGTGGCCCAGGAAGCGGACCCGCTCCTCGGCGTCGCGGGTCGCGACGAGCAGCTCCCCGAAGCGACTGCGGTAGAGCTGCCAGACGACCACGAGGCAGCCGATCAGCAGGCCGGCGGCGATGGAGTAGACCATCTGCTTGTTGACCGGGTCGTAGAGGTTGTAGCCGAAGAAGAGGGTGAACTGGTTGAGCCCGTTGAAGCCGCCGGTCTCCTTGATGGTGGCGACCAGGAGCGTCGCGAACACCACGGCCAGGGCCTGGGTGAGGATCGCGAAGTAGGCGCCCTTGACCCGCCGCTTGAAGATCAGCCAGCCGAGCCCCGTCGCGGCGAGCGCTGGCAGGACCACGATCGCCACCAGGGTGAACGGGCCGCTGCGGAACGGCTCCCAGAACCCGGGAATCGTGCCGTCGCCGTACAGGATCATGAAGTCGGGGACCCCCTCGGGGCCGGCGGCCTCGAGCTTGAGGTGCATCGCCATCGCGTAGCCGCCGAGGCCGAAGAAGACGCCCTGCCCCATGACGAGCATGCCGCCACGGCCCCAGGCCAGTCCGATGCCGACGGCGGCGATGGCCCAGCAGATGTACTTGCCCAGGCTGTTGAGGCGGAAGGCGCTCAGCGTCGCCGGGGCGACGACCAGCAGCAGCACCGCCAGGACGGCGATGGCGAGCAGCGGGGCGTAGGTCCGCAGCAGGGTCGCGCTCCTGCCCGGAGCAGTCGTCGTGCTCATGCCAGACCTCTCGTCCGCACGGTGAAGAGTCCTTGGGGTCGCAGTTGGAGGAAGACCACCACCAGTGCGAAGGTGGCGACCTGTGCCATCGCCGCACTGGTCCAGTCGGCGAAGAACGCCGTGGCGATGCCGACCGTGAAGGCGGCGATGACGGTGCCCTTGAGCTGTCCGAGGCCGCCGGCCACGACGACCAGGAACGCCGAGATGATGTAGGTCGTGCCCAGGCTTGGGTTGGTGCCCGAGATCAGCGAGACGGCCACGCCGCCGATGCCGGCCAGGCCCGAGCCGATGAAGAAGGTGATCCGGTCCGTCGCCCGGGTCGAGATGCCCATCGTCTCGGCCAGGTCGCGGTTCTGCACCGTGGCGCGGATGCGGCGGCCGAAGGAGGTGTACTTCAGCAGGGCGGCGAGGGCGCCCAGCGAGGCCAGCGCCAGCACGATCGTGAAGATCTGGCGGTAGGGCCAGTTGTAGCCGAAGACCGGGATCGTGCCGACCAGCCAGTCGGGGACGCGGACCGGGTCACCCTGGGCTCCGAAGAGGTCCTTGGCCAGCTGCTGGAGCACCAGGCTGACGCCGACCGTGACCAGCAGGGTGTCCAACGGCCTTCGGTACATGAAGGAGATGACGCAGACCTCGAGGAGCAGGCCCATCAGGCCCGCGACGACGAACGCCACCGGCAGGGCGACGAGGATGGAGAGGTCGATGTTCGTGACGACCTGCTGGGTGACGTAGGCGGTGTAGGCGCCGATCATCAGGAACTCGCCGTGGGCCATGTGGATGACCCCCATCTGGCCGAACGTGAGCGTCAGGCCGAGGGCGGCGATGAGCAGGAGCGCGCCGGTCGCGGTGCCGGCGAGCAGCGGGGTGGTGAAGGCGGCCACGGCGGGGCCTCTCGATC
>LULN01000186.1_pt1 | contig 18550 bp, 13 predicted proteins | sample 728131 | NCBI WGS metagenome assembly LULN01 (sample SAMN03860288, study PRJNA289734) | marine metagenome | biome: seawater column; feature: ocean; material: water; isolation source: Red Sea water column Station 149 - depth 100m | place: Saudi Arabia: Red Sea | collected 2011-10-15 | depth 100 m
ATAAGACAGGTCTCCCCACTCAACAACCGCACCAAGGATTCCGCTTGCAAGCCCTCCTGTTGTATCAAAACCAACTCTGTAAGAACCGGTTAGTGTCGTTTTTGCTATATCAAGCTCTTTTTGTGTAACACCGTCTTTTGCCCATTTTTTAATCTCCCTAAGCGTTGAGCTTTCACCCTTAGAAAGAAGCTGTGGTGCAAACGTTCCTCCAACATACCAGTACCCGTCGTTATCATTTGAAAAGCCTGACATGCTGGAACGTATTCCATATGTTAAGCCTTCCTTTACGCGAACCGTTTGCATTAACCTTCCTGAAAAATTCCCTCCCAAAATATAGCTAGCAATATAAAGAGGTCTGTAGTCTGGGTGGTCCCTGTTTATTCCCACAGGAATGCCAACTAAAAAGTCTGTGCTGGTTTTGTCTTCCATTGTAATATATGTTTTTCCTCCAGCCTTTGAACCCCTCTTTTCTTCTTTTTTGTCAGAAAGGGGTGACGTTTTCCAGTTTTCAAAGTTTTCTTTTAACAAAGCTGAAAGTTCTTCGTGGTTTACGTCCCCAACAGCAACAAAAACCATGCTTCCTGTGCCGTAAGCTTCTTTGTGATAGTTTTTAAGGTCTTCTGCTGTGATTTTTTCTATGTTTTGAATTGAATCATCTGGGTCATCTGCAGCATTTTGATGCCCCGCCGGATAGAAGCTTTTTAACATGTTATTAAGAGCGTTTCCTCTTGTGCTTTCTTTGCTTTTTTTGTAGCCCGTTATTAATCTACTTTTTGTTTTTTTAAGCTCTTCGCTGTCAAAGGCAGGGATCTTAAGTTGTTCGGCTAAAAGACCAACAACAAGGTCCATGTCTTCTGATAAAAATTTTCCACCGAAGCCGACTCTTGCCTTCCCATTTGAAAAGCTAAGCCTTGCGCCTGCTCCCTCAAGCTGGCTGCTTATTTCAAATTTTGAGTTTTTTGTTGTTCCTTGGTCAAGCATAGAAACAACGACGTCCGGAACCCTTGGGTTTGTATTTGGTGCATAAATATCTCCACCTAAAAAGCTGCCAGAAAAAGTAACAACCCCTGAGCCTCTTTTTAGGGTCAGCAGCCTAACGCCCTCTGTTGGTTCTGAGTCTTCTATTTGTGCCAAAAGAAGCCCCTCATTGTTTTCTTCGCTTGTTGAAAAATGTTTTTGTTTCATTTCTTCAAGCTCTATCGCGCTGGATGGGCCTCTTCGAGCCCCCTGGTTGCCTGTAGACTTGGGAACAAAGTGCCCTACTGTGCTCAGGTCTTCAAGAAAATACCTTTCAACAACGCTTTTAATGTCTTCCGCTGTTACGGCCGAAACCATTTCTTCATACCTTGTATAAAGGGTCCAGTCTCCAGAAGCAATTGCCTCATTAAGGCTTCCTGCAACCATATATGATCCATCTTGACGAAACTTCATGTTTGCAACAAGCTGAGCTTTTGCTTTGTTAACTTCTTCTTCTGATACTCCATTTTTCTTTATTTCTTCATACTCCGCCATTATAATTTCTTCCACGTCTTCGTGTTCTGTCCCGGGGGTCAGGTTTGCATACACAGCAAAAAGGCCTGGGTCTCTAAAAAGGGAGTCCCAAATAAAAACGCTTGTTGTCAAGCCTTTGTCTGTTATTTTTTTATAAAACCTGCTGTTTTTTCCCGATGAAAGAATAGAAGAGAGCACCATAAAGGCTGGGGCATCCTCGTGCGTTGCGGCTGGGGTTTTGTGGGCAACCCCAACAACCCCTTGTTGTCCCGCTCTTTTCAAAATAACTCTTCTTTGTCCTTCTTGCTCTGGTTCTTCTGTATAAACCTGAGGAATTTCATTTCGGCTTTTCATTATGCGGCCAAAATGTTTTTTAACCATGGCAAGCGCTTCTTCTTTTTCAAAGTCTCCTACAATGGTTGCTGTGGCATTGTTTGGCCAATAGAATGTGTCATAAAATTCTTTTAGCCTTTCTATAGAAACCCCCTCAATGTCTGACTTCCAACCAATTGTTGAGTGGTGATAGGGGTGGGCCATATATGCCATAGCCCAGATGTGTTCATCTAAAACCCCAAATGGGCTGTTTTGTCCTCTTTCAAACTCGTTTCTTACCACCGTCATTTCAGACTGTCTGTCTTCTTCTTTAATGTAGGCGTTGCGCATCCTGTCTGCTTCAATTTCAATTGCTGTTTCAAGGTGTTCGCTTGGGACAGTTTCAAAATAGTTTGTTCTGTCTAACCACGTCGTTGCATTCATCCTTGCTCCCAAAGACTGCAACAGTTGAAAAACAGAGTTTCCTTTTTCTGTATTAAATTTTCTAGACCCCTTGAACATTAAGTGTTCTAAAAGGTGGGTAGAGCCCGTGTACCCTATCGCTTCGTTTCTAGACCCCACGTCGTAGGTAACCATAAAGGTTGCAACCGGCGCGCTGTGATCTTCTTTTAACAAAACGGTGAGCCCGTTTGATGTCATTTTATATTCTTGAATTCCGCCAGACTCTTTAATGAATTCAAAACCGTAGTATTTTTCTTGAGACATTATTATTCCTGTTATAAGTGTTAAAATTAATATAAGTTTTTTCATAGTTTTCCTTTAGTTTTTTTGAGTTTTTTAGAAAGCCTTCTTTCGTGTGCTAAAAAACAAAATTTTTAATTCAAAACCAGGGTATAAACCTGGGAACTTCGTCCATATAATCTAAATATTCTTGTCCAAAAATGCCAACAAGGTATTCTTCTTCTTTTTTAACAATTTTTGACCAAATTATATGGTGGATTGGTAAAAAAAAGAGCAACAGAAAAGACCCCCAAGAAAGGGCATATAAAATTGTCATGTGATAAATAATTACTGTATATATTGGGTGCCTTATAAATCCATATATTCCTCTTTTTGACAGGTTTTTCCCTCTCTCTTTTGGGGGAAGGCTAAACAAAACCCAAAACAACAGGGTGAGCGCATCAACAACAACAAGGCCCACTAAAACCCAAAAGATTGTTCCTTCAAGAGAAAAGGTTTTGAGCTTAAAAAGTTCTTCTGCCCAGTGCAGCCCGTGCACAACAGAAACAGAAAAAAGAAGGCCGGGCGGGCCAACGTTCCAGAGCCTGTTGTAATGTTTTGGATTAAACCACCTTCTAACGTCAAGCATCTGTTTTTCTCCCTCCAAAAATGCTTGTGCCGACACGAACCATTGTTGAACCCTCTTTTATTGCAATTAAAAAATCGTCGCTCATACCCATTGAAAGCTCGGTCATTTGCTTTTCTTTTGGAAGAGCCTTGTTTATGTTTAAAAAAAGAAGTCTTAAAGATCTAAACGCCCCCTCTATCTCTGTTTTATTTTTTGTATGCGGACCAATCGTCATAAGCCCTTCAACCTTCACCCCCTCAAGAGAAAAACACTTTAATATTTCTTTGCTCTCGCTTTCTAAAAATCCGTTTTTTGAAGCTTCCTTGCTCGTGTTAACCTGTAACAAAATTCTTTGTTCTTTTTTTAGGGCCTGACAGTGTTTTGAAATTTTTTCTGCTAGGGAATAGGAGTGAACAGAATCTATTGTATCAAAAAGGGCTGTGGCTTTTTTTAGCTTATTAGATTGAAGCTTTCCTATAAGCCTTTTTTCTGTCGGGGTTTTTATTTGTTGAAGCTTTTCTTCCGCTTCCTGAACCCTGTTTTCTCCAATAGAAACAATCCCACAAGAAATTGCTTCGTTTATCTCTTTTGTGGATCGGGTTTTTGTGACAGCAACAATCTTTACTTTATCGTTTGCTGTTTCTTTAAAAATTTTTTTTCTAAGCCTCTTCAGGTTCTCTGCTATCTGACTCACCCTGGTCTTCTTCCTTCTTTTCTTCGTCAGAAATAATTCGAGTAATGGATGCTACGGCCGCCCCCTTGTCTAGGTTTATAAGCTTAACGCCCTGCGTTGCTCTTCCAATTGCTCTAATTTTTGAAACGGCCTGCCTAATCAAAACTCCTTGTGTTGTAATAATCATAAGTTCGTCAGTGTCTAAAACCTCTTTAATGGTGACCATTTTGCCAACCTTGTCTGTGGTTTTCATTGTTAAGACGCCTTTGCCGCCTCTTTTTTGGGCCCTGTACTGAGAAATATCTGTTCTTTTTCCAAAGCCTTTTTCTGTTGCAACAAGAACTGTTGTTCCTTCTCTTTTAATTAACAGCATTCCAACAACCCTGTCGTCTTTTGCGCTAAGGGTTATTCCTTTGACCCCCATTGTTTTTCTTCCGCTTGGTCTTATTTGCTGTTCAGAAAACCTTATAGACTTTCCATCTCTTGTTCCAATTAAAATGTCGTTTTCTCCAGTAGAAACCCTTGCTTCTATTAGCTTGTCGCCCTCTCTAATTTCTACAGCATATATTCCTTTTTTTCGTGGGCGAGAGTATGCTGATAGCTTTGTTTTTTTAACAATTCCCTTTTCTGTTGCCATAACAACATAGTGGTCGTCTGCAAAATCTTTCACGGTAATAAATGCATTTACTTTTTCGTCTGTTTCACATTCAATTAGATTAATAATGGCTCTTCCTTTTGCGGCTCTTCCACCCTCTGGAATATCATAAACCTTTACCCAGTGACACTTTCCTTTGTCTGTAAAAAATAAAATATAGCTGTGGGTTGATGCTGTAAACAGGTGTTCAACAAAGTCTTCTTCTCTGGACCCAGCACCCTGAACGCCTCTTCCGCCGCGCCTTTGGATTCTATATGTATTAATATTTGTTCTTTTAATGTAGCCGTTATGGGTGATAGTTAACACCACGTCTTCGTCTGCAATAAGGTCTTCCATGCTTCTTGCGGTATATTCTGCAATAACCTCAGTTCTTCTTTCTTCTCCAAATCTTTCTTTAATGTCTAAAAGCTCTTCCTTAATAATGTTCATTCTTTTTGATTTGCTTTCTAATATTCCTTTTAGCTCAGCCATAAGCTTTATTATTTCTTTGTACTCGTTAATAACCTTTTCTGTCTCAAGGCCTGTGAGTCTTTGGAGCCTCATGTCAAGAATGGCCTGTGCTTGTTTTTCTGACAACTTAAATTTTTTAACAAGCCCTTCTTTTGCCGACGACGGATCAGGGCTTTTTTTAATGGTCTCTATAACCTTATCAATGTCTTTTAAGGCAATTTTTAAACCTTCTAATATGTGTGCTCTTTCTTCAGCTTTTGAAAGGTCAAACTCTGTTCTTTTAATAACAACTTCTTGTCTAAAATCTAAAAACTGATTTAGAAACTCTTTTAGTTGCATAATTTTTGGAGTTCCATCAACAAGGGCCAACAGTATTATTCCAAATGTGTCTTCTAGTTGGGTTTGTTTATAAAGCTGACTAAGAACAACCTCTGGCACTGCATCTTTTTTAACCTCTATAACAATTCTCATTCCATCTTTGTCTGATTCGTCTCTTATTTCGGCAATTCCCTCAAGTTTTTTGTCTCTTGATAGGTCTGCAATTTTTTCCACAAGGTTTGCTTTATTAACTTGATATGGAATTTCTGTTATAATAAGCTTACTTCTTCCCTTGTCTGGTGTTTCGGTATATGCTGTTCCTTGCATTTTTACCTTACCTCTTCCCGTAGAATATGCATCTTTAATTCCTTGTAAGCCCAGAACCTTTCCTCCTGTAGGGAAGTCTGGTCCCTTTATGTATTTCATAAGATCATCAATTTCTGCGCCCGGATTTTTAATAAGCTCGACGAGAGCATCTACCGTTTCTGACAAGTTGTGTGGAGGAATTTTTGTTGCCATTCCAACAGCAATTCCTTCTGATCCGTTTACCAAAAGGTTTGGATAAACGGCAGGTAAAACCTCTGGCTCCTTTAAGGTTTCATCAAAGTTTGTTGTCCAGTTAACCGTTTCTTTTTCAAGGTCTCTTAAAAGTTCTCCACCAATTTTTGACATTCTTGACTCTGTATATCTCATTGCTGCAGCACTATCGCCATCAACAGAACCAAAATTCCCTTGTCCCTGAACAAGTTCATGTCTCATTGAAAAATCTTGTGCCATTCTAACCATTGCATCATAAATAGAGGAGTCTCCGTGTGGGTGATATTTACCTAAAACATCTCCAACAACTCTTGCAGATTTTTTATATGGTCTATTCCAAAGACATCCAAGTTCATGCATTCCATATAAAATTCTTCTGTGTACAGGTTTTAGTCCGTCTCTTGCATCTGGAAGAGCTCTCGACATAATAACTGACATAGAATAGTTTAAATAGCTTTCTTCTAACTCTTTTAATAACTCTTTGTCTACAATGTTGTCTCTGTTTATATCTACCATTTTATATATCAATGTTGGTTGCAAGCTTTGCTTTTTCGGTTATAAATTTTCTTCTGTGTTCAACTTCGCTTCCCATAAGTTCTCTAAACCTGACGTTGGTTTCTTCTTCCATAATGTGGTCTACCGTTACTTGCATTAAAGTTCTTGTTTCTGTATTCATTGTAGTTTCCCACAGCTGTTCAGCGTTCATTTCTCCTAAACCCTTATATCTTTGAATGTCTATTTTAGTTGTTGAGTTTTCAGACTGCATTCTTTCAATTAAAGAATCTCTTTCTTCGTCTGTGTAGGCATATCTTTCCTTTTTTCCTTGTTTTATTTTATAAAGAGGGGGCATCGCCATATATACATGTCCTTCTTGAACAAGTTTTTTCATTTTTCTCCAAAAAAAGGTAAGAAGAAGGGTTCTAATATGACTACCATCAACATCTGCGTCTGTCATAATTACTATTTTATGATATCTTAGTTTTTCCAAATTAAAACTGTTTGGATCATCTTCTCCTTCTCCAAAACCCGCTCCAATTGCCGTAATAATTGATTGAATTTCGTTGTTTGATAATAATTTATCTTCTCTTGCTTTTTCTGAATTAATTACTTTTCCTCTCAAGGGAAGTATTGCCTGGATTCTTCTATCTCTTCCTTGTTTTGCTGTTCCTCCAGCAGAATCTCCCTCAACAAGGAAAAGCTCACACTGAAGAGGGTCTTTGTTTGAACAGTCTGCAAGTTTTCCAGGTAAAGATCCAATAGATGATTTTTTTCTTACAAGCTCCCTTGCTTTTTTTGCTGCAATTCTTGCTCGAGCAGCTTCCGCCGCTTTTTCAATAATTCTTTTTCCTGTTGAAGGGTTTTGTTCTAAAAATGCTTGTATTCCATCATAAAGGATCCCATCTACAATTCCCTTAACTTCACCATTTCCAAGTTTTGTTTTTGTTTGTCCCTCAAATTGAGGTTCTTGTACTTTAACAGATATTACAGCCGTTAATCCTTCTCTAAAATCATCCCCAGATAAAGAAAATTTTTCATTCTTTTTTGTTTTTATTAATTCATTTTTATTTGCATAATTATTTAATGCTCGGGTTAGAGCAGATCTAAAGCCAGAAAGATGAGTTCCCCCTTCTATTGTATTAATATTATTAACAAAAGAAAAAATATTATTATTATAACTTGTGCTATATCTAAAAGCAACGTCTACAGGAACCTCTCCCTCTTCTTTGGAGACCGTTATTACTTCATTGTGTATTAAGTCTTCATCTCCATCTAGATATTTTACAAAATCTGAAAGACCTCCTGAAAAATGGAATGTAATATCTTCTTCTTCTGTATTTTCATTAACTAAAATGATAGTGAGATTTTTGTTTAAATAAGCTAATTCTTTAAGCCTTATTTTAATAATTTCTTCTTCAAAGCCTGAGTGTTTAAAAATTTCTGAATCTGGAGTAAATGTAATAATTGTTCCTCTTTTGTCTGTTTTTCCAATTTTTTCTACTGGACCTTTTGGAACTCCTATTGAATATTCTTGTTTATAACAAAATCCATCTCTGTGTACTTCTGCAATTAAATGTTCTGATAAAGCATTAACTACAGAAACTCCTACTCCATGTAATCCTCCTGAAACTTTATATGTGTCTTTATCAAATTTTCCACCTGCGTGTAAAACTGTCATAACAACTTGCAAGGCTGGAATACCTTCTTCTTTATGTATATCTACAGGTATTCCTCTTCCATCATCTTCAATAGAAATAGATCCATCTTTTTTAATTGTTACAATTATTTTTGTACAAAAACCAGCTAAAGCTTCATCAATACTAATGTCTACTACTTCATTAACAAGATGATGAAAACCTCTTTTTCCAACATCTCCAATATACATTGCTGGTCTTTTTCTAACAGCTTCTAAACCCTTTAGAACTGAAATTTTTTCTGCACCATAATTGTTTTTCTTACTCATTTATCCTCACAGGCATTAATAAAATGATAATATTTCTCTCATTTATTTCCGGTAAAAGAAGGGTGGCTGACAGATTATCTTTAAATGTAAAATTAACTTCATTAGATGGATAATTTGAGATGGCTTCTTTTAAATAAATTGAATTAAATCCAATAGAAATGTCTTCTCCATTGTATTCTGCACTTTTTAAAGGAGCATATACTGTTTTACTTTCAGGTTGATTAATACTTTTTAGAGAAACCTCTCCTTTAGAAAGATTTAATGAAACTTGATTAGTATTTTTATTTGTTGCAATTGATGTTGCTTTAATACTATTTAATAAATCTTCTTTTTGAACTTTCAAATTTTGATTATTGTCTTCAGGAATAACAGCATTATAATTTGGATATTTTTCATCAATTAGACGAGAATATAAAACATCACTATCATTATTAATAAAAATATGTCCATTACTAAATGTTAGAGAAGATTCTTTTTGTCCCTGAATAAAGGTCCCTAACATATTTAAATATTTTTTTGGGACAATAAAATCTTCAGATAAATTAGAATCATTAACCATTTTTATGACAACAAGCCTATGTCCATCAGTAGAAACAAAACTAACTGATTCCTCAGAAAAAGATAATAACGCACCACTTAAAGCTGGTTTTAATTGATCTTTATTTATTGCATAAGTAATAGTATCTAATACCATTTTTAGATCTTGAGTTTTTATATTATATATATCTTCATGTCTATTTTCTGGGATTGAAGGATATTCTTGAAACGGAAGAGTAGGAATATCAAAAGAAGTTCCTTTTTCTGACTTAATATTAATATGAGGTCCAGCAACCTCTATATCAACTCTACCTTCATCTATAACAGAAATAATATCACTGACTTCTGAAGTTGGAAATAATCCTTCACCTTCAGCATTAACAGATGCAGTTATTGTTGTTTTTATTCCAACCTCCATATCTGTTGAATGTAAAATTACTCCATGAGCTCCTGCAGATATATAAGTATAATTTATTAATGGAGTTTGCGTTTTTGTTTGAGATGTCTTTATTAATTTAGAAAAAGCCTTCTGAAGTTCTGTTTTTGTAGTTGAAATATTCATAAATAACCCTAAAGTATAAAAATATACTTAGGCTTTAACAAGATTTAATTATGGTATATACCATTACCTGAATGAAAGAAAGTCCTTTTTAGAGGTATTTTAAAGCTTTTTATTTTTTTAGTTCTCTGTTTATTTATTATTATAATATATATATAAAAATAAATAATAATAGTAATGTTGAAATGTTTATAAGTAATCTAAATGTTATTTTCTCGTCGAGAAAACAAAGAAAATATTTTTTAAGAAATGTTGATAATATGTGTATAAAAGAGAATAATTTATTTAGACAAATTAATTAGTTATTTGTGGATAAATAAGTGGATTTCTTTTTATATAAACTTTTGTTTTTATTTCATTAATCCAATTATTATACCAATCTGATTTTTTCTTATTTAATGCCATTCCCTCTAGTTCTGTCCAATTCTTTTTTAAATTTGGAGGTCCGCCTTCTTTTATTTCATCAATCCAAAGTAAATGATATCCAAAATTTGTAAAGATTGGCGCACTACATATGTTGTTTTCAATATTTTTAATAACTGATGCTAATTCTTTTACTTGATAATAATCAGCATCAATCCAACCTAAATAACCTCCATTTTCTTTTGTTGATTCATCATTGGAATTGATATGTTTTTTCTTTATCTTCGTCGGTAGTTTTTGTTTTTATTAAAATATGTCTTACTCCTACCTTTTCACCAGATCTTTCTAAAACTTCAATAATATGAAAGCCAAATGATGTTTGTACTGGTTCGCTAATTTTATTTAATTCTAATGTAAAAGCTGCTTTTTCAAATTCTTTTACAAAAGTTCCTCTAGAAACAACACCTAAATAACCCCCATTTTCTTTAGAACCAGTATCTTCAGAATATTTTTTTGCAGCATTTTCAAAAGTCATTCCATTATTAATTTCTTTTATAATAGATAAAGCAATGTTCTTTGTTTCTTTTATAGATTCATCAGATGGTTTTATTTCAAAAAGAATATGTCTTACTTTATGTTCTGTAGGAAAAGAAGGAATACTATCTTTATAAACATTAAAAAAAGATTCAACTTCTGGACGAGTAATTTGAATATTCATTGTTAATTGATTTGTATATTTTTCAGCAATTAATTTCCCCTCCATATCATCTCTATAAGATCTTTTAAAATCTGATATTTTTTTACCCAAAACTTGTTCAGCTGCCTCTTTACTTCCTGATTGTGATATTATATTATCTATTTGTCTTTCAAGAGCTTTTTCAACATCTTTTTCTAAAACAGTTACAGAATCAACTTCTGCCATTTTTATAATAACTAACTGTTCAATCATACTTTCTGATGCTTTTAATAAAAGATCATTATATTTTTTAGGACTAATTGAAGGATTAATATTTTCTTGTGCTGCTAAAGCATTTGCAGCTAAAACAACATCACTTAATAATACAATTTTGTCGTCGACAACAGCTGATACTTTGTCTAATAAAATATTCTGTTGTGAAAACAAAAATCCACAAAAAAATATTAATAAATAACGTTTTATTTTAGTATTCATTTCTTTTTTAAATTAACATTTCGTTTCACGTGAAACCAACGCTTTAAATATACTAATAAAATTGATATATCTGTTGGTCTAATACCATTAATACGCTGTGCTTGACCAATTGTTTCTGGTAATATTTGTATAAGCTTTTCTCTACTTTCATTAGAAATGCTTTTTATTTCATTATAATCAAAATCAGCAGGAATAATCATATCTTCATATACTTTTGTTTTTTCTATTTCTTCCTTTTGTCTATTTATATAACCACTATATTTTATTTTTGTTTCTGCTTCAAACAGAATTTCTTCTATAAAATTTTTATTTATATTATTCATTTGAATTTTTTTTATTTTTGGAAGGTTTTTTAATAAAACTTTTGGTCTTTTTAAAAGATTTGAGGCTTTTGTTGGTTGATTTATTTCTTTTTCACCAGACTTTTTTAAAAAAGGATTAATATCTTCAGGTTTAATATTTGTTTTATTCAAAATGTCCTCAACCTCTTTTGTCTTTTTTACTTTTTTTGTTAGATCTTTTATCATTTTCTCGTCTAAAAGATTAAATTTCTTTGAATATTTTAATAATCTTTGATCAGCATTAGACGCCCTTAATTGAAGGCGGTATTCTGCTCTTGATGTAAACATTCTATATGGTTCGTTTGTGTCTTTTATAACCAAATCATCAATTAATACCCCTATATAAGCATCATTTCTTTTTAACCTTAATTCTTTTTCTTTTTTTATTTTTAAAGAAGCATTTATTCCGGCCATCAACCCTTGAGAAGATGCCTCTTCATATCCTGAGGTCCCATTAATTTGTCCAGCAAAAAATAAACCCTCTATTTTTTTTGTTTCAAGGGTATTTTTTAATTGAGAAGGAAAAAAGAAATCATATTCTATAGCATACCCCGGTCTTAAAAATTCAACATTTTCTAAACCTTTAACAGATTTTAAACACTTTAACTGTATATCTTCAGGCAGACTTGTAGAAAAACCATTAACATAGATTTGTTCAGAATTTGTCCACTCAGGCTCAAGCTGTAATATATGGCTTGGATTATGTGAAAACTTATATACTTTATCTTCTATTGATGGACAATATCTTGGGCCAGAAGAATCAATATCTCCAGAATACATAGGAGACTTATTAATATTTTTTAATATTAAATCATGTGTTTTTTTATTTGTTCTAAAAGCAAAACAGGGCTCATCTTTTGGTATAAATTTTTTTGTGTGATAAGAAAGAGGTTTTGGTTTTTTATCCCCAAACCCCGGTTCCCCCGAAGACCAATCAACTGAGGATCTTTTTATTCTAGGAGGGGTTCCCGTTTTTAATCTACCAGACAAAAAACCAAGAGATTGTAAAGACTCTGTTATTCCAATAGAATTTTCTTCCCCCATTCTTCCTGCTTTAATTTTTTTCTCTCCAATGTGAATTAGTCCATTTAAAAATGTGCCACATGTTAAAATAGCAGAAACACAAAAAATTTCTTCTCCAGAGGATAAAACAACAGACTTTATTTTTCCCCCTTTTTCGGTTATAGACACAGCCTCTCCCTTTAAAACAGGCAAACCGACTCTTTTTATATGTTTTTGAACAGTTTTTTCATATTTAATTTTGTCAATTTGAGATCTGGGAGACCAAACAGACCTTCCTTTTGATAAATTTAGGGTTTTGCTTTGAAGGGTACACATGTCAGCAAACATGGCCATATGTCCACCAAGAACATCAAGCTCTTTTACCATTTGTCCTTTTGCAAGACCTCCAATTGCTGGATTACAAGACATTCTTCCAACAGATTTTGTGTCCATAGAAACAAGAACTACATTAATTCCCATTTTTTGAGCAATTAGAGAAGCCTCTATTCCAGCGTGTCCACCGCCAACAACAACTAAATCATATTTATTTTTTATGCGTTTCACGTGAAACTATTTTCCTACACAAAAAGAAGAAAAAATAGAACTTAAAATATCTTCTTTTGTGGTTTTTTTTGTTATTTTGTCGAGATAAAAAATAGAAGAATTTAAATCTTCTACAACGAGCTCTAAAGAGGTTTCTGTAGAAAGCCCCTTTAGGGCCAACTCCATGTGTTCTTTTGCCCTTCCGATGTTTTCTACCTGCCTTTTTGATGTTAAAATAAAAGAAGAAACAGAACTTCCTCCCGAAAGCTTTTTTGTTATAAGGTTTTTAAGGGCTTTAATGTTTTTTCCATGTAATGCAGAAATTTGAATATCATATTCCCCAGAGGCTGGCTTTTTTATATCTGATTTGTTAAATATGTATATATATTTGTTGTCTTTCTTTTTTCTTTTTTCTTTTTTTCCTAAAAAAAGAACCAAATCAGCAGATAAAAGCTCTTTTTGAGTTTTATTTATCCCCTCTCTTTCTATTTTATCTTTTGTTTTTCTAATGCCGGCGGTGTCTTTTAAAACAATGGGCATTCCCTTAAGGTTTATTGTGTCCTGAAGAACATCCCTGGTTGTTCCCGGCACCTTGCTTATAATTGCTCTTTCTTGTTCTAAAAAAAGGTTAAAAAGAGTGGATTTTCCCGCGTTTGTTGGCCCAGCAATAACAACACTTGCTCCGAGGTTTAAAATGTTTGTTTTTTTGAACCCAGACAGAGCCTCTTCCATTTTGTTTTTTAATAACAGTACTTTTTGAGAGCTTTTTGTAAAAAGATCAGGCTGAAGCCCTTCTTCTGATATGTCTAAATTAAACTCTATCTCTCCAACAACAGAAATAAGGGCTTCTTTTGCAGAAGAAATGTTGGCAGAACTTGCCAGAAAGATAGGCTCTTTTTGTAAATTCCCCAGGCTCTGCTATTCGACAACCAAAAGAACAGGCCAAAGAAATAATTTGGTCCACTATAATTGGGTTTCCGTGACAAGATATTTCGGCAAGATCTTCTCCTGTGTAGGAGTTTGGCCCAAAAAAAACAGTAACAATTCCTTCATCAAAAACAACACCGTCCTTATCTAAAAAAGAAGAAAGAAATGGGGAACTGTGTTTTATTTTTTTTGTGTTTTTTTGAAGAGAGAGAACAAAGTCTTTTGTTTTTGGGCCAGAAACCCTAACAACAGAAAGGGCGCTGGAGCCAAACGGGGTTGAGCAGGCAACAACCGTGTCCACGCCTACTTCTCGTTGTTTATAATTTTTTGTTGAACAAGCTGTATTACATTAAAACAAAAATAATAAAGGTTTAAACCAGACGGAAACCCATAAAAAAGAAAAAACATCATACCAGGAAACATATATTTCATCATTTTTTGTGTTGCTTCTTGTGCCGGGTCTCCTGAAACCTGTCCGGCTGAAGCGCTTTGCATGGTGTAATACATTGATATAGACATTAAAAAAGGAAGAACATTTATAGGAACAGAACCAACCATAAAAAGGGTGTCAGGGGAAGCAAGGTCGGTAATCCAGAGGAAAAAAGACTCTCCCCTAAATTCAATTGTATTTCTAAAAACCATAAAAACAGCTATAAGAACAGGAAATTGGATAAGCATTGGAAGACATCCGGCAAGAGGATTTACTCCGCTCTCCTGAAAAAGAGCAGCCATTTTTTGTTGTTGCAGAGCCGGGTCGTGTTTGTACTTTGTTTTTATTTTGTTTAGCTCCGGCTGAATTTCTTGCATCTTTTTTGAAGACCTTAACTGTTTTGCCATAAGAGGGTAGGTTGCTGCCTTAATAAGGACAGCAAACAAAATAACAACAACACCATAATTAGGAACTATCCCATATAAGAAAACCATTGTTGCATAAACCAGCCAAGAAATAGAAGAAAGCCATTGCCAACCTAAAATTTTGTCTTCTAGCCCAACCCCGAGAGAAGAAACCTGTTCATATTCAAGCGGCCCAAAAAAGAGAGTTGTTTTTCTAAGGTTTATCTCCTGTTTTGTAGATATGCCAACCTCCGGCCTTTCAGAAGAGCCCCCCTTTGTTATTTCAACCTCATCAGTTCTTTGTGGAACAAAGAAAACGCCAAAATATTTTGTTCTATATCCAACAAAATCAGTGTTTCCAGAATATTGTTTAGAGCCAAGAGATATTTCAGAGGCCCCGCCACCAAAAAGACTTGCAGACCCAACCCTATAAGATTGAATGCTTCCGTTTTGACTAACAAGCCCCTCCAAAAACAAGGACTCTTGTTTGCTGTTTTCTGTTAGGCGAACACCTCCCGCCCACTGCAGTTTAAACTTGTTATCAAGAATAATTGTCTCGAGATCTTCTATATCAACGTCGACATCAATAGAGTAGCTGTTGTTTTTAAATGTAAGGCTTTTTTTGGCTAGGGCTCCGCCAACTTCTATATAAAAAGAAAGTTTTTGAAAGTCGTCGTCCTGAACAAGTGAAACCTTTTTTGGTAAAGAGCTAGCAAAGCTCCAAAAGTCTTCTAAAAAAATTTCTTCCCCAGAGTCGTTAATAAAAGAAACCAAAAGATTGTTTTGGTTTATTGTGTCTATAAGCTGAATTTTGTCTTCACCGTCTTTTAGGTGATCTCTTACAACAAAAGAGGAAATAGAGCCCCCATTTTTATTGCTAATAACAGCAGAATAAAGAGAGGTTTCTATTTCAAAAAAAGTTTCTTCGAGCTCACTGCTAACAGCAGCCTCTCTGTTGATATTTTCAGGTAAAACTTTTTTTAAAGGCTTTTTTTGTAAAGGTGAGTTGGTTTTGGTTGGTAAGACCTCTTCTTGGGGTGGTGTGTTTTTTTCTTCTGGGAAAACAATGTCTAAATATGTTGGCCAAAAAAGCAAAACAAGACCAATTAAAACAAAACCAATAAGGGTGTTACGACTCATTTTATAGTAAAATTAAGAAACAGTAAGCTTTTTACGGCCCTTTTTTCTTCTTGAAGACAAAACTCTTTTACCTGCTACAGTCGCATTTCTCTTCATAAAACCGTGCTTGTTTTTTCTCTTTCTGTTGCTTGGCTGATATGTTCTTTTCATAGTTCTTCCTCGCCGAAATATAGGATATATAATCCATTTTGTGAAACAATAAAACACGAAAAATTGAAAACAAAGCCTTGCTGAAAGAAAAAAACAATATTACACTAATACAGTGTAATGCAGAACTTATGTTGATAACTTGTGGATAACTATGGACTATAAAAAAATATGGAAAAAAGCGAATGGGGAACTAAAAGCCTCCTTGCCCGAGCACGCATACAAGGCCTGGATAGAAACCCTTGTTCCTATTGGTCTTACAAATGGTGTGTTTATTCTTGAGGCCCCAAACCGCTTTGCCCACGAATGGATCAACAATAACTACTATGATTTTCTTTTTGAGGCAATTAAAGAGCATGCTCCAGGGGTAGAGCTCAAAATATCAATAGCCTCACCATCAACACAAAGCGTTTTATCAGAAGAATTAAATAAAAAAGAGCCAACAAAACAAAGCAATGCCGGGAAAAGGCACAACATAAACCCAAACAACGTTTTTAGCGCCTTTATTGAAGGACCACACAACGAGTTTGCTAAAAAGGCGGCCACCCAAGTTTCACAAAACCCTGGAGACGGAGCCTTTAACCCTCTAATTATATATGGAGGGGTTGGGCTTGGAAAAACCCACCTGCTACACGCAATTGCAAACGCCCTTATAGACGGGAAAAAACCAATGAACGTTGTTTTGGCGTCTTCTGAAAAATTTACCAACGACTTTATAGCAAGCATACAAGAAAACAAGTCTCTGGACTTTTCAAAGGTCTATAGAAAAGCAGATGTTCTTCTTATTGACGATATTCAGTTTTTTCAAGGAAAAGAACAAACACAAGAACAGTTTTTTCACACATTTAATGATCTTTTAAATTCGGGAAAACAGGTTGTTATGACGGCAGACAGATACCCGGGAGAAATGGTGGGCTTGCAAGACAGGCTTTTGTCTAGGTTTGAATCTGGTTTGCATGCAGACATTCAACCCCCAAACTTTGAAACTCGAGTTGCCATTCTTGCCGCAAAAGCAAAAGAAAACAAAGTAAAAATTGAATCAAGGTTTTTAGAAACAATTGCCTCATACGTTAAAACAAACATCAGAGACCTTGAAAGCTGCGTTACAAAGCTTTTAGCCCACGCAACCTTTTCTGAAAAGGGGATTACTCAAGACCTTGTAGAGTCTGTAATTAGAGAAAGGCTTGGAGACCAGGCATATGGACAGACAACAATACAGGACATTATAAACAGGGTCTGTACAGTTTTTTCTGTTACAGAAGAAGAAATTGTTGGAAAGTCTAGAAGAAAAAACATAGCAGAAGCAAGACAGGTTGTTGCTTACTTGTCCAGAAAGATACTAGATATGCCGCTTAACTCAATTGGGCTTCACCTCGGGGGAAGAGACCATACAACAATTATGCATGCTGAGAAAAAAGTGGAAGAGCTTCTAAAAAAAGACGAAAGATTTAAAAGACGTGTTGACATTATACATAATGAGTTAAATTTGAGCTAATATGGCAAAAGGAACATTAAACAAGGTTTTGTTAATAGGTAGGCTTGGCCAAGACCCTGAAATAAGACACAGCCAGGACGGAAACGCTATAGCGTCTTTTAGCATAGCTACAAATGAAAGCTGGAGAGACAAAGAAGGAAACCAACAAGAAAAAACTCACTGGCACAACTGTGTTGCATTTGGACCAACCGCTGAAAAATATATCCAACCCTACGTAACAAAGGGCACGCTTGTTTGCGTTGAAGGGACCTTGCAAACAAGAAGCTGGGAAGACAAAGAGGGCAACACAAGATATACAACAGAGGTTGTTGCAAACCGCTTTGGCGGAGTTCAAATTCTCGGCCCCTCTGGTGGAGACAGCTCAGGAAACGAACCAATAAACCAAGAGACTTCTGTTTCAGAAGAAGACACAAGCCAAGCCCAAGAAGACGACCTTCCTTTTTAGTTAAAGTGACGTTTTCGGGCCCAAGAAACAAAATAATTAGAAGTGTTTTAGGCTGGACATCTGTCTTTGTTTGTTTTTTTATAACAAAAACAACCACAAAAGGAAAAGAAAATATCCCAAAAAAAGGACCATATATACTGGCACCAAACCACTTTAGCCTTTTAGACCCCTTTGTTTTGCACTCAAAACACAACAAGCTAACAACATATCTTATGGCAGAAGACCTAGACGATCTTGGCTGGAAAGAACTATGGATTCCGTGGCTTTATGGGGTGTTGTTGGTAAATCGAAAAACCCTTAGACCCTCAACTATAAAAGCCACACAAAAACAAATCAAAAAGAAAGAACCCATTTGTATTTTTCCAGAGGGAACCAGCGTTGGCAGAGGACTAAAACCCCTTAAAGATGGGGCGTCCTATTTTGCTGTAAAAAACAAAATACCAATTATTCCTGTGGCTCTTTCTGGAACAGAAACAATTGCTAAAAAATTAAAAAAGCTACAAAGGGCAAAAATAAAAATACAGTTTGGTGCTCCAATTTTAGCAAAAGAAGGGGAGGGCGTGTCAACAACAACTGAAAACATAAACAGGGCCCTTAGGAAAATGCTCCCAAAAAAATACCTTTAATTTCCAAAGCGAATAACAAGAAAAACACCGAGAAGGGTAATGCTCCCCCCCAAAACCACAGCAGAGGTAATAGGCTCTTGAAATAAAAAGAAGGCCCCAACAGAAGACACAACCGGTTCTCCGAGAGGAACCGCCGCCACCGTAGTGGTGGAAAGACTTTTAATTAAATAATAAAATATATTGTGCCCCACAACGGTCGGAACAAGAGCTAAAA
>LULN01000112.1_pt1 | contig 18387 bp, 20 predicted proteins | sample 728131 | NCBI WGS metagenome assembly LULN01 (sample SAMN03860288, study PRJNA289734) | marine metagenome | biome: seawater column; feature: ocean; material: water; isolation source: Red Sea water column Station 149 - depth 100m | place: Saudi Arabia: Red Sea | collected 2011-10-15 | depth 100 m
CTATTGTAGGTGCTTCTGACAAAGAAGGTAGTGTAGGTAGAGCAATTACATCAAACATTATGAAAGGTTACAAAGGAACAATTTATCCAATCAGTCCTACGCGTGAAACAGTTTTTGATAAAAAAGCATACAAATCAGTTTTGGATGTTCCAGGAAAAATAGATCTGGCAGTTGTTGTAACAAAAAATACTATTGTTCCGGCAGTGCTTGAAGAATGTGGAAAAAAGAAACTAAAAGGTGCTATTGTCATTACTGCTGGATTCAAAGAAGTTGATGAAGAAGGCGCAAAGTTAGAACAACAACTAAAAGATATTGCTAAAAAATACAAATTGCAAATTATCGGTCCTAATTGTCTTGGTGTGATGAATTTAGAACCTAAGACGATGATGAATTCAACATTTCTCAAAATTACTCCAAAATCTGGAGAAATTGCTCTCATCTCACAAAGTGGCGCAATATGTGCTGCACTAGTTGAAGATGCAAGTGCACAGGGTATTGGATTTTCCGCAGTAATTAGTATGGGTAACAAAGCTGACATGAGCGAAATTGATATGCTCAAGATGCTTGCTGAACATAAACAAACCAAAGTTATTGTCATGTATCTTGAAGATATGGGAAATGGTCAAGAATTTCTCAAGGTCTGTAAAGACATCACACGCAAAAAGAAAAAACCTGTTTTAGTACTAAAATCTGGAAGAAGCCCAGAAGGTGCTAAAGCTGCAATGTCACATACTGGTGCTTTAATGGGTTCTGATGAAATCTATGATGCATTACTAAAACAATCTGGTGCAATTCGTGTTGATACTATGGAAGAATTATTTGATTATGCAACTGCATTTTCAAAACAACCCCTTCCAATGAATGGTGATCTTGTAATAGTTTCAAATGCTGGTGGACCTGCTATTATCTCCACTGATGCTTGTTCTAAACTTGGAATAAAGATGGCAAAAATTGAAGAAATTAGAAAAAAAATTGATGCAGTAATTCCTCCATGGGGAAGCTCACGTAATCCTGTTGATATTGTGGGTGATGCAGATTTTAATCGATTTGAAAATGTCTTAAACGAAGTTTTAAAACACAAAAACGTTGGCTCTGTAATCTCTATGTGTACTCCATCTGCTACACTGAACTATGACAAACTTGCTGAAGTTATTGTATCAATGTCGAAAAAATACAAAAAAACAATGTTAGCTAGTCTTATGGGATTAGATGAAGGAATTACAAATCGTGAAATTCTTGCAAATGGAGATGTTCCTTACTATACATATGCAGAAGGTTCTATCCGTGCACTAAAAGCAATGCTCACTTTCACAAATTGGGTAAAAAATCCTTCTGGAAAAATCACAAAATTCACTGTCAAAAAAGATAAAGTGAAAAAAATTCTTGACAATGCAAAAAAAGAGAAAAGAACTGCTTTACTGGAAGAAGAAGGTCAAGAAATTCTTCGGGCATATGGTTTTCCATTACCTGCTAGTAAACTAGCAAAAACCAAAAAGGAAGCAGTATCTGCAGCCAAAAAAATTGGCTTCCCTGTGGTATTGAAAATTGCATCACCACAAATCATTCATAAATCTGATGCTGGTGGTGTCAAAGTAAATCTACAGAATGCAAAAGATGTTGAAAATGCATTTGATACTATAATAAAAAATGCAAAAAAATACAACAAGAAGGCTGACATTAAAGGAGTTCTTGTTGTAGAGATGGTTAAAGGTGGAAAAGAGATGATTATTGGTTCAAAACTAGAACCAGGAATGGGGCCTGTTGTAATGCTTGGAATGGGTGGAATTTATGTTGAAGTCCTAAAAGATGTTACATTCAAACTTGCACCAATGACAAATATTGAAGCTGATGATATGATATCATCAATTAAAACTAAAAAAATTCTTGAGGGCGTTCGAGGTGAAAAACCATCTGATGTGAAAAAACTTTCAGAATGCATTCAAAGATTATCTCAACTTGTATCTGACTTTAATGAGATAAAGGAATTAGACATGAATCCGGTTTTGGTAATGGAAAAAAATAAGGGCTGTAAGGTTCTTGATGTACGAATTGGCTTATAGTTAGGCACAGCTCTAATTGGAAACTTTTTAATTATTTGAATCAATAATGGAGAATAGACATGCAAAAAACCGTAAAACCGATCAGAACTGGTGAAGAATACATTGAAAGTCTCAAAGGTAGAGACTTGAAAGTTTACTTGTTTGGTGAACTAGTAAAAGAACCAGTTGATCATCCAATGATTCGACCTTCAATTAATGCAGTTGCAAAAACTTATGATCTTGCAGTGGAAGAAGAAGAACTCGCATTTCCTCATTCCTCAATCTCTGGTGAGAAAGTTAATCGCTTTTTACACATAGCTGAAAGTGCTGAAGATTTAGTTCTACAAAATAAAATGCAAAGAAAATTAGGACAACTTACTGGAACATGTTTCCAAAGATGTGTTGGTATGGATGCAATGAATGCATTACATTCTACAACATTTGAAATTGATGAAAAACACAGTACAAAATATCATGAAAGATTATTAGAATTTATTAAAATGGTTCAACATGAAAATTTGGTAATTGGCGGAGCTATGACTGATGTCAAAGGTGATAGAAGTCTTGCACCAAGTGAACAAGAAGATCCTGATTTGTTTTTACACATTGTTGATAGAGATGACAAAGGCGTCTATGTAACAGGTGCTAAGGCACATCAAACTGGTACAATTAACTCACACTGGATGATTGTAATGCCAACTATGAGATTACTTGAAAATGATAAAGACTATGCAATTGTTGGTGCACTTCCTGTAGATGCACCTGGAATCACTTACATTTACGGTAGACAATCTTGTGATACTCGTAGTATGGAACCTGGTGATATTGATGTTGGAAACTCTGAATATGGTGGACAAGAGACAATGGTCATCTTTGATCGTGTATTCATTCCAAACGAAATGATATTCATGGATGGAGAATACGAATTTGCATCAATGTTAGTAGAAAGATTCACTTGTTATCATAGACGAAGTTATGTTTGTAAAACTGGTTTAGGTGATGTCCTAATTGGTGCGGCTGCAGCAATTGCAGAATACAATGGAGTTCCTAAGGTATCTCATATTAAAGATAAAATTATTGAAATGACTCATCTTAACGAATCAATTTATGCTGCAGGAATTGCAGCATCATATCAAGGTCATAAAATGAAATCTGGTGTATTTCTAAACGATGACATGTTAGCAAATGTATGTAAACATAATGTTACCAGATTGCCATATGAATTAGCAAGACTTGCACAAGATGTTGCAGGAGGAATACTTGTTACATTACCATCTGAAGCAGAATTTAGAAGTGAAAAAACTGGTCCACTATTGAAAAAATACCTTAAAGGTAAATCTGGTATTGAAGTTGAAAACAGAATGAGAATTCTACGCTTAATTGAAAATATGACTATGGGTAGAAACGCAGTTGGTTACCTAACTGAATCAATGCATGGAGCTGGATCTCCGCAAGCACAAAGAATCCAGATTGCTCGCCAAATGCAATTAGGTTACAAGAAACAACTCGCAAAAGACTTGGCTAAAGTTAAAGAATCACCTGAAGAAGCAAAAGAAAATTCTGAATATTTCAATCGTGTATTCAAAATACCTGAAAAGTAATTTTATTAAATTTCTTTTTTATCGTCATCTGTTGACTCTGAAGATTTAGTATACACTGAATCACTATTCTTTTTCAAAGTTTTGTCTAAATCATCATCTATTTTTTTGCCTAGTGTATCATCTGTTGATTCCTCCTGATTTTTCTCTAAAGTATCAACTGACTCATTAACTTCTGAACTATCTTTTGTATACTGAAATTTCATTTTTTTCTTTTCCTTATCAGCAAAGTGTTTTACAACCATTACTCCAATAATAACTGCAATGATTATGTAATTGATTGGAGGTTGAAGAATTTGTGTTATATATCCAACTTGTGGGATCACATACTCAACCTTTCCTAGATACTCTTTTTCTGTGATTGGATAATCTGTACCTGCAATTGATGAAGGATTTGCATCTCCTTTTGTTCTTACTATCTTTTGTTCATCTGTAGACAGGTCTAAACTAACCCTATGTACGATAACTCTCTCTTTTCCTTGTTCATACAATTTAGGTGAATAAAATACAATTATGTCTCCTTTCTCTACATCTTCAAATGGAGTATTACCTTCAACTACAATCACATCATAAACTTCTAATGCTGGAATCATACTCCCACTTGAAACCACGTAAAATGGATTTGCAGTTCCAAAAACTGCTTGTAATCCAAGCCAAATTACTGCAATAGCTACTACAATAATCACTATATCCTTTATGAGATTTTTTGAACTTGAACCCAAATTATGTTTGCTCGCTGAATTACTTAGATAAATCTTCTCGAAAAGCTATAACTGGGCTCCGCAACTTTCACAAAATTTAGAGTCAGGCTTGTTATCAAAATTACAACTAGGACAACGTAGACCTTCTCCTACTGGAGTCTCCACCGAACCTTGTTTTGCTTTTCCAATTCTTTTTGCTGTTTCATCAAATACATCCATACCAAAAATGGATCTAAATGTATCTCCTCCTAAACTTGGTTCTGGTGCAACTTGTGGTTGCACTGTTTCTTGTTCAGTAAATGTATCGAAATCTGAAAAACTTGTTTCTTGTTGTTGCTCAATTGGATTTGCTAGTCCAACATCCATTTGTTCATCTGGTTTTCTAAAATCTCTATATTCTGCAATAGTTGAACCACATTCATTACAGAGATATTTTCCTCTTTCAACTAAAATTAAATTCTCAGCAACTTCTTCATTTGGATTTTCAAATTCTATTTTAGGACTGCCCTCAAATTCTTTCTCACATGTATTGCATGTATACTTTGAAATTTTTTCAGATTCTAATCTTCCTATAGGTGCTAAAAATAGATCAGGCCCACCAAGATTTCCTTTACTTTGTTGTTCATCTGTAACTCGTGCCATAACGAATCCGCCTGAACCTCTAAGTTTTTTTAATCTAAGCTCTGCACTCATGAATTCTTACCTCTAAGACGTCATTTAAGTATATTTTGAAAAATATTACCTAACCATTCTATTTTGACATAACTAAGAATACATTTTTAGATGTGAAATTTTGATAAAATTTGGTCATTATGGCAATAACTGAAATTGAAGATCCAAAATCATGGGAAACAGATGTCATGAGCTCAGATAAACCAGTCTTTGTAGACTTTTGGGCTCAATGGTGTGGTCCATGTAGAATGGTTGGACCTGTTGTGGAAGAACTTGCTGGAGATTATGATGGCAAAGTCAACTTTGTAAAGGTTAATGTTGATAATGCACAAGAGATTGCACAAAAATACAATATCTTTAGTATTCCGACACTAATTCTCCTTAACAAGGGTGAAGTCATAGCTCAACAAGTTGGTGCAGGCTCAAAAGAAACGTACCAAAACATGATAGATAGAGCACTCGAAAAAATTTAGGCTCTACTAATTTTTCTCTTTTTATTCTAAACTATTAATATTAGATTCTCCTCATTGAATTATGTCACTAGGTGAAATTGATACACTAAATCTCACTTTTGAAAAACTTCAAGCATTATTTGATGAATCTCAAGGATACTATGAATCATTTCTTGATGCAAATAATCTGTATAAAGCAGGAAAACTAACAGATAAGGAATTTTTTCAAAAATTAGGTGATTACACCGTGGCATATTCTGCACTCGAATTCTTAGCAATCAAATCATTAATGGAAATGAAAAAAACTCTTGACCGTGTTTCATCAGGCGGTGCCGGAGGGGGAACACATTCTCCTGGATTAATGCCTGGAATGGGCCAACCTGGAACGATGCCCGGTATGAATCCGGGTGCACGTGTAGGAACTGCTGAAAATCCTGCTGGTGGTCCACCTTCTGTAATGTCTGCTCCTGATGCATTTAATCAACCAGGAACTTTACCATCCCCTGATCCTTCATTGCTACCTCAAAAAGAAACTGGAGGTGCATGTACTTCGTGTGGCGCATCATTGAGACCTAATGCAAAATTCTGCACCAAGTGTGGCGCAAAACAATAATTCTTAACTTAGATTAACACCACATTCTCTACAAAATTTTGCTGTAGCTGAATTTTTGGCACCACATTCAGAACAAAATTGTTCTTCTCCAGATGATTCTGCATTTGCACTCCCATACATTGAAGATCCAAGAACTGCTCCAGTTGGAACATATTTTTCATCATCGATTATTTCTACTGGTGCATAGTCTTTTTCCTCAACGTAAGTGTATAATCTTGGAATACTTTCTTCTTTTTGTTCAGGATCTGGTACCATATCTCCTAACCAAAATGAAAATCGCATTAATGTTAGCTCTGGTGTTGAAAATGCCAATGTATGTGCTGACATGTAATCATTTGCTGCCTGTTTACCGTTGAATACTTTCATGATGAGTATTTCATTTTTCAATGTATAATGCTTTCGAGAAGTGGACCGAGAGGGAATCGCACCCTCGACATCCACGTTGCGAACGTGGCGCTATACTCCTAAGCCATCGGCCCCAGTAATGACATTTTTTGATAGTGTATATTCATTTTTACTCTACTAATATAGATGAAAATTGTAGAAAAACTGATGACTTACGATCTAATCATTACAGATTCCCATGTCATGACCCCAAATGGAATGGTTGAGAAAAATATTGTAATTGATTCTGGAAAAATAAAACTAATTACTAATGATACGCCTAGTTGTGACAAAAAAATTAATGGTTCTGGTCTTGTTAGTATTCCTGGTGTAATTGACCCTCATGTACATTATGGTGTATACTCTCCGATAGATCAGGCAGCAAAAACAGAATCTCATGCTGCAGCTATTGGTGGCGTTACAACCATGATTCGAATGTTTAGATTAGAAGGCTCATACAAGGATTCTTTACAAAAACATCTACTCGCAAGTCAAAACTCACATTATATTGATTACACAATACATGCATCAATTTTTGATACTAGTCAGATAGATGAGATGAAATACTGTACTGAAAACCAGATACTTTCTTTCAAAATTTACATGAATCTTGGTGGTGATGTTGGTCATGTTTACATGGAAATGAATCCAGGGGAAGAAAAATTAATCTCATCTCATGTTAACGTGACAAATGAATTAGTTGAAAAAATTGTTAAACGTGCAGGAGAACTGAAATGTCCTGTTCTGGTACATGCAGAGGATTATCAAGAATGTGCATGTGCAATGAAAACTGAACAAGAGAAAAAACATGATGGTCTTAATTCTTGGTCAGAAAGTCGATCACCTGACTTTGAAGCAAAATCAATCAAAACTATTTGTGAATTTGGACGAAAGTATGACTGTGTCATCTATTTTGTTCATATTGGATCAAAACTTGCTTTAGAACAAATACAAATAGAAAAAAATAATGGAACTAAAATTTTTGTTGAAACATGTCCGCATTATCTTACATTGTCTCATGAGACACAAGATGGTTATCTTGCAAAAGTTATGCCTCCTATCAGAACAAAAAATGATGTAGAGTACGTTTGGGAATCATTACAAAAAAATCATATTAATACAATAGGAACTGATCATGTTGCAAACCAATTAAAACTAAAACTTGGCGGTGATGATGTATGGGGTGCTTTAGCCGGTTTTCCTGGAATTGGAACATCATTACCAATATTACTTAGTGAAGGAATAAACAAAAATCGAATTACACTAGATCAACTTGTAAATCTAACAAGTGCTAATACGTCAAAAATATTTGGATTATCTGGCAAGGGAAATATCTCGACCGGATTTGATGCTGATGTCACTCTGATTGATCTAAAAAAAGAAACAAAAGTTTCTCCTGAACTTTTTGGTGGATTCTCTGACTATCTTGTTTATGATGGATGGAACTTGAAGGGATGGCCTGTCAAAACTATTGTGAGAGGTACTCTAATAGCTGAAGATTTTGAGGTTGTAGGAAAACCTGGATATGGAAAACTCGTCTCACGAAGTCTAGGTTAAAACATCAAATTTTCCATTTTCTTTTGCTTTGTAAATGATATCTGGTTTTCTTGTAAATATTCCAACTTCTATTACTCCTGCAATGTTGAGTAATTTTTGTTGTAAGATTTTTGGATTTTTTATTACTCCAAAATCGCAATCTAGTATTATGTTGGAATTTTCAGTAACAAATGGATAACCTCTGTCTAAAATTCTAAGCTCTGGTTTTCCACCTAATTTTTCAATTTTTTTCCAAACAATTTGTCTTGCTAATGGTTGAACTTCAACTGGAATCATTCTGCTAAAGTTTTTAACAAATTTTGAACTATCTGCCATGATGATAACCTTTTTTGCAGCACTGATCAAAATATTTTCTCTTAACAATGCTCCGCCCCCACCTTTTATCAAAAATTTATTTTTATCAATCTGATCCGCACCATCAAACACTAAATCAATCTTATCAATCTGATCTGCTTCAATTAGTTCTAACCCACCTTTCTCTGCAATTAATTTAATTTGCATAGATGTTGGAACGCATTTTACTTGAATTTTTTTTGTTTTGATATATTTTGATAATGATTTTACTAATGCAGTTGCTGCTCGTCCACTTCCTAAACCTAACACGTATCCATCTTTTACATTCTTCAAAGCATCTAAAGATAATGCCTTGATGGCATCATCAAATGACATTAATCGACCTCTGCTTGTTCAATTTTTGATAAAGTTTTAAGAATTTTTGATTTTATTTGTTCAATGTCATCATCTTCATCATCGATATCTGACTCTTCTGGTAATTCTACAACTGGTGATGGCATTTCATTAATACTTGGTTTTGTTATTTGTTCTACAACTGGTTGAGGTTTTTCTTCAACAACGGGGATTACTTCTTGTTCTTTAATTTCTGGAATTACTTCTCTTGGTTTTTCTGTTATTTTTGGTTTCATTGGTGCTGGTGGAATTACATCACTGCTTAACTGTGATAACATTTGATCATACTTTGATTGTTTGACAGGATCTAATTTTGGCAATGATGTTAGTGTTGTAATCTCAAACTTCTTTGAACTCTTACCCACAAATTCTTCGATTGGTTTTTCAAAGACTGGTTTTGTTTTTTCCTCTACAGTTTCTACTCTTGCCTGTTTTTTCTCACTTGTCTTAATCTCTGCTTCTTTTTGTGATTGTGCTACTTGAATCTTTGATGTAAGCTCGTAAAGTCTTTGATCAAGTTGCGATAGTTTTTGATCCATTAATGTAATTAATCCATCGCCTAGAGGGCCCAAATCTGGATGTTTACTTGCATTTTCTAATTTTTCAATTCTAGTAATTACTACGCCTAGTTGATGTTGATATTTTAGTAATAATCTGTCTTTTTGAATTTTTGTTAAATCTCCTTCATTTTGGTATAGTCTTGCAATTGTTTTTGTTAGAATATCTTTTTCAATTTGTAAAGAATGTAATTGACTTACAACATGTGAATTTGAACCGATTGTTGGAGTTTGTAATTTAGTTTTTGATTTGGAAAATAGTTTCAACATTAATTATAACGCAGGTACGCTCCGTTTAATCCAATTGTATTTTCGTCTTTTTGCATCTGGATATCCACAACTTGCACATCTATCTAGACGTCTGTGTAATGTATTTTTTCCACATCTTCTACATCTGATATGTGTGTGAGCCTTTGAATGCTTACCCATTGATGGCGTGCCTCTAGTCATTAGAAAACACCTATTCTGCTGGAGGAGATATCATAACAACATTATCTCCACGAACTACAATGGATCCTAGACTTTTTGAATCGCCTTCAGAAGGGATCTCTTCTGATTGGTCGAGTAGCAGGTTCATGTGTTGATCAAAACCTTGTAGCATACCTGTAATGGTTTTGCCACCTTTGAGCTTGATCAGTACCTTTTTGTTGATACTTTCATCGAGTACTTTTACTGCCATATCTACGGACATTTATTTCACTTATTGATTCCAATAATGAGGAGTATATTAAACGTTCACTGGTTAAAATTTCGTTTTGTTTCAGTAAGCCAAGTTTGACTCTTTTGCAAGATTATCCACAACTTCCTTAATGATTTCTCTTCCTAGTTTCGCAGAAGATTTTGTTGGATCGCCCCAAACCCCATTTCCTGTAACTTTTGGAAATGATTTTTGGGCTAACTTGTTAATTCTTGATATTTCTTGTTTTGACATTCCTTCCGTATCAAATCCTTTTTTTGCTTTTTTCATATTGACATTTTTTGAAATTGCAAGCATTATTGAAGTCTCAACGTTTCCAGCATGATCAAATTCCCTACTCATATGCTTCCAATACGAGAATATCTTGATTTTTCTTCTAGTATTTTTCCTCTCAAAACTTTTCAATGAATCCAGATTTCCATAATGACCATTGATGATTAGAATCTTAGAAATCCCATTTTTGATGAGTGATTCACATATATCTTCCAAAATTTTTGATAATGTTGATTTTTTAACGCTTAGATTGAAAAATGGAAAATGTTCATCTGAAATTCCATATGAAATTGTTGGAAGAAGCAAACCATTAATTTTTTCTGATAATCTAAATGCAATTTCTGTAACAATGTCTGAATCTGTTGAAATTGGTAAATGTGGCCCATGTTGTTCAATTGAACCTATTGGAATAATTGCAATCTGTTTCTTCCTCTTAATCATCTTTCTTAGATCAGGATCAAATTGATCACGAATAATCATCAAATCACTTTGTATGGACTTTTCTCCATCTAACTTCCAATTTGTCTGCTAGATGCATCTTTACTGCTTTTAACAAAACCTCTGCTTCAAGTTTTTGTCCTGCTCGTTTAATTGATTCTAGTGTATGTTCAGGTCTAACATTGAATGAATCCTGGAAAATTATTGGTCCTTGATCAAGGTTCTCTGTTACATAATGGGATGTAACGCCAATAATCTTTGTTCCTCTCTCATATGCTTGTGCATAAGCCATTGCTCCAGGAAATGCAGGAAGTAATGATGGATGAATATTGATTATTCTATTTGGATATCTCCAAACAAAGTTAGGTGTTAAAATTCTCATATATCTTGCCAATGCGATCAAATCAATGTCATATTTTTTACAAACTCCAATAATCTTTGATTCAGCTTTGTCTTGATTTTTTTCATCAATCAATACAAAAGGTAATTTTGCTTTCTTGGCAATAGATGATAACGTATTTTCTGTACCTATTACAACTGCGATCTTTCCTTTCAGTTCATTCTTTCTTTGTGCGCGAATCAATGATTCAAGACAATGTGGTTCTTTTGTAACAAATACTGCGATATTCTTTTGTGAATTTGATTCATGATGGGTATTAACCTCCATACGCAATTGTTTACCTAATTTCTCTAAATCTGAATCAAATCTCTTAACATCAATCTTTTTTGTGAATGATGCTTCTAAATACATGCCAAATAGACCTTTGATTACATTCTGATTCACTCTTTCAAGGTTACCCTTTCTCTCAAAAACAAAATTTGTGAAATTAGCTACAATTCCCTCCTTATCTTTTCCTACTACTGTAATTCCAATTAGTGTTTTTTTCAATGCGGTAATTTTTCAATGATCTCATATATGCTTAAGGTATTTTGTAAAAAAAACCAATGATGCGGGTGGTGGGATTCGAACCCACGAACTCCTGAGAGACAGGGTCCTAAACCCTGCGCCTTTGACCAGGCTGGGCGACACCCGCAACGAATGTGCAACAACAGACAAATTTATCGGTATTGAATTGACAATATGAAAAAATTATTTGGTACGAATGGCGTTCGTGGTGTTTTTTCAGAGGACTTTACACTAGAATTTGTTAATGATCTTACGATGTCTTTGGCAGCATATTTCAAAAAAGGAAAAATTTTGGTTGGATATGACGGCCGACATTCTAGTCCAATAGTTGCAAAGATTGTTTCTTCAACATTAAATTATTCAGGTTTGGATTGTTATATGGCTGGACTCGTACCAACACCCTGTTTAGAATATGCAACAAAAAAACTGGGTTATGATGGAGGATTGATGATAACTGCATCTCATAATCCTCCTCAGTATAATGGAATCAAACCCGTAGCTTCTGATGGTGTTGAAATATCTCGTGATGATGAAAAAATAATCGAAAAAATTTATGATGAAAAGAACTGGATTAAAGGAGATTCATTTGGAAAAACACTAGAAGAAAAAAATGTTATTTCTACATATCTTGATGGAATAATTTCTCTAGTCGACACAAGTGCTATTAAAAATAAAAAATTCAAGGTTTGTTTGGATCTTGGAAACGGAGCGCAATCTGTTACTGCAAAAAAGCTATGTGAAAAATTGGATTGTGACATTTTTACAATTAATGAAGAAATAGACGGCGATTTTCCTGGACGTGGATCTGAGCCTACTCCTCAAAATTTAGGCAAGTTATCTGATTTAGTTATTAAAACAAACTCTAATCTTGGAATTGCATTTGATGGTGATGGAGATCGTAGTATTTTTTGTGATGAAAATGGAAAAATTTTGACCGGTGATAGTTCTGCATTACTTTTATGCAGTTATCTCTTAGAAAAATATCCTAATTCACAAGTTGTGACCTGCCTAAATTCTGGCAACATCATTGAGAGTATTGTACAGAAAAGCAATTCACATGTAGTACGAACCAAGGTTGGTAGCGTAGAGGTTTCCAGAAAAATGGTATGTGATGATGCATTAGTTGGATATGAAGAAAATGGAGGATTCATGTTTGGAAAGCATAATCATGTTAGAGATGGTGCTATGACTTTGGCATTAATGTTAGACTTACTATCAAAGTCAGAAATTAGTCTTAGTGAAAATATAGAAAATTTACCGCCTAATTATACAACCAAAACCAAGATAGAATGTTCTTTGGAACAATCAAAAATTGTTATTTCTGAACTTTTGAAAGAATTTCCAACTTCTGACACTTCTGATGGAATAAAAATTCAGGTTGATCAGGATAATTGGGTCATGATTAGACCAAGCGGTACTGAACCTATAATCCGAATATATGGTGAATCAAACTCTCAAGATAATCTTGATTCTTTAATCTCTAATTTTGTTGCAAAAACCAAATCAATTCTCTCCTGATAACATATTTAAGACCATTTTAGAGCATGCTCATAATGGCTAAAGCATATTACGTCAAATTTGAAACACCAGAAGAACTTGTTAGTCCGATCCTAGAAGCACTTAGAGTATCTGCTACTTCTGGCAAAGTCGTAAGAGGTACAAATGAAGCAACAAAAGCCATTGAACGTGGAATTAGTAAATTAATCATTATCGCAGAAGATGTTGAACCTCCAGAGGTTGTTGCACATCTTCCACTAATCTGTGAAGAACAAAAAGCAGCTTATGCATTTGTTCCAAGTAAACAAGAACTTGGAAAAGCTCTTGGAATTGATGTCACATCCGCTGCCGCTGCTATATTAGATTCAGGAGATGCACAACACATTGTTGATGAAGTAGTTGCATCACTCGCTAAACTAAAAGGTGGCTCGACTGAACAATGAGTCAACAACCAGAATCTGAACAATTAACTCCTGCAGACATTATACAAATTGTTGGTAGAACTGGCATTGCAGGCGAAGTTATTCAAGTTAGAGTAAAAGTTCGTGAAGGTAAAGACAAAGGACGTGTTCTTACTAGAAACGTAAAAGGTTCTCCACGGGTAGGCGAAGTACTAATCTTACGTGAAACTGAACGTGAGGCAAAGAAACTACATTAGTGATAATTATGAGTCTTTTAGTAAAACCATGCAGTTTTTGTGATCGTCCGGTCGCAAAAGGTACTGGAACAATGTTTGTAAAAAACGACGGCACTGTACTCTGGTTCTGTTCTGCAAAATGTAAAAAAAATTACATGGTTCTCAAAAGAGACCCAAGAAAATTCAAATGGACAAACAAATACGTCAAAGGCGGAATTAAACAGAAGAAGTAAATTGTCTGAACAAACATTATTCATTGTCAAACCTGACGGTGTAAAAAGAAAATTAGTTGGAGAAATAATTTCACGATTTGAAAAAAAAGGATTTACAATTTTAAAATTAAAAATGTTCACATTCACCAAAGAATTAGCCACAGAATTTTATTCAGTGCATAAAGATAAACCATTTTTTGGTGAATTGTTAGAATACATCACATCTGGTCCTGTAGTTGTTACTGTAGTTGAAGGAAATAATGCTGTTGCAACAACAAGACAAATGGTGGGTGCAACAAAATCATTTGAAGCAGAACCTGGTTCAATACGTGGAGATTTTGGTTTAGGTTTCACTGAAAATATTATTCATGCATCTGATTCAACTGAAAGCTTTGATAAGGAAGTAAATGTGGTATTCAAGTGATTCACATTGCGTATCAGACAACCCATTGTGGCCGTTCTAGGCCATGTTGATTCCGGCAAAACATCTCTCTTAGATAAAATTCGGGGTACTGGTGTACAGGGACGAGAAGCTGGTGGTATAACCCAACACATTGGTGCAAGTTTTCTACCTGATGAAACTATTCAAAAACTCTGTGGTGCACTGTATGAAAAACTTGGAAAAACTGAAAACAAAGTTCCAGGAATTCTAGTAATTGATACTCCAGGGCATGAAGTATTTACAAATCTTCGAGCAAGAGGTGGTTCTGCAGCTGATATTGCAATACTGGTAGTTGATATCAATCGTGGTTTTCAACCTCAAACAAATGAAAGTTTGAAAATTTTAGAAAGTCGAAAAGTACCATTTGTAGTCGCATTAAACAAGGTAGATATGATATCTGGTTGGCAACAATCTGATGATGCCTATATTTCTAAGGCAATAAAAAAACAATCTCCTTCTATTCAGACAAATATCGATGAACAAATCTACAATGTAGTTGGTGCGTTATCCATCTTAGGATATCAATCTGAGGCTTTTTACCGTGTACAGGACTTTAAAAAGGAGATATCTATTGTACCTGTTAGTGCTAGATCTGGAGTTGGAATACCAGAACTACTTGCAGTTTTGGTGGGTTTAACACAGCAATTTCTTAGTAAAAAATTAGAACAAGAAGAAAAGCCAACTCGTGGAATTGTTCTAGAAGTAAATGATGAAGTTGGATTGGGTCCAACTGCAAATATGATATTGATTGATGGACATTTGAAAAAAGATGATAATGTTGTTGTTGCAAAAAGAGATTCTGTTATCATTACAAAGCCAAAAGCTCTATTGTTACCCAAACCGTTAGATGAAATGCGTGATCCTAGAGATAAATTCAAACCCATAGATGAAGTACAAGCTGCTGCAGGAATTAAGATTGCATCTCCTGAACTTGATGGAGTTCTTCCTGGTACTACCGTTTACGCGTCATCAGATTCTGACACTGCTAATGAATTTAAGAAAACATTGGAATCTGAAATGGAATCTGTATTCATTGATACTGAAACAACTGGCGTCATCTTGAAATGTGATACAATCGGATCATTAGAAGCTATTACTGAAATGCTACGAAGACAACAAGTACCTATTGCTAAAGCCGACATTGGACCTGTAACTCGCAGAGATATTATGCAAGCAAAGGCAATCAAAGACAAGGATAGACATCTTGGAGTAGTCCTAGCTTTCAATGTCAAAATATTTGATGATGCAAAAACTGAATGTGATGAAAGTCACATACGTGTATTTGAAGACAAAGTCATCTATAGCTTAATTGATACATATTCACAATGGGTTGATGATGATAAAGCTGATCTAGAAAACTCAATTTTCAAAGAATTTACTCCAATCAGCAAATTTACATTTCTGAAAGGATATGCATTTCGTAACAATAATCCTGCTGTATTTGGTATACGTGTAGATGTTGGTACATTACGACAAAAAATTGCATTTACAAACAAATCTGGTAAAAAAATTGGAAATATTCACTCCCTTGAAGCTGATGGTAAAACAGTTCAAGAAGTAAAATCTGGTGAAGAAGTTGCATGCTCTGTTCAAAATGTTACTATTGGAAGACAAATTAATGAAGAAGATGTATTCTATACTTTACCTACTCCATCTGAAGCAAAACAACTCTTAAAAAAATATTCTCATAAACTTTCTTCTGAAGAATTGGAAACATTAAATGAAATTGTTTCTATTCAACGAGAAACAAATCCAGTTTATGGTTACTGAGTTTCAGTAAATTTTTTGCAAATCATATGAATTCCTGGTTCCCCTACTGCACCAACCATGGTATTTGCAACTTCCCCGTTTTTGAACATGATAAATGTAGGAATTGACTGAACTCCATATCTTCTTGCAATATCTTGAGCATTATCTACATTTACTCTTGCAAATCTAACTGATTTGTATTTTTTTGCCATTCTTGAAAATATTGGATGCATTGATTTGCATGGTCCACACCATTCTGCCCAGAAATCCACCAAAAGTAATTCATTTTCTGATTTTTTTTGATCAAAATCTTGTGATGTTAATTCCATCACTGGCATTTCATTAACAATTTTGTTTAGATTTTGTTGTTGTAATAATTCTTCCAATTGTTTTTTCTTTATTTTCTCAAGCTCACTATCTTCCATATTATCATCTAATGCATTACGATATTTATTGATTACAAATCAAGTAAATATCTCATCACAATTTTTTCATTTTGTTCTATACGCATATCATGAAATGTCGGCGATTTAATTTCAACCTTAAACTCATGTTTTTTCAAATCTATACTTTCTCCAAAAATTTCTGCAGTGATTCTCCATTTGTCATCTTCATTCATCTCAACTTGAATTCTTTTGCCAGCAAAGCCTTCTGTAATTGTTAATATGATAATTTCTTCAAGCCAATTATACAGGAGATATTTCAGATCTTTTCCTTCAACTACAATTTTCTTGTTTTCTTTTTCCTCAACTTTTGAAATATCTAAAATTGTCTCAATAACAGAAATTCCTGCTGTTTTGAATGCATCATTCAAATTGTCTGCTGTAACCTCGATAATTGCATCAGTTGCATGTTCTAATGTTTTGTAGCTCATGGCATTATCTGATATTATGTTATTAATTAGTTACAACCATGACAGCAAAGTCTAAATCCGTTGTTTCATTTTTTTTTGTAGGAACCATCCCCGATTGAATTAATGTCTGTCATTGAAGCAAAAAGTGGACCGACAATTAGAGATGATGTCTATTTTTTCAATGATAAAGGCGACAGAGAAGTATCATTAAGATTTGATTTTACAGTTGGATTGACACGTTATGCAACTGAACAAAAATCCATGAAACTCCCCGCAAAAATTTCTGCATTTGGAGGTGTATGGAGATATGACGAACCTCAAAAAGGTCGATATCGCTATTTCCATCAATGGGATATTGAAATCTTTGGAAGGCAAAATACTGAAACTGATTCCGAAATCATAGAATTCACATCAAAATTTTTCTCTAATCTGGGATTGACTAACATAATTTTGAGTATATCTCATCGTAAAATTGTTCAATCGTACATTTCATCCCTCTTTGAATCTGAGGATTCTGAAGTAATTTCTGACATTCTTCGAGCAATTGATAAAATCCAGAAAAAATCTGAACAGGAAATAATATCTGAATATGAGAAAAAGGGCTATCAAAAAGAAAAATTGGAAAAAATACTTGAATTTTCTAAACTTAAAGGAAGTCCTGAAGAAATTTCAAAATCTTTAGATGTTTCTCAATTTGAAAATTGGTCTGAACTAACAACTCTCTTTGAATCTCTAAGTAATAGAAATGTAAAAAATATACAAATTGATTTTGGAATTGTTCGTGGTCTTGATTATTATTCTGGTGTAGTTTTTGAAGCGTTTGATCAAACCTTTGATATTGGTGCATTAGTTGGAGGTGGAAGATATGATAACCTTCCTTCTGTTTTTGGACGAAATGATTTGGGTGCAACTGGTGTTGCTGGAGGTGTTGAGAGAATTATGTTAGCATTAGAAAATCAAAAATCCTCGTTTAAAGAAAATACTAATCGTATCTCTGTTCTGTATGTCAATGATGAAATGAAGGCAAATGCTATGAAAATCACTTCCTCATTAAGAGAAAATAATATTCCAACTGATATTGATTTGTCTGGTAGAGCATTAAAAAAACAAATGGAAAACTCCATACAGTCTAAATTCTCAATAATTGTAGGCCCAGATGAATTTTCAAATGGTATGGTCGTTGTAAGAAATATGTCAGATAGAAGTGAAAATAAAGTTAAAATTTCTGAATTATTAGAATATGTAAAAAATTATCTAGTGTAAGAATGCTCTTGTAAGCATCATTATTTCTGGGCCATTTGTCAATGTTCCAACAACTACCGCGTTGTTATTTGCCAATATTCCTGATGACACAAACGGAATTCCGCCATTAATTGTGGCTGCTTCTATATTTCCTCCAAGAAGATTACTAATCGTTTTCAT
>LULN01000535.1_pt1 | contig 18361 bp, 15 predicted proteins | sample 728131 | NCBI WGS metagenome assembly LULN01 (sample SAMN03860288, study PRJNA289734) | marine metagenome | biome: seawater column; feature: ocean; material: water; isolation source: Red Sea water column Station 149 - depth 100m | place: Saudi Arabia: Red Sea | collected 2011-10-15 | depth 100 m
CGCCACCCGCGACCGCGGCTGCACAGCGGTGGGATGCCGGACCGCGGCCTGGTTCTGCCACGCCCACCACGACCAGCCCTGGGCCACCGGCGGTGCCACCGACCTGGCCAACGGCCGCCTGCTCTGTCCCACCCACCACCGCACCGCCCACGACCCCCGCTACGAGGCACGGGTCCTGGCCGACCACCAGATCGAGTTCACCCTCAGATGCTGATCCGTCGAGACCCCTACGACATCCGCTTCTGGTCAATGGAACAAGCAGCCGATGAGCGGACGCGGAGTGGCAGTCTTGTGACGTGAGCCCGGACCGAGCCGAGTTGTAGGAGCACCTACGTCGCGTCATCGCCTGGGAACTTGAGGCACAGGTCGGAGTAGGTCGCCCCGTTCAGGACATGCCGGCTCTCATGGCAGACGCGCTGCTCGACTACTTCGATGTGGCGCTCAAGCCTGGAGTCGAACTGCCGTAGCCATCCGCTTCTGCCGCGGACAGATCGGTGCGCAGCCAGAAAATGGTGGTGTCGGGGTGCCCGCGTCGCCGTACCGTCCGCCCATGACCCACCGCGTCGAGCAGACCACGGACCCGGAAGCCTTCCTGACGCTGGCCGGCGAGCACCTGGCCGCGGACCCGGTGCTGAGCACCGTGGTCTCGACCGTGCTGGAGCGCGCGGTCGGCGACCCGAAGGTGCCGGAGCACCCCCGGTGGTGGGCGGCGGTGCTGGACGGCGAGCAGGTGGTGGGCGTGGGGATGCGCACGGCGCCGTTCCGGCCCTACCCGCTCTACCTGCTGCCGATGCCCGAGGAGGCCGCGTGCGCCTTGGGGCGCCACCTCGTCGCCACGGGCGAGGACGTCGCCCACGCCAACGGCGCCCGCGCGTCGGTCGAGCAGGTGCTGGCCGTGCTGGCGGAGGCCCGGGGCGGTGGTGCCCGGGTGCTCGAGCACGACCGGCTCTGGGAGGCGACCCGGGTCGTCGCGCCCACCGGCGTACGCGGCTCGTCGCGGCGCGCGACCGAGGCCGACCTGGACCTGGTCACCGCGTGGTGCCAGGCGTTCATGCCCGAGGCCGACCGGCAGGCCGGGCGCCCGCCGCGCGAGGGGGAGGGCGAGCACCTGGACCGGGAGTGGGCCGCCGACCGCGTGGGTCGCGGGCTCGTGTGGCTGTGGGAGGTCGACGGGGAGGTCGTGCACCTGACCGGGCACAGCGCCCCGTCCTTCAGGGTGTCGCGGGTGGGGCCGGTCTACACACCGGCCGAGCACCGCGGGCACGGGTACGCCGCTGCGCTGGTCGCCGAGGTGACCGACCGGATCCTGGCGGTCGGTGACCGGGCGTGCCTGTTCACCGACGTCGACAACCCGGTGAGCAACGGGGTGTACGCGCGGATCGGCTACGAGCCTCAGACCGAGATGGTGCGGATGGAGCTCGTCGAGGCGGCGGTGCTCACCACACCAGGACCGGCTTGACCACCTTCCCGGCCAGCACGTCGGCGACGGCGGTGTTGATCTCCGCGAACGGGTAGGTCGTCACCAACGGGTCGAGGTCGAGCGTGCCCTCGGCGCGCATCGCGATCATCCGCGGCACCATCTCGCGGGGGTCGGAGTCGCCCTCCAGGCTGCTCATCAGGCGCTTGCCGCCCTGGAGCAGGTCGGTGGCGTCGACGGGGTACTCGTCGGCGCCGAGGCCCAGCGCCACCATCGTGCCGCGGGCCCGCAGCGCCTGCAGGCCCTGCTTGACCACGGCGGGGACCGCGGTCGTGTCGATGGCGTAGGACGAGCCGCCGCCGGTGAGCTCGCGCACCGCCGCCACGACGTCGTCGGTCGCGGAGGCGTCCAGGGTGGTGGCGCCGAGGCGCTCGGCCTCGGCGAGGCGGGAGGCCTGGAGGTCGACGGCGACCACGGTGCCCGTCCCGGCCGCCACCGCGGCGGCCACCGCTGCCAGGCCGACCGCGCCCGCGCCGTACACGACCAGGGAGTCGTCGGCACCGGGCTGCAGCACGTTGAGGACAGTTCCGACGCCGGTCTGGTAGCCGCAGCCGAACGGCGCGAGCGTCGTCAGGTCCAGCTCGGGGTCGACCACCACGCAGCACTCGGCGCCCACGAGGGCGTGCCGCGAGAGGCTGGACTGGCCGAAGAACGAGCCGAACACCGGCGAGCCGTCGCGGCTCATGGTCGTGGAGCCGTCCAGCCGCATGCCGAAGTAGTTGAGCAGCAGCGTCTGCTCGCAGTAGGCCGGGATGCCCTCCTGGCAGGGGGAGCAGGCCCGGCAAGAGTTGAAGGAGAGCACCACGTGGTCGCCGACCGCGACGTTCTCCACCCCGGGGCCGACCTGCTCCACGATGCCGGTGCCCTCGTGGCCGAAGACGTTGGGGAACATCTCCGCGGGCAGGAACGAGCGCATCGTGATGTCGGTGTGGCACAGCCCGGTGGCCACGATGCGCACCAGCACCTCGCCCTCGCGGGGGTCGTCGAGCTCCACGTCGACCAGCTGGAAGTCCTTGCCCGGCGCCTCGACCAGCGCCACCGTCGTCTGCATGCCAGCAATCTAGGGCGCGATGGACCGAAGTAGAACCTGTTCCAGGAATCGGGGTGGCGTCGGGTCGAAACCTAGACTGGCCCCGCCATGAGTGAGACCCCCCTGACCTGCCCGTCGTCGCCCCGTCTCGCCGAGACGATGGCCGAGGTGGAGGACGCCCTGCTCTCGCGGTGGCCCGAGACCCGGCTCGAGCCCTCGCTGGACCGCATCCGCGCCTTCGTCGAGCTCCTCGGCGAGCCGCAGCGCTCCTACCGCTCGGTGCACCTGACCGGCACCAACGGCAAGACCTCCACCTCGCGGATGATCGACGCCCTGCTGCGCGCCCTCGAGCTGCGCACCGGCCGGTTCACCAGCCCGCACGTGGAGCGGATGAACGAGCGGATCAGCGTCGACGGCGAGCCGCTGGACGACGAGGCGTTCGTGCGCGCGTTCAACGACGTGGCGCCGTACACCCACATGGTCGACGAGGACCAGCCGCACCCGCTGTCGTTCTTCGAGACCGTGGTCGGCATGGCGTACGCCGCCTTCGCCGACGCCCCGGTGGACGTCGCCGTCGTCGAGGTCGGCATGGGCGGCTCGTGGGACGCCACCAACGTCATCGACGCCGACGTCGCGGTAGTGCTGCCGATCGCGGTCGACCACGCGAAGTACCTCGGCGGTACGCCGGAGGCGATCGCCTCGGAGAAGTCCGGCATCGTCAAGGCAGGGTCGGTCGTCGTGTCCGCAGCCCAGGACCCCGAGGTCGACGCGGTGCTCGTGGCCCGGGTCGCCGAGGTCGGCGCGAGCCTGCTGCGCGAGGGCGTGGACTTCGGTGTCTCCGCGCGCACCCCCGCGGTCGGCGGCCAGATCGTGACCCTCGAGGGACTGAGGGGTCGCTACGAGGACCTCTTCCTCCCGCTCTACGGCGCCCACCAGGCGCAGAACGCCGCGATCGCCCTGGCGACCGTGGAGGCGCTCGTCGGCGGCAAGGAGCCGCTGGACGGTGAGCTGGTCGCGGCCGCCTTCGCGGACGTCACCTCGCCCGCCCGCCTGGAGATCGTGCGCCGCAGCCCCACCGTCATCCTGGACGCCGCCCACAATCCGCACGGCGCCGCCGCGACCGCGGCCGCGCTCGAGGACTCCTTCACCTTCGACCCGCTCGTCGGCGTGCTCGGCGTGATGGCCGACAAGGACGCCGAGGGCCTCCTGGTTGCGCTGGAGCCCGTCCTCTCTCACGTCGTCGTCACGCAGTGCTCGACCGACCGGGCGATGCGTGCCGAGGCGCTGGGTGAGGCCGCGATCGACGTGTTCGGCGAGGAGCGGGTCACCGTGGTGCCGCGGCTCGCGGACGCCATCGAGGGGGCCGGCGCCGTGCTCGTCACCGGATCCGTCGTCACCGCGGGTGAGGCCCGCACCCTGCTGACCGCCGGCCGCCGCACGCCCGGGGCGGAGGAGCGCTCGTGAACCGCTCGCCCCGCCGCGGCATGTGCGCCGCGATCCTCTCCCTGGAGGCCATCACGCTGGGTCTCTCGACCCCGGTCCTGCTCACGCTCACCGACGTCTCGGTGCCGGTGGGTCTGGCGGTCGGGCTGGGGCCGGCGGTGTTCGCCCTGCTGCTGGCCGGCGCGCTGCGCAGCGAGGGCGCCTACCGCGCCGGGTGGGTGCTGCAGGGCATCGCGATCAGCCTCGGCGTCCTGGTGCCGATGATGTTCTTCCTCGGTGCCGTCTTCGGGCTCCTCTGGGGCACCGCCGACCTGCTCGGCCGCAAGATCGACCGGGAGCGCGCCGCGGCGTACGCCGCCCTCGAGGACTCCTCGGCCCCCGCCCCCGACGCCGCCACCGACTGACCTCGCGCCGAGCCGGCGCATCAATGCGCCGGTTCGACCGTGCAGCCACCGAAGCCGACGACCAGGCCGGTGAGGTCCGAGGCGCGGGTGTAGTCCGAGAGCAGGGGCACGTCGAAGCCGCCGGTCCGGGCCCGCTCGTGGGCCGCGAGGGCGAGGTCGGGCGGCAGCAGGACGGTGGCGTACATCCCGGCCGGTGGCCCCTCCAGCCACGGTCCCAGGGCGTCGGCCACCCGGGCGGCGCGCCGGGCGTAGGTGCGCCGCGCCGAGCGGACCAGTCGGTCGACGTACCCGTCACGCAGCAGCGCCCAGAAGGCGCGCTGCACCGGCCAGGACGCGGTGTCGTGGGTGAGTGACCGGTGCCGGTCGACCGCCTCGCGGACGGCCGGCGGCACGACCATCCAGCCCAGCCGCAGGCTCGGCGCCCCCGCCTTGGACGCGGTGCCGAGGTAGGCGACCACGTCGCGGTCCAGGCTGGCGAGCGCGGGGATCGGCGCGACGTCGTAGCGGAACTCGGAGTCGTAGTCGTCCTCCACGACCACCGCACCGGCGCGCCGCGCGGCGTCGAGCAGGGAGAGCCGGTCCGGGCCGGACATCGGCGGGCCGAGGGGGTGCTGGTGCGCCGGGGTGGAGTACGCCGCCGCCGACCCGGTCAGGTCGCGCACGGGCGTGCCCGCGGGGTGGTCGACGACGTCGCGCCCGCCCGCGCGGATGGTCTCGACCGCGGCGCGGTAGCCGGGGTCGTCGACCAGGACCGGGCCCGGCGGCAGGCCCGCCAGCAGGTGCCGCAGCCCGTCGGTGGTCCCGGCGGTGATCCGCACGTCGTCGGCGTCGACGACCAGGCCCCGGGTGCGGGTCAGCCGCTCGGCCAGCGCCTCGCGGAGCACGGGCATGCCGCGGGGGTCGTCGTAGCCACGCGGCCCGGGGGCGTGGCCGACCTCGCGCCACGCGCGGCGCCAGGCGTCGGAGTGGCGCGGGTCGATCCAGGGGGTGCCCGCGTCGAGCCTGACGAGGGACTGATCGGGCACGGGTCCGGGCACGGTGCCTGAGGGGCGTGCGGGCGCGGGAGCACGGTCGGCAGCGACGTACGTCCCGGAGCCGTGACGGCCCTCGAGCCAGCCCTCGGCGACGAGCTGGGCGTAGGCCTGCTCCACGACCGAGCGCGCCACGCCGGCGTCGCGAGCCAGGGCCCGTGAGGAGGGCAGTCGGTCGCCGCGGTGCAGCCGGCCGCTGGTGACCAGGTCCCGGATCGCCCCGCTGACCTGGGTCCCGAGGGGGACCGCCGAGCCCCGGTCCAGGGCGAGGGGGAGGACGTCCACGGGTGGCCTGCCGATCTACGGTGGAAGTGGCCCTGGTCGACAGGCCACTGGAGTCGTCAGGATCGTCCCATGACCACCGCTGCGCCGCTCTCTCCCACGCCCCGCACCACGTTGACCCGCAGCCGCCAGCGCGCCGCGACCGATCGTGCCGAGCTGGCCGACGTCCTGCGCGAGACGCTGGTCGCGCACCTGGGCGTCACGGTCGGTGAGGGCGAGGACGCGCACCCGGTGGTCCTGCCCGTCGCGATCGCCGTCGACCTCGACGGTCCCGACGAGGGCGGCTCGCTCTACCTGCACGGCTCGGTGGCGGCCGGCTGGCTGGCCTCGGTCCGTGGTCGGACCGTCTGCGTGACCGCCACCCACCTCGACGGCCTGGTCGCCGCACGCTCGGGGTTCCACCACTCGATGAACTACCGCTCCGCCGTCGTCATCGGCCGGTGCCGCGTCGTCGAGGAACCCGACGAGCGGGCGCGCGCCCTCGACGCCGTCGTCGACCACATGGTGCCCGGACGGGCGGCCACGCTGCGGCCCCCGACGCGCAAGGAGCTGGCGGCCACCGCGGTCCTGGCGGTGCCGCTGGCCGAGGCCTCGGTCAAGCGCCGCGCGGGAGGACCGGTCGACGAGGAGGCCGACGTCGAGGCCGGGGGATGGGCGGGCGTGATCCCGCTGCGCACCGTCGCCGGGGCGCCCGAGGCCGACGCCTGGTCGCCCGCCGAGGTGCCCGCCGACATGGCCGCGCGAGCGAGGGCGCTCGGCGCTCGGTAGCGTGGCGCCCATGACGACGCCCACTGAGCGCTCCCTGGTCCTGGTCAAGCCCGACGGTGTCCGCCGCGGCCTGACCGGCGAGATCGTCCGCCGGATCGAGGCCAAGGGCTACACCCTGGTCCGTCTCGAGCTGCGCAGCGCCACCCGCGAGCTGCTCGCCGCCCACTACGCCGAGCACGAGGGCAAGCCCTTCTACGAGCCGTTGGTGGAGTTCATGCTCTCCGGCCCGGTCGCCGCGATCGTGATCGAGGGCGAGCGCTGCATCGAGGGCTTCCGCTCGCTGGCCGGTGCCACCGACCCGACCGTCGCCGCGCCCGGCACCATCCGCGGCGACCTCGGCCGCGACTGGGGCCTCGCGGTCCAGCAGAACCTAGTGCACGGCTCGGACTCGCCCGAGTCCGCCGCCCGCGAGATCTCGATCTGGTTCGACTGACCTCGCAGATCGAGGTGCGAGCGCAGCGAGCCTCGAGACCCGGTCGCCGGGTCTCGAGGCTCGGCGCTGGCGCGCCTCGCACCTCGACCACCGGGTGACGGTCACACGCGTCACTCCAGTCACCGGCGAGCGTGCGCGCGTGACGACCCGCCTTCCCCGGCACAGGTTCGCGCACGAGGTGGCGGCGAGCACGGATGGCGAACAGCTTCTTCGGCCGGGACATGGCCGTGGACCTCGGCACCGCCAACACCCTCGTCTACGCCCGCGGCAAGGGCGTCCTGCTCGACGAGCCGAGCGTCGTCGCCCTGCACTCCGGCACCGGTGAGGTCCTGGCCGTCGGCCACGAGGCCAAGCGGATGCTGGGGCGCACCCCCGACTCGATCACCGCGATCCGGCCCCTCAAGGACGGCGTCATCGCCGACTTCGAGGCGACCGAGCAGATGCTGCGCTGGTTCATCCAGCAGGTGCACCGCCGTCGCGCCTTCGCCAAGCCGCGGATGGTCATCTGCGTGCCCAGCGGCATCACCGCCGTCGAGCAGCGCGCGGTGAAGGAGGCCGGCTACCAGGCCGGCGCCCGCCGGGTCTACATCGTCGAGGAGCCGATGGCCGCCGCGATCGGCGCCGGTCTCCCCGTGCACCAGGCCACCGGCAACATGGTCGTCGACGTCGGCGGCGGCACCACCGAGGTCGCGGTCATCAGCCTCGGCGGCATCGTCACCAGCCTGTCGATCCGCACCGCCGGCGACGACCTCGACAACGCGATCGTGGCGTGGATGAAGAAGGAGTACTCCCTGCTCCTGGGCGAGCGCACCGCCGAGGAAGTCAAGATGACCCTCGGCTCGGCGTTCCCGCTGCCCGACGAGCCGGAGGCCGAGATCCGCGGCCGCGACCTGGTCTCAGGACTGCCGCGCACCGTGCTGGTCTCCAGCGCCGAGGTGCGCCAGGCGCTCGAGGAGCCGCTGCACGCGATCGTCGACGCGGTCCGCACCACCCTCGACCAGACCCCGCCCGAGCTGGCCGGCGACATCATGGACCGCGGCATCGTGCTCACCGGCGGCGGTGCCCTGCTCCGCGGGCTCGACGAGCGGCTGCGCCACGAGACCGGCATGCCCGTCCACGTCGCCGAGGACCCCCTCACCTCCGTCGCCATGGGCGCCGGCAAGTGCGTGGAGGAGTTCGAGGCGCTCCAGCAGGTACTGGTCAACGAGCGGCGGCGCTACTGATGGCCCTGCTCGAGCGCGCCGGCCGGGACCGCCCGGCCACCCCCTCGAACCGTCGCTCCCTGGGCTCGCTCACCGCGCGCCGGGAGCGCCGCGAACGACGCTGGCACCTCGGTCCAGACCTCGACCGCCAGCAGCGCCCCAGCCGCTCACTGCTGGTCGCGCTGGGGCTGGCGAGCGCGACCCTGATGACCCTCGATCTCACCGCCGACGGTGCCGCCCTCGAGCCCGTCCGCGGTGCCGTGGCCGACGTGGTCGGCCCGGCCCAGGCCGGCGCGAGCGCGATCGTCCGCCCCGTCGTCGGCGTCCCCGACCTGCTGCGCACGCACGCCTCGCTGCGCGACGAGGTCGCGGCGCTGGAGGAGGAGAACACCGCGCTGCGCGCCGAGCTCGGCAGCGCCGCCTTCCAGCGCAACCGGCTGGCGGCCTACGACGAGCTGACCGCCGCTGCCGAGGACCTCGGCTACAGCCTGGTCCCGAGCCGTGTGGTCGGCTGGGGCCCGGCCCAGTCGTTCTCCAGCACCGTCACCATCGACGCCGGCACCGACGCCGGGGTCCGCCCGGACATGACGGTGGTCAGCGGCGCCGGCCTCGTGGGTCGCGTCGTCTCCGCCGGCCGCACGAGCGCGACGGTGCTGCTCATCATCGACCCGTCCTCGACCGTCGGCGCCCGCGTCGGCGACACGATGGACATGGGCTTCCTGCGCGGTCGCGGCGTCGTCGGCGACGACGCCCGCCTCGACCTCGAGCTCGTCGACCGCACCGCCGTCCCGGCCCGCCAGGACTCGGTGGTCACCTGGGGCAGCGACGGGGGAGCGCCGTACGTCGCCGGTGTCCCGATCGGCCGCGTCACCCACGTCTACTCCTCGCTGCGCGAGACCGCCCAGCGCGTCGTCCTCGACCCGTACGTCGACTTCGGCTCCCTCGACGTCGTCGGCGTCGTCGTCCCGACCGGCACCACCTCCGACCGCTCCCTGGTCGGCCCGGACGGCGAGCTGCGGGAGGCGCGTCGATGACCACCGCCCGCTCGCTGGCCGCCGCGGCCGCCGTCCTGGTCGCCCTGCTGCTCCAGGTCTCGCTCTTCCCGCACGTCGCCTGGCAGGGCGTCGTGCCCAACCTCGCGCTGCTGGTCGTGGTCGGCGCGGCGCTGACCCGCGGCCCGCAGTTCGCCATGGTCGTCGGCTTCGCCGCCGGCGCGCTCATCGACCTCGCCCCGCCCGCCGACCACGTCGCCGGCCGCTGGGCGCTCGCCCTCACCGTCGTGGGGTACGTCGCCGGGCGGGTCCGTGCGGAGTCCAGCCCCACCGCCACGACCGTGGTGGGCACCGTGGCAGCCAGCTCCTTCGTCGGGACCTCCCTCTTCGCGATCACCGGCCTGCTCGTGGGCGACCTGTCCGTGGGCGTCGGCGAGCTGCTGCTGGTCATCGGCGTCGCGGGGCTGTGGGACGTCGTGCTGACCCCGTTCGTGCTGCCGCCGCTCATGGCGCTCTTCCGCCGGCTCGAGCCGGCCCGGGGCACGTGAGCCGATGACCGACCTTGGCGAGGAGACCGCCGGGACCCGCCGGTCCCGGCTGCGGATCGTGGTCCTGCAGGCCCTGGTGCTGAGCCTGTTCGCGACCCTGCTGGGTCGTCTCTACTTCCTGCAGGTCGTCTCCGGCGAGGAGTACACCGCGCAGGCGGCCTCCCAGTCGGTGCGCGACATCGTCGAGCAGCCCCAGCGCGGCCTGATCGTCGACGACATGGGCCGTCCGCTGGTCACCAACCGGCTGGCCTGGGTGGTCTCGGTCGACCGCACCCTGCTCGGCAAGCTCCCGGGTCGCGACCGTCGCGAGCTGCTCTCGCGCGTCAGCACCGCCACCGGCGTCACCGTCAAGCAGCTCGAGCGCCGTCTGACCACCTGCGGCGACGAGGGCTCGGTCAGCGGCGTGTGCTGGAACGGCTCGCCCTACCAGCCGGTCCCCGTCGCCAGCGACGTCGAGCGCGAGGTCGCGCTGCGCATCCTCGAGCAGCCCGAGGACTACCCGGGCGTGCTCGCCGAGCAGCAGAGCGTCCGCGCCTACCCGCGCCCCTACGGGGTCAACCTCGCCCACGTCCTGGGCTACCTCAGCCCGGTCACCGCCGAGGAGCTCGAGCAGGCCGAGGCCGACGGCGAGGACTCCGTCAACGGCGCCTCGGTCGTGGGTCGCGCCGGCGTCGAGAAGGAGTACGACGCGTGGCTGCGCGGTCTGCCGGGCACCCAGTCGGTCGCGGTCGACTCGATGGGCCGTGTGCTCGGTGACGACTCGGCCGTGGAGGCCCGCCCGGGCGACACGCTGGTCACCTCGATCGACGCCAAGGTGCAGTCGGTCGTGGAGCAGCAGCTGCTGCAGACCATCCGGACCGCCCGCCAGACCCGGGACACCGTGACCGGGCGCAACTACGTGGCCGACTCGGGTGCGGTCGTGGTGCTCGAGGCCGACACGGGGCGGGTCGTGGCGATGGCCAGCCAACCGACGTACGACCCCGAGGTGTGGGTGGGCGGCATCTCCGACGACGAGCTGGCCCGGCTCTACTCCGAGGCGGCCGGCACGCCGCTGCTGGGCCGCGCGACGCAGGGCCAGTTCGCGCCCGGCTCGACCTGGAAGCCCTTCATGACCGCGGGCGCGCTGACCCACGGCTACTCCACCGACACCAGGCTCAACTGCTCCAGCGCCTTCCGCGTCGGCAACCGCGACTTCAAGAACTACGAGTCCGGTGCCTACGGCTACATCGGCTTCGACAAGGCGCTCGAGGTCTCCTGCAACACCTTCTTCTACCGGGTGGGCTTCCACTACTGGCAGAAGTTCGGCTCCGACGAGGCCGACGTGAAGGCGTTCGACCCGCTGGTGGAGGAGGCCAAGGACTTCGGCTTCGGCTCCCGCACCGGCATCGACCTGCCCGGCGAGGCCTCGGGCCGGATCGCCGACCGTCGCTGGAAGCGGGACTACTACCGGTCCATGAAGGACTTCTACTGCGGCATCTCCGAGAAGCCGCAGGACGAGGAGACCTCGGACTTCGTCTACAAGTTCGCCTACGAGTTCTGCGTCGAGGGCTACAAGTACCGCGCCGGTGACGCCGCCAACTTCGCGATCGGCCAGGGCGACACGATCGTCACGCCGCTCCAGCTGGCCCGGGCCTACGCCGCGCTGGCCAACGGCGGCACCCTCTACGCGCCGCGCGTCGGCAAGGCGATCGTCGGACCCGACGGCTCGGTGATCGAGCGGATCCAGCCCGAGAAGGTCGGGACCGTGAAGCTCCCGGCCTCGACCATCGGCTACATCGACGACGCGCTCAAGGGCGTGACCCGGCAGGGCACGATGGCCTGGCGGATGGGGGGCTTCCCGCTCGACGAGGTGGAGATCCGCTCCAAGACCGGCTCGGCGGAGGTCTACGGCAAGCAGTCGACCTCGTGGGTCGCCTCCTACTCCGACGACTACGTCGTGGTGATGATGGTCAGCCAGGGCGGCACCGGCTCGGGCACGTCCGGCCCCGCGGTCCGCGCCATCTGGGAGGCGTTGTACGGCGTGGAGGGCGACACGGTCCGCCCCGACCGCGCGGCGATCCCGGGCACGGTGCCACCGGGGCGGCTCCCGGAGTTCCAGGCCGACGGGTCGATCCTCCCGCCGGCGCGCACGAAGCGCCCCGACCGGCGCTCGGACCGGCGCTCGAGCCGGAAGGGGACCGCGCGATGACCACCATGGCCACCAGGACCGTCCAGACGACCCGGTCCGGCCGGGCCGCCGGCGTACGTCCCACCTCCTCGTTGGGCACCCGCCCGCTGCTGCGGTGGAGCGGCGTGGACTGGTGGCTGATGGCCGCCGTCGCCGGCCTGCTGGTGCTCGGGACGCTGCTGGTGTGGTCGGCCACGACCACCCGCGACGACCTGACCGGTGGCGACCCGCGGGCCTACCTCTACAAGCAGGTCACCAACATCGCCATCGGCCTGGTGCTGATGAGCGTCGTGCTGGCCGCCGACCACCGGTGGGTGCGCGTGGCGGCCCCGGTGGCCTACCTCGCCTCGGTCGGCGGGCTCGTGCTCGTGCTGGTCGCGGGCTCGACGATCAACGGCTCACGCTCCTGGATCTCGGCACGATGCTGGTGCTGACCGCCACCGTCACCGGCGTGCTGGCCGTCTCCGGTGCCCCGCGCCGCTGGCTGGCGCTGCTGGCCGGCGGGGGAGTGACCGCCGCCCTGGTCGCGGTCGCGGGCGGTGTGCTCAAGCCCTACCAGGTCGACCGCTTCCTGGCCTTCACCAACCCCGACCTCGACCCCCGCGGCGCCGGCTACAACGTCGAGCAGGCGCGCATCGCCGTCGGCAACGGCGGCGTCTGGGGCCAGGGCCTCTTCGACGGCTCCCAGACCCGCTCGGGCTTCGTCCCCGAGCAGCACACCGACTTCGTCTTCACCGTCGCCGGGGAGGAGCTCGGGCTGGTCGGCGCCGGGCTGCTGATCGCGCTGCTCGGCCTGGTCGTGTGGCGCGCGCTGGTCATCGCCACGCACACCGACGACGTCTTCGGCCGGGTCGCTGCGGCGGGGATCGCCTGCTGGTTCGGCTTCCAGGGCTTCCAGAACGTCGGGATGTGCCTGGGGATCATGCCGGTCACCGGCGTACCCCTGCCGTTCGTGTCGTACGGCGGCTCCTCGATGTTCGCCGTGCTGCTGGCCGTGGGGCTGCTGCAGAACATCCACCTGCGCGCCTCCGCCCCGCGCGTGCGCTGACGCCCGCCCGTGCTTCCCGCCGGGCCGACGCTCAGGGCACCAGCGAGAAGAACAGGAAGGTGGCCATCAACGCCAGGTGCACCACGCCCTGGATCGGCTTGGCCCGACCGGGCACGACGGTGAGCGTGGCGACGACGACGGTGATGAGCAGCAGCACGATCTGCATCGGCTCCAGCCCGAGCAGCAGGTCGCCCTCGAGCCAGATCGACGCCACGGCGATGGTCGGGATGGTCAGGCCGATCGAGGCCATCGAGGAGCCGAAGGCCAGGTTGAGGCTGACCTGCACGCGGTCCCGCGCGGCGTTGAGCGCCGCCGCGATGGACTCGGGCGCCAGCACCAGCAGCGCGATGACCACACCGACCACGGCGTAGCCGTGACGGGCGAAGACCAGCTGGGAGCCGGTGTACTCCAGCCCGGCCTCGGAGACGGTGAAGCCGGGCAGCACCAGGCACACGGAGGCGAGCGCGACCACGGTGGACAACGCCGCCCCGCTGCCGGAGGCGTTGAACGCCACCACGCCGTGCCGCATCGCGCCCAGCAGCAGCGAGATGCCGACGATGCCGTTGAGGGAGATCATCAGGGCCGCGAACACGGTGTCGCGGGCGTATGTCGCGGCTCCCTCGCCGCCGCCGAGGGTCAGCATCACGATCAGCCCCACCTCGATCACCGTCACCGAGACCGCCAGCACCAGGGACCCGAACGGCTCGCCCACCCGGTGGGCCACCACCTCGGCGTGGTGGACCGCGGCCAGCACGGCCCCGACCAGCACGACCGCGACCAGGGCCAGCAGCAGCGGCTGCTCGGTCTTGGGCCAGGACACGGCCAGCAGGAGCAGACCGAGGAGGGGGACCGCGACGGTCCACTGGAGAGGGCCGCGTCGCGCCGGAGAGCTCATGCCCTCACCTTAGGGAGCGGTCCAACAGGCAGCCGCGCCCTGGCACGGTGGGGACATGACTGAGCAGCGCATGGACCAGCCCGTCGTCGTGACCGGGGCCAACGGCCTCGTGGGGTCGCACGTGTGCGCCGCCCTCGCGGAGCGCGGGGTCGCGGTCCGCGCCGTCGTACGCCGCAGCGGCACCGCGCCCGCACTCGACGGCGTCACCGAGGTCGTCGGGGAGTTCACCGACCCGGCCCAGGCCCCCGGCCTGGTGGAGGGGGCGGCCGCCCTGGTGACCACGGTGCACCCGATGGGCACCGACCGCGCCACCCAGGAGCAGGTCGGCGTCGAGGGCACCACCACCATCGCCACCGCGGCGCGCGAGGCCGGGGTCGGCCTGCTGGTGCACGTGTCGACCGCGTCGGTGTACGACCGCCGTGCCGGGGTGGGGGACGTGGACGAGTCCGCCGACCCGGTGCCGGACGACGCCGGCGACTACCCGGTGACCAAGCGTGACCCCGACGCCCGCCTCGAGGTGCTCGACGGACCGACCCGGGTGCTGGACGTGACCGACCTGGCCCGGCTCGTCGGTGACATCGTGACCGGGGCGGTGCCGATCGGCGAGGACCCCGAGGCGGGGCCGGTGGCGGGCGAGGTCACCGCGGTCAACGCGGCGGCCGGCGCCAGCACCTTCCGCCACTACCTCGAGACCGTCACGACCGCGCTCGCCGTCGAGCCGACCTGGGACGACGGTCCGGCCTGGCAGGGCGTCGTGGTCTCCGAGCGCGCGCGAGTCTGGGGCTGGCAGCCGCAGGTCACGCTGGAGGAGGCGCTGGACGAGCTGGTCGGCGACCTGCCCCGGGTGGTGTCCGGCAGGTCACGCTCCTGAGCGGTTCCCCCGTCGCCGGCCCCCGGCGTACGATGGTTGTCAATGGCAACGAACGCGTCCCCCGCAGCCCCGTCCGCTCCCGCGTCCGGTGAGTACACCCACGCCCAGGTCCTCACGATCCTCTCCGGGCTGATGCTCGGCATGTTCCTGGCCTCGCTGGACCAGACGATCGTCAGTACCTCGATCCGCACGATCGCCGACGACCTCAACGGTCTGTCCATCCAGGCGTGGGTGACCACGGCGTACCTGATCACCGCGACGATCACCACGCCGATCTACGGCAAGCTCGGGGACAACTACGGGCGCAAGAAGCTCTTCATGTTCGCCATCTCACTGTTCGTGGTCGCCTCGGCGCTGTGCTCGTTCGCCGACTCGATGTACATGCTCGCGGCGTTCCGTGCCGTCCAGGGCCTCGGGGCGGGTGGCCTGATGACGCTGGTGCTCGCCATCATCGGCGACATCGTCAGCCCCCGCGAGCGGGCGAAGTACACCGGCTACTTCATGGCCACCTTCGCCACCTCCTCGGTGCTGGGCCCGGTCCTCGGTGGCCTGCTCGCCGGCCGGGAGGAGATCCTGGGCGTCACCGGCTGGCGCTGGGTCTTCCTGGTCAACGTGCCCGTCGGCCTGATCGCCCTGGTGGTGGTGGCGCGCACCCTCAACGTCAGCGCCGAGCGTCGCGACGTGCGTGTGGACTGGTGGGGCGCGTCCGCGCTGGTCCTGGCGCTGGTGCCGCTGCTCACCGTGGCCGAGCAGGGTCGTGAGTGGGGCTGGTCCTCGGGGCTGTCCCTGGCCTGCTACGCACTCGGTGCCCTCGGGGTCGTGCTCTTCGTGCTGGCCGAGCACGCGATGGGCGAGGCCGCGCTGATCCCGCTGCGGATGTTCCGCATCCGGGTCGCGGCTGTGACGATCGCCGCCAGCGTCATCATCGGCATGGCGATGTTCGGCGGCATCATGATCCTGCCGCTCTACATGCAGATCGTGCACGGTGCGAGCCCCACGAAGGCCGGCATCCTGATGCTGCCGATGGTCGCTGGGATGATGGCGGCCTCGATCAGCTCCGGCCGGGTCATCTCCCGCACCGGTCACGTCCGGCTCTTCCCGATCATGGGCTCGGCCGTGATCGTGCTGGGCCTGTTCCTGCTCTCCTTCACCACCGCCGACACCCCGCTGCCGCTGGTCAGCGTCTCGATGTTCGTCCTCGGCCTGGGCCTCGGCTCGTGCATGCAGCCCCTGCTGCTGACCGTCCAGAGCGCGGTGCCGCCCACCGAGATCGGGGTCGCGACCGCCTCGGCCACCTTCTTCCGGCAGATGGGCGGCACCCTCGGCGTGGCGATCTTCCTCTCGATCCTGTTCTCGACCGTCGGCCCGAACATCTCCACGGCGCTCGACGAGGCGGCCGCGACGCCGGAGTTCCAGCAGGGCGTCGCCCAGGTCGGCGGCCTCGACGAGAGCGTGGTCGAGAGCATCCAGGACGACTCCTCGGTCCTCGAGACCCTGCCCGACGCCGTGGCCCACCCGTTCCGGGTCGGCTTCGCGGAGTCGATGGACCTGGTGTTCCTCAGCGCCGCCGGGGTCGGGGTGCTGGCCTTCCTCATCCTGCTGCTGCTCCCACCCGTCGAGCTGCGGGCCACCTCCGCCTCCGCGGCGCGGGCCGCCGGTGCCGGGGCCCCCGCCGCGACCGCGTCCCCGACCAGCACGCCCGCCGCGCCGCGGGAGTAGCCGGGACGGGCGCGGACTGGGTGTGGCCGCGCACTGCGCCGTACATTGGTCCCTTGCCCTGACCGCACCCGAGCCGCCGAGGTGAGTCCATGTCCGCCCCCGCCGCCCTGCGCCGAGGACAGTCCGTCTTCGAGCTGCTCGAGCCGCACCTGCCGGGAGTCTCCAAGCCGATCCAGTACGTCGGCGGCGAGCTGAACTCCACGGTCAAGGACTGGGACTGCGGTGCGACGTCGGAGGAGTCAGGCGGCCAGACCGTGCGCTGGGCGCTGATGTACCCCGACGCTTACGAGGTCGGCCTGCCCAACCAGGGCGTCCAGATCCTCTACGAGGTGCTCAACGAGCGCGACTGGATCGTCGCCGAGCGCACCTACGCGGTCTGGAAGGACATGGAGGCGGTGCTGCGCGAGCAGTCGATCCCGCAGTTCACCGTCGACGCCCACCGCCCGGTCGGCGACTTCGACCTGTTCGGCCTGAGCTTCTCCACCGAGCTCGGCTACACCAACATGATCAACGCCCTCGACCTCGCCGGCATCCCGCTGCGCGCGGTCGACCGCACCGAGGACCACCCGGTCGTCCTCGCCGGCGGGCACGCGGCCTTCAACCCCGAGCCGATCGCGGAGTTCCTCGACGCCGCGGTCCTCGGTGACGGCGAGGAGGTCGTGCTCGCGATCTCCGACATCGTGCGCGAGTGGAAGGCCGAGGACCGGCCCGGCGGGCGCGAGGAGCTGCTGCGGCGCCTCGCGGTCACCGGCAACGTCTACGTCCCACGCTTCTACGACGTCACGTACGCCGCGGACGGCTCGATCGAGGCCGTCGTGCCGAACCGTCCCGGCATCCCGTTCCGCGTGCGCAAGCACACCCTGATGGACCTCGACGCCTGGCCCTACCCGGCCAAGCCGCTGGTGCCGCTCGCCGAGACCGTCCACGAGCGCTTCAGCGTCGAGATCTTCCGCGGCTGCACGCGTGGTTGCCGCTTCTGCCAGGCCGGCATGATCACCCGCCCCGTGCGCGAGCGCTCTATCGAGACCATCGGCAACATGGTCGAGAACGGCATCCGCAAGTCCGGCTTCGAGGAGGTCGGGCTGCTCTCGCTCTCCAGCGCCGACCACACCGAGATCGGTGACGTCGCCACGGGTCTGGCCGACCGCTACGAGGGCTCGAACGTCTCGCTGTCGCTGCCCTCGACGCGCGTCGACGCCTTCAACATCACCCTGGCCAACGAGTTCTCCCGTAACGGTCGTCGCTCCGGTCTCACGTTCGCCCCGGAGGGCGGCTCGGAGCGGATGCGCAAGGTCATCAACAAGATGGTGACCGAGGAGGACCTCATCCGCACCGTCGCGACGGCGTACTCCCACGGCTGGCGCCAGGTGAAGCTCTACTTCATGGTGGGCCTGCCGACCGAGACCGACGAGGACGTCCTGCAGGTCGCCGAGCTGGCCAAGGCGGTCATCGCGAAGGGGCGTGAGGTCGCCGGCCACAACGACATCCGCTGCACGGTCTCGATCGGTGGGTTCGTGCCCAAGCCGCACACCCCGTTCCAGTGGGCCCCGCAGCTGGACGTGAAGACCACCGACGAGCGACTCAAGCAGCTGCGCGACGTCGTGCGCGCCGACAAGAAGTTCGGCCGCGCCATCGGCTTCCGCTACCACGACGGCAAGCCCGGGATCATCGAGGGACTGCTCTCGCGCGGCGACCGTCGCGTGGGCCGGGTCATCGAGGAGGTCTGGCGCGACGGCGGTCGCTTCGACGGCTGGTCCGAGCACTTCTCCTACGACCGCTGGATCGCCGCCGCCGAGCGCGGCCTGGCCGGCACCGGCGTCGACCTGGACTGGTTCACCACCCGTGAGCGCGACTACGACGAGGTCCTGCCCTGGGACCACCTCGACTCCGGTCTCGACAAGGACTGGCTGTGGGGCGACTGGGAGGACGCGCTCGCCGTGGCCGACGGCTCGGCCGACATCGAGGTCGAGGACTGCCGCTGGACCCCCTGCTACGACTGCGGGGTCTGCCCGGAGATGGGCACCGAGATCCAGGTCGGCCCCACGGGCCAG
>LULN01000814.1_pt1 | contig 18284 bp, 19 predicted proteins | sample 728131 | NCBI WGS metagenome assembly LULN01 (sample SAMN03860288, study PRJNA289734) | marine metagenome | biome: seawater column; feature: ocean; material: water; isolation source: Red Sea water column Station 149 - depth 100m | place: Saudi Arabia: Red Sea | collected 2011-10-15 | depth 100 m
GCGGACCTGCCGCGCATCCTCGGGGCGGCCCTGGTCGCCTTCGCCGAGCACGGCTACCACGGCACCTCGATCCGCGACGTCGCTGCCGCCTCCGGGCTGTCGGTGCCGGGCGTCTACCACCACTTCCGGTCCAAGCAGGAGATCCTGCGCGCGCTCATGGACGCGACCATGGACGAGCTGCTCGGCCGGTGCGAGGCGGCGCTGCGCGACGCGGGCGCCGACCCCGCGGCCCGCTTCGACTCGCTGGTGGAGTCCTTCGTCCGGTTCCACATGTTCCGCCGCCCGCAGGCCTTCGTCGGCTCGAGCGAGATCCGCAGCCTCGAGGCGGACAACCGAGCGGCGTACGTCGCCCGGCGCGACGCGGCGCAGCGGCTCCTCGAGGAGGCCGTCGCCGAAGGGGTCGCGGCCGGCGGCTTCAGCGCCGAGCACCCCGACGAGGTGGCACGCGCGATCTCCTCGCTGTGCGTGGGGGTGGCGTCGTGGTACCGCCCCGACGGGCCGCTCACCCCCGACCAGCTGGTCCAGCGCCACCTGGTGCTCGCGCGGCGGATGGCTGGCGCACCGGCCTGACACCGTGGCATCCTGCCTACCGAGCGAGTGATCGGTCGGGGCTCGGAGGTCGGGCCCGACCCGCCCGCGGAGGAGGAGAGCCATGCAGGTCTCGCAGGAGGTCCAGTCGATCGTCGAGCGCACCCGTGCGCTGGTGCGCGAGGTCGTGCTGCCGCTCGACGACGAGCACGACGGCGACATCGAGGCCGAGGAGGCCGGCTACTCCCTCTTCGGCCCCGTCGCGCTCAACATCAACGCGCCCGACGAGGGCAACATCCACATGCTCGACCACATCGCCTCGGCCGCGCAGCGGGAGAAGTACCTCGAGCCGCTCGCGCGCGGCGACGTGCGCTCGGCCTTCGCGATGACCGAGCCGGCGCCGGGCGCAGGCGCCGACCCCTCGATGCTCGCCACGCGGGCGACCAGGGTCGACGGCGGGTGGGTCGTCAACGGCCTCAAGCGCTTCATCACCGGCGCCGACGGAGCCGGGTTCTTCATCACCATGGCCCGCACCAGCGGTGAGCCGGGCGGCCCCGGTGGCGCCACCATGTTCCTCATGCCCGCCGCGACCGAGGGGCTGACCGTCACCCGGCACGTCGGCATGGTCGACACCTCCATGCTGGGCGGCCACTGCGAGGTCCTCTACGAGGACGCCTTCGTGCCCGACGAGGACGTGCTCGGCGGCGTCGACGAGGGCTTCAAGTACGCCCAGGTCCGACTCGGCCCGGCCCGGATGACCCACGTGATGCGCTGGACCGGCGCCGTGCGCCGCGCCCACGAGGTCGCGGTGTCGTACGTCGCCGGCCGCGAGGCCTTCGGGTCCCGGCTGGCCGACCAGGGCATGATCCAGCAGCTGATCGCCGACAACGAGATCGACCTCGCGGCCACGCGCGCCCTGCTGATGGAGGCCTGCCGGGTCCTCGACGACGGTGGCCGCGGCAACAAGGAGACCTCGATCGCGAAGACCTTCGCGGCCGAGGCGCTGCACCGCGTGGCCGACCGTGCCCAGCAGATGTGCGGCGGCCTCGGCGTCTCGACCGAGCTGCCGGTGGCCAAGATCGCCCGGGAGGTGCGGCCCTTCCGCATCTACGACGGGCCCTCGGAGGTGCACCGCTGGTCGATCGCCAAGCGGGCCGTGCGCGCCATCACCGCGGAGCAGGGCGCGTGAGCGGGGCCTCCGTGGAGCTGACGGCCGACGAGCTGTCAGCGGTCGCGGCCCAGATGGCCGGGGCCGGGGTCGACCTGGCCGGGCCGCTGACCGCGCGGCTGATCGCCGGCGGGCGGTCCAACCTCACCTTCCGGCTCGACGACGGGTCGTCGGCCTGGGTGATGCGCACCCCGCCGCGCGCTGGTCGCACCCCCTCGGCCCACGACGTGGCCCGCGAGTACCGCGTGACCTCGGCGCTCGGGGCCACCGACGTGCCGGTCCCGCCCGCGGTGGTGCTGTGCGAGGACGAGTCGCTCATCGGTGGACCGTTCGCGGTCTCCGGCTTCGTGCCCGGGGTCACCGTGCAGACGGCCGCGCAGCTCGACGGTCTCGTGGACGGGCTGGACGGCGGGCTCGACGGAGGGCTGGACGGCGGGCTCGTCTCCGGTGTGGTCACCGCGCTGGCCTCGACGCTGGCGGCGCTGCACCGCGTCGACCACGTGGCCGTCGGGCTGGAGCGGTTCGGTCGACCCGACGGGTACGCCGCCCGGCAGCTCAAGCGCTGGTCGGGCCAGTGGGAGATCGTGGGCGAGGCCTTCGCCGGGTCCGTGAAGTCCTCGGCCGCTGCGCTCGTCTCCGCCCTGGGCGACCGGCTGCCACGTCAGGAGTCGACCGGCGTGGTCCACGGTGACTACCGGATCGACAACACGCTGCTGACCATCCCCGGTGCTGCAGAGGAGACCGCGGGTGAGGCTGGGGCCGAGGCTGGGAGCGAGGCTGGGGGCGCGCCGAGGGTGGCGGCCGTCGTGGACTGGGAGCTCTCCACGATCGGCGACCCGGTCGCGGACGTCGCCATGATGTGCGTCTACCGGCACCCCGTGTTCGACCAGGTCATCGGCGAGCCCACCGCGTGGACCAGCCCCCGGCTGCCCGATGCCACGGGCCTGGCGGCGGCGTACGAGGCGGCGGGCGGCGTGCCGCTGGTCGACCTCGACGAGCACCTCGCCCTGGGGTACCTCAAGCTCGCCGTCATCGCCGCCGGCATCGACCACCGCTTCCGCGCCGGTGCCACCTCCGGCGCCGGCTTCGACACCGCCGGTCAGGCCGTCCCCGTGGTGCTGGAGGAGGGCTTGGCGGCCCTCCGGGGGTAGGCGGGGAACCGGGTTACGACGAATCCCTCTTCCTGCTTACTGGACAGTAAGCAGGAAATCGAATGCGGAGTATCCCGGCCGCCGCCTCAGACGTACCGCTCGAGGATCGTGGACTCCGCCAGCCGCGAGAGTCCCTCGCGGACCGAGCGGGCGCGCAGCTCACCGACGCCGTCGACGGCCTGCAGGTCGTCGACGCCTGGCGAGCAGGTCCGCGGGGTTGTCGAGCGGGTGGGCGTCGGGGAGGTAGTCGCGCACGACCAGCTCGCGCTCGGAGTCGACGCCGGTGATGAGCTCCTCCAGCTGCAGCGACAGCAGGCGGCCGTCGGTGCCGAGCTCGAGCACGTAGTCCTCGATCTCGCGGGCGATGCGGGTGACCATCTCCAGTCGCTGGGCGACCACGGCGACGTCGCGGACCGTCACGAGGTCTTCGATCTCCAGCGCCGACAGGGTCGAGGAGACCTCGTCGAGGCGCAGCTTGTAGCGCTCGAGGGTCGCCAGCGCCTGGTTGGCGCGGGAAAGGATCTGGCCGGAGTCCTCCAGGACGTGCCGGGTCGCGCCGACGTACGCCGCGATGATCTGCATCGACTGGCTGACCGAGATCACGGGGAACCCGGTCTGCTTGGCGACGCGGTCGGCGGTGCGGTGTCGGGTGCCGGTCTCCTCGGAGGGGATCGTGTGGTCGGGCATGAGGTGCACCGCGGCCCGGATGATCCGGGTGAGGTCGCGGTCGACGATGATCGCGCCGTCCATCTTGGCCAGCTCGCGCAGGCCGGTGGCGGTGAAGGGGACGTCGAGCTCGAAGCCGCCGGTGCTGATCGCGTCGACGGTGCGGTCGCGACCGATGACGATCAGCGCGCCGGTGCGACCACGGAGGATGCGCTCGAGGCCGTCGCGCAACGGTGTGCCCGGCGCGATCGACGCGAGCGTCTCGCGCAGTCTCAGCGTGTCGTCGGTGCGGTCGGTCCCCACGGATCTCCTCCAGCGCTCCGGGCGCACCGGAGGGCGCCGCTGAGCCAGTGTAAAGCGGGGGCACCCCGCGCGCTCGTGTGATCCCGCGCCCCCTGAGGTCCGGCCCCGTGCGGCCCGGCCCGGTGCGGCCCGGTCCCGCGCGGTCCCGCCCGGGGGCGGTGGTGCGGCCGGGTCAGAACTCGGGGGCGGGTGGGACGCGGCCGCTGCGCGCGGTCAGGCGCAGCACGTCGAGCGCGGTGAGGACGCCGGGCACCTCGAGCACCCGCATCCCGTCGACGGTGCGCGCGGGCTTGGCCCTCGCCGAGGTGGGAGGAGACCAGCGCGATCGCGAGGGCCAGGTCGCTGGCCGGCTCGTGCAGACGGGCCCCACCCACGGTGGAGGCGAAGACGTCGCTGCCGTGCAGGCGCAGCCCGCAGTGCCGCTCGAGCACCGCGAGGACCAGCGCGGTGCGGGAGGAGTCGAGCCCGCTGACGGTGCGCCGCGGCTTGTCCAGGGCGCTGGGCGTCACCAGCGCCTGCACCTCCGCGAGCAGGGGCCGTCGGCCCTCCATGGTCACCGCGACGCAGGTGCCGGGCACCCGGCCGTGGTGCTGCTCGACGAAGAGCCCGGTCGGGTCGGCGACGGCCTCGATGCCGCTGGCGTCGAGCTGGAAGCACCCGACCTCGTCGACGGGACCGAAGCGGTTCTTCATCGCCCGGACCATCCGGAACCGGCTGTTGCGGTCGCCCTCGAAGTGCAGCACCACGTCGACGAGGTGCTCGAGCACCCGTGGGCCGGCGATGGAGCCGTCCTTGGTGACGTGGCCGACGAGGATGGTGGTGATGTTGCGGGTCTTGGCGACCCGGATGAGGGCGGCCGCCACCTCCTTGACCTGGGTGACGCCGCCGGGCACCCCGTCCACGCCGGAGGCGCCGATGGTCTGCACCGAGTCGATCACCAGCAGGGTCGGACGCGTCTCCTCGACGTGGGTGAGCAGCGCCCCGAGGTCGGTCTCGGCGGCCAGGAAGAGCTCGGGCTCCACGGCGTTGGTGCGGTCGGCGCGCAGCCGCACCTGGGAGGCGGACTCCTCGCCGGTGACGTAGAGGGTGCGGTGGCGGTAGCGCGCGGTCTGGGCGGCCACCTCGAGCAGCAGGGTGCTCTTGCCGACCCCCGGCTCGCCGGCGAGCAGGATCGCAGCACCGGGGACGAGACCGCCGCCGAGGACCCGGTCGAGCTCGGGCACCCCGCTGGTGCGGAAGGCCGAGGCCTCGACCGCGACGTCGCCGATCGGTACGGCCGGCGCGGTGACGGGCGCGGCCGCGGCGCGCAGCGTGGGTGCCGCGGTCTCGGCGACCGACCCCCAGGCCTGGCACTCCCCGCAGCGGCCGACCCACTTGCCGGTCTCCCACCCGCACTCCGAGCAACGGTAGGCGGGCTTGGGTGGACGGGCGGGGCGCGCGGCGGGCATGACGGGAACGCTAGGTCACCGCACCGACACTCCCGCGCAGGTGCACCCCTTACCTGTGGACAAGCCGGTGCGACCCCGCCGGACAGGTCGGTGCGACCCCGCCGGACAGGTCGGCGCGACCCCGCCGGACAGGTCGGCGCGACCGAGCGTGGGACGCGCGACGACGGCGCGGATATGCTGCCCCGAACTCGTGTTGGATCGATCCACGCCAGGAGGTGCGGTCAGGTGGCCCCGATGTCCGGTCGACTCCCGACCACGCCCCCCACGCTGGCCGACGTCGCCGAGCGCGCCGGTGTCTCCCGGCAGACCGTCTCCAACGCCGTCAACAACCCCGACCTGCTGCGCGCCGACACCCTCGCGCGGGTCCAGGAGGCCATCGCCGAGCTCGGCTACCTCCCCAACCGCGCGGCCCGCAACCTGCGCACCCGCGCCAGCCACCTGATCGGGCTGAGGATCCAGCCGGTCCTCGAGGGCACGGCCAACCCGACGATGGACCGCTTCGTGCACTCGCTGGTCGAGGCCTCCCGCGAGGCCGGCTACCACGTGCTGCTCTTCTCCGGGGAGCCCGGCGAGCCGCTGGCCGGCTACGACGACCTGCTCCGCTCCACCGCCGTGGACGCCTTCGTCGTCACCGACACCTACCTCGGCAACCCCCAGGCCAGCTGGCTGGACTCGCGCCGGGCGCCCTTCGTGGCCTTCGGCCGACCCTGGGAGAACCCCACGGCCACCCACGCCTGGGTCGACGTCGACGGCGCCGCCGGCTGCCAGCTCGCCACCGACCACCTGCTCGACAAGGGGCACGAGCGGGTCGCGTGGATCGGCTGGCGCAAGGACTCCCGCATCGGCGAGGACCGCCGCGCCGGCTGGCACCGCGCCATGCACGCCCGCGGGCTGCCCACGACCGGCCTCGCCTCGCGCGTGGAGGACACCGTGGTCTCAGGACGCTCGGCCGCCGGCGTACTCCTCGACGAGGCGCGGCCCACCGCGTTCGTCTGCGCCTCCGACACCCTCGCCATGGGGGTGCTGCACACCCTGCACGAGCGCGGCCTGCGCGCCGGCGACGACGTGGCCGTGGTCGGGTTCGACGACTCCCAGGTCGCGCAGGTCGTGCGCCCCGGGCTCTCCTCGGTGCGCCAGCCCCTGGAGGAGGTCGCGGTCGAGGTCGTGAAGGCCCTCGAGGGCCTGCTCGGCCACCCCCGCGTCGCCCACCCCGGGGTGCTGCTCACACCCACCCTCGAGGTGCGCGACTCCTCCGGACCCGATCGCCGCTGACGGCTCGGCCGTGCGCGAGCGACGGTTCGGCCGTGCGTGAGCGACGGTTCGGCCGTGCGCGGGTGACGGCTCGGCCGCCTCAGGTACGCCGCCACCAGACGTCGACGGCGTAGTCGACCTCCAGCGTGGTGCCCGGCAGGTCGGCGAGGACCTCGCGGGCGGTGGGGGTCGGCAGCTCGATCGAGACGACCGACTCGAGGTCCGCGCGGGTCTCGAAGGACCAGCGGGTGAGGACCGGGATGCGCTCGTAGCCCACCGACGCCCAGAACGCCTGCTTCTCGGCGGGGCCCGGGAGGTCGGGGAAGCCGCGGGCGAACCAGCCGCCGAAGGTGGAGCGGGAGGCGTCGTTGTCGACGACCACGTGCACGCCACCGGGCCGCAGCAGGCGCTCGACCTCGGCCAGGCCGGGCTCGCAGCCCGGACCGAAGAAGTAGGCCCAGCGCGAGTGCACGAGGTCGACCGAGGAGTCGGCCAGCGGCACCGACTGGGCGGTCCCCTCGAGCACGGCGACGTGGTCGAGGCGCCGGGTGCGCCGGGTGGCGAGGGCGCGCAGGTCGGGGTGCGGCTCGACGCCGGTCACGTGGCGCGCGGTGGCGGCGAAGCGCCGCAGGTGGAAGCCGGTGCCGCAACCGAGGTCGAGCACGTCGAGTCCGGCCCAGTCCTGCACGGTGCCAGATGTTCGGGGAGGGCCGGGTGCCCTCGGGCACGGCCGGCCCGACGAGCGGGGCCTCCGGCGGGGGAGCGGGGGTGCTCAGAGCCGGACGAGACCGTTCGGCGTCAGCACCTGGACCGCGATGATGCCGGGGGTGCCGTGCGGGGCGACCCACTCGACCTTGACGTCCTCCAGCGGCGCCTCGACGGGCTCGCCCAGCCACTCCGAGACCCGCTGCGGGTCGCCGGCGATCTCCAGGCAGGCCAGGTCGAGGGACTCGTCGGCGCCGGTGCTGGGGTGCAGGTCGGGCTCGACCTCCCACTGGATGAAGAACGGCAGCTGCGGGTCGGCCATCAGGCCGTTGATGCCGATCTGCTTCCAGCGCAGCTCGACGCCGTCGGGACGGTGCCGGCTGCCCTGCGCGGCCGCGCGGCCCAGGCGCTGCTCGGGCACCGCGATGTCGGCGACCTCGACGGCCCAGCCGAGCCAGCCGCCGCCGAGGGCGGAGCGGGCGCGGACGGCCTGGCCGAAGGGGGCCTTGTCGGAGGCCGGGTGGTCGAGCACCTCGACGATCTCGAGGTAGGTGCGGTCGGCCAGCGGCAGGACCATGTTGCGCGTCCCGAAACGGGGGTGGACACCACCGTCGAGGAACTCACGCCCGAGCAGGGCGCCGATGCGGCGGGCGGTGCTCTCCAGACCGTCGGGTCCGGCGGCGTACGACAGATGGTCCAGGCGCATGCCCTCCAGTGTGGAAGACCGTTCCTTGCCAGGTCACATCGGGGTCGGAGTCTCTCGACGTCGAGAGAGCGCCGGGAGAGCCCCGGGAGAGCCCGGGCGACTCCGCAGCGCTACCCCTCCTGGGCCCAGGACGCAGGGTGCAGGGCCAGTGCCGAGCGCGAGCGAACGTGCGCCTCGCAGTGGCGCACCAGCTCGGCATACGCCGCCGGCCCGATCAGCTCGGTGAGCTCGGGGCCGTAGGTGACGAAGACCGGCTCGGCGGCGACGTGCGCCTCGGTGTTGCCGGTGCAGTACCAGTCGAGGTCGTGGCCGCCGGGGCCCCAGCCGCGCCGGTCGTACTCCGCGATGGAGACCTCGGTGTAGGTCGACCCGTCGGGTCGCTCGACGTCGCGGAAGGTGCGGCGCACCGGCAGCTGCCAGCACACGTCGGGCTTGGTCTCCAGCGGGTTGCGGCCCTCCTGCGCCGCCAGCGCGTGCAGGGCGCACCCGCCCCCGCCGATCCCGTTGCCCGGGTGGAAGCCGGGGCGGTTGGCGAAAACGCACGCCTCCTGGCCGTCGACCTCGATGGTGCGCGTCTTGCGGGCGCCCTCGTCGTCCTTCTCCACCCAGTGCTTGCGCTCGAGCCGCCCCTCGGGCTTGTGCTGCCACAGGGAGGCGTCGAGACGCTCGACCGCCGCGGCGACCCGCTCCTCGTCCTCGTCGTCGGCGAAGTGCGCGCCGAGGGTGCAGCAGCCGACGTCGGGGGCGTCGGCGTAGATGCCGGCGCAGCCGGTGCCGAAGATGCACGTCCACGAGGACGTCAGCCACGTCAGGTCGCAGCGCAGCACCTCGTCGGCGTCGGCGGGGTTGGGGAACTCCACCCACGCGCGGGGGAAGTCGAGCGGGACCTCGGGCACGGCGCACAGGCTACGCAGGCACGCGGCACCCGGCACGCGGTGACCCGGGGACAGTACGGTGGTCCCATGCGCCTGGGAGTGCTGGACATCGGCTCCAACACCGGTCACCTGCTGGTCGTCGACGCCCACGGGGGCGCGGCGCCGCTGCCGGCGTACTCCTACAAGGAGCCGCTGAGACTGGCCGAGCACCTCGTGCCGGACGGCCCCGACGAGGGCGCGGTGAGCGAGGCCGGCATCGACGCGCTGACCGCGTTCACCGCCCAGGCGCTCGAGGTCGCCGACGAGAAGGGCTGCGAGGAGATCCTGGCCTTCGCGACCTCGGCGGTGCGCGACTCGGTCAATGCCGACGCCGTGCTCGACCACGTGCACGAGCGCACCGACGTGCGCATCGAGGTGCTCTCCGGCGAGGACGAGGCCCGCCTGACCTTCCTGGCCGTACGCCGGTGGTTCGGCTGGTCCGCGGGGCGGCTCGCGGTGTTCGACATCGGGGGCGGCTCTCTGGAGATCGCCGGCGGCTCCGACGAGGCGCCCGACGTGGCCTGGTCGCTGCCGCTGGGGGCGGCTCGCCTGGCGCGGGCGCACTTCGGTGGGGCCACGCCCGACGCCGACGACATCAAGAAGCTGCGCAAGACCATCCGTGCCCAGATCGCCCGCGACGCCGGTCACCTGCTGCGGGTCGGCCCACCCGACCACGCGGCGGCGACGTCGAAGACCTTCCGCTCGCTGGCCCGCATCTGCGGCGCGGCGCCGTCCTCCGAGGGTCCGCTGGTGCCGCGCACGCTCCCACTGGAGGAGCTGCGTGAGTGGATCCCGAAGCTGGTGCAGATGCAGCACGACGAGCTGGCCTCGCTGCCGGGGGTCTCCTCCAGCCGCAGTCACCAGATCGTGCCGGGGGCGCTGGTCGCCGAGGCGTGCATGGACATCTTCGACCTCGAGGCGCTCGAGGTCTGCCCGTGGGCGCTGCGCGAGGGCGTCATCCTCGAGAAGCTCGACCAGCTGTCGGTGCTGGGCTGACCGGTCGAGTGGTGCACTGAGGGACATGCCCGCCCGGATCGGACTCTCCACCTCCTCGGTCTACCCCGAGTCGACGGCGCACGGCTTCGCCTACGCCGCGCGGCTGGGCTACGACGCCATCGAGGTGATGGTCGGCATCGACGCGCTGTCGCAGCAGACCGCGGCGGTTCGCCAGCTCTCCGAGCACCACGGCATCCCGATCTGCGCCATCCACGCGCCGACGCTGCTGCTGACGCAGCGGGTCTGGGGCACCGAGCCGTGGGGCAAGCTCGAGCGCTCGGCCGAGATGGCGCAGGCCGTCGGGGCCGGCACGGTCGTGGTGCACCCGCCGTTCCGCTGGCAGAAGGACTACGCCCAGGGGTTCGTCGAGGGCATCGCGGCCCTGGAGGCGTCGACCGGCCTCGCCTTCGCGGTCGAGAACATGTATCCCTGGAAGGCCCAGGTGCGCGGCCGCAACGCGGGGATGGAGATGTATCTCCCCGGCTGGGACCCCTCCGCCGAGGAGTACTCCCACGCCACCATCGACCTCTCCCACGCCGCCATCGCCCACGACGACGTCGTCGAGATGGCCCAGCGGCTCGGCGACCGGCTCCACCACGTGCACCTCACCGACGGGTCGGGCTCGGCCAAGGACGAGCACCTCGTGCCGGGGCGGGGGGAGATGGGGGCCGACGCCTTCCTGCGGCACCTCGCCGCCGACGGGTTCGGCGAGCGGTACGGCGGTGACATCGTGCTGGAGATCAACACCCGCCGGTGCGACAGCGTCGAGGAGCGCGAGGCCGACCTGGCCGAGTCGCTGGCCTTCGCCCGTGAGCACTACACCGAGCCCGCGTCGGCCGCAGCCGCGGAGGGGGCGGAGCACTGAGTCCGCGTGCGGGATGTCGGCCGGGTGAGTCCGCCGACGTACCCTGGCGCGCATGTCGTTGCCGAGGGCCTGAAGGTGACGCTGGACTTCCTCGGTGAGGACACCCTCGACGCGGCCCAGGCGCAGGCCACCGTCGATGCCTACGTCGAGCTCCTCGGCGCCCTCGCCGCGCAGGGGCTCGCCCACGGCGCCGAGGTGTCGGTGAAGCTGTCGGCCGTGGGCCAGGCGCTGCCCGAGGGCGGGCACGGCATCGCGCTGGAGCACGCGCGCACCATCTGCCGCGCGGCCCGCAACGCCGGCACCACGGTCACCCTCGACATGGAGGACCACACCACCACCGACTCGACGCTGTCGATCCTGCGCGAGCTGCGCAAGGACTTCCCCGAGACCGGAGCCGTCCTGCAGGCCTACCTCCACCGCACCGAGGCCGACTGCCGCCAGCTCGCCTACGAGGGGTCGCGGGTGCGGCTGTGCAAGGGCGCGTACGCCGAGCCCGAGTCCGTCGCCTTCCAGGACCGTCTCGACGTCGACAAGTCCTACGTGCGCTGCCTGAAGGTGCTGCTGGCCGGCCAGGGCTACCCGATGGTCGCCACGCACGACCCGCGCATGGTCGAGATCGCCGCCTCTCTGGCCAGCCGCTACGGCCGCGCGCCGGGGACCTACGAGTTCCAGATGCTCTACGGCATCCGTCCCGAGGAGCAGCGCCGTCTCGCCGCCTCGGGGGAGACGGTGCGGGTCTACGTCCCCTACGGCCAGGAGTGGTACGGCTACCTCATGCGGCGCCTCGCCGAGCGCCCGCAGAACCTGTCATTCTTCGTGAAGTCGTTGATCTCCAAGAAGTAGGGACTCCCCATGAGCTCGAGCCAGCCCGCCGGTCAGACCGCGATCATCGGCGCCGGCGTGATGGGGGAGACCCTGCTCTCCGGCCTCGTCCGCTCCGGGCGTCGCGTCGACGCGCTGCTGGTCGGCGAGAAGCGCCAGGAGCGGGCCACCGAGCTGGAGGAGCGGTACGGCGTGGCCGTCGTCTCCAACCTCGACGCCGCCGCCAAGGCCGACACGGTCGCCCTGGTGGTCAAGCCCCAGGACATGGGCGAGGTGCTCGCCGAGATCGCCCCGGTGCTGCGGCCCGGCCAGCTGCTGGTCAGCCTCGCGGCCGGCATCACCACCGGGTTCATCGAGTCCCACGTGCCCGAGGGCGTCGCGGTCGTCCGGGTCATGCCGAACACCCCGGCCCTGGTCGACGAGGGCATGGCCGCGGTCTCGCCCGGGTCGCACTGCTCCGAGGCCCAGCTCGCCGAGGCCGAGTCGTTGATGGCCTCGGTCGGACGCGTCGTACGCATCCCCGAGCGGCAGCAGGACGCCGTCACCGCCATCTCCGGCTCCGGGCCCGCCTACATCTTCTTCGTGGTCGAGTCGATGATCGAGGCCGGCGTGCACCTCGGACTGCCGCGCTCGACCGCCTCCGAGCTGGTCATCCAGACCCTGGTCGGCTCCGGGAAGATGCTGCAGGAGACCGGCACCCACCCGACCGTGCTGCGCGAGCAGGTCACCAGCCCCGGTGGCACCACTGCCTCCGCGCTGCGCGAGCTGGAGATCCACAAGGTGCGTGCCGCGTTCCTCGCCGCGATGGAGGCCGCCCGCGACCGCTCCCGCCAGCTGGCCGAGGGCTCCTGACCCTCACCCTCCCAGTCCCCGTCCCCGCCCCCGTCCCTGCGTCGAGCCGGCGCATTGATACGCCGGCTCGGCGATAGCGTGCCGGCATGGAGCAGGACGATCTCGTGGACACCGGCCTGGACGCCTACAACCTGAGGGTCATGGCGATCCTGTCGGGGCTGGTCACCGCGGTGACGTGGTTCATCGTCATGCTGCTGATGCTGGACGACCAGCCGCACCGGACCTGGCGGCTCTGGCTGGAGGTGCTGGCGTTCACCGCCACGATCGCGAGCGCCGCGCTCGCGGTCTGCGCGACGGTGAAGGCCGCCGAGCAGCGGATCCTCGCCGCCGTCCGACGACCGCACCTGACCCCCACGTCGAGCCGGCGTATTGATACGCCGGTTCGGCGAGCGGGGTTCCGCGGGGGCCGGCGATCGGGCAGGGTCGAGGGATGAGCGACCCCGACCTCCGCTTCTGGTTCGACCCCGTCTGCCCGTTCGCCTGGCTGACCTCGAGGTGGGTCCGCAGCGTCCAGCGGCAGCGTGACTACTCCGTGGAGTGGCGGCTGATCTCCCTGCGGCTGCTCAACTCCCACATCGACTACGACTCCCACTTCCCCGAGGGCTACGAGGACGGCCACAACGCCGGCCTGCACCTGCTGAGGGTCTGCGCCGCCGCCCGCGCCGAGCACGGCGCCGAGGTGCTGGCCGACCTCTACCCGGCGATCAGCTCGCGCATCTTCGACGCCGACCCCTCCGAGCAGTCGCTGCGGCCCGAGCGCGGGCGCGAGGTGCTGGCCGTCGCGCTGTCCGACGCCGGGCTCCCGGCCGGGTTGGCGGCGGCGTACGACGACGAGGGCTGGGACGCCACCGTCCAGGCCGACACCGACGAGGCGCTGGCGCTGACCGGCAAGGACGTCGGCACCCCGATCCTGCACATCGCCCCGCCGGAGGGCGCGGCGTTCTTCGGGCCGGTGATCAGCCGGGTGCCCTCCGACGAGGACGCGCTGCGCCTGTGGGACCACGTCGTGGGACTGGCGACCTTCCCCGGCTTCGCAGAGATGAAGCGCTCCCTCCGCGAGCTGCCCCAGCTGCGCGCGCTCGGCGTCGCCGAGGACGAGGTCGGGAGGACCGAGGACTGGCACGGCGGCTCGCGGCGGCTGAAGAAGTAGCGACTCGTAGCCGGACGGACCGACCGGCGCCGTGGCCCCGTCCCAACGGCGGGCCCTGACAGCCCGCCGGCGGTTCGGTCCGTCCGGCTACGAGGCCTCCGACGACGAGCTGCTGACCGTCCACGACGCCGCCCTCATCGAGGCTGTCACCCGCGCGGGCACCACCGGGGCGATCGACCTCGCCCACGGGCTCGGCACCGACGACAACCCCGTCTTCGAGGGCATGCACACCGCGACGGCCCACGTCGTCGGGGCCACCCTCGAGGCGTTCCGCGCGGTGTGGACGGGCAGCGTCGACCACGCCGCCAACATCACCGGAGGCCTCCACCACGCCATGCAGGACCGTGTCAGCGGCTTCTGCGTCTACAACGACGTCGCGATCGGCATCCACTGGCTGCTCGAGCAGGGGGTCGAGCGGGTCGCCTACGTCGACGTCGACGTCCACCACGGGGACGGCGTCGAGCGGCTCTTCTGGGACGACCCGCGGGTGCTCACCATCAGCCTGCACGAGACCGGTCAGCTGCTGTTCCCGGGCACCGGTGACTCCGCCGACCTCGGCGGCCCCGGCGCCCAGGGCTCCGCGGTCAACGTGCCGCTGCCGCCGGGCACGTCCGACGCGGGCTGGTTGCGCGCGTTCCACGCCGTGGTGCCCCCGCTGCTGCGCGAGTTCCAGCCGCAGGTGCTGGTCACCCAGCACGGCTGCGACTCCCACGCGGAGGACCCGCTGGCGCACCTGATGCTGACCGTCGACGGCCAGCGCGCCGCCATCGGGGCCCTGCACGAGCTGGCCCACGAGGTCGCCGACGGCCGGTGGGTCGCCGTCGGCGGCGGGGGCTACGAGATCGTCGGCGTTGTCCCGCGCACCTGGACCCACCTGCTGGCCGAGGTCGCCGGACGTCCCATCGAGCCCACCCTGGACGTCCCCGGCGCCTGGCTCGACCACGTCCAGCACCGCCTGGGCCGGGTCGGGCCGCGTCGCATGGGCGACGGTCGTACGCCGACGTACCGCGACTGGTCGGAGGGCTACGACCCCTCCACCTGGCTGGACCGGTCTGTGCACGCGACCCGCATGGAGGTCTTCCCCCTCCACGGCCTCGACCCGATGCCCTGAACCGGTGGGAACCCCGCCTGACCTGCGGTTCCACGCCGGGGCGAGTGGCTGGAGTGGAGCAGATGCAAGCCGACACGCCGGGAAAAACGAGACCAGGGGAGTGATCCCCTTCCCCACGAGTCACATCAGGCTCTATTCTCACTGTTCGACGCGGTCGTAGTACCTCCGGTGGGGAAGCCGGAGGACGAACCGCGCGGAAAGACGGTGTGCACGATGAGCAGCTCCCCTGACGACATCTCGGACGCCAAGTTCCTCACCGTGGCCGAGGTCGCGGCCATGATGCGGGTCTCGAAGATGACGGTCTACCGCCTCGTGCACTCGGGCGAGCTGCCTGCCGTGCGGGTGGGCCGTTCCTTCCGCGTGCGTGAGAACGACGCCCACGACTACCTCAAGAACAGCTTCTACGACGTCGGCTGACCTCCACGGAGGCGCCAGCGACACCCCGGGCGCGGCCCGGGGCTGGAGGATCGGCCCGGTCCGGTGGTCCCACCGACCGAGGCCGATTCTGCTGCCCGGAGGACCGGCGGCTAGGCTGAGCGGGTCCTGCGCCGACGCGCGGGGCGTCCAGGTTGGAAAGGGAACACCGTGGGTTCGGTCATCAAGAAGCGCCGCAAGCGCATGGCCAAGAAGAAGCACCGCAAGCTGCTGAAGAAGACGCGCGTCCAGCGTCGCAAGCTCGGCAAGTGAGCCGCGGCGGACGTCGGCACCGCTGAGGCCCCCGGCCCAGCACCGCTGACGCCCCGCCCCTCACCTGCTCCGCCCGGGCAACGCCGCCCGGTTGGCATCGGTCCACCGTCGGATGCACCCTCGGGGTGCTTCTCAAGCCGGAGGCGGCATGGGGAAGGTCGTACTCGTCACCGGGGTCTCGCGAGACCTCGGTCGCAAGTTCGCGCGCACCCTCGCCGCCGACCCCGACGTGGACCGGGTCATCGGTGTCGACGTCGTCCCCCCGCGGGGCGACATCGGCGCCGTCTCGTTCGTGCGGGCCGACATCCGCAACCCGGTGATCGCCAAGGTGATCGCCAAGGAGGACGTCGACACCGTCGTCCACATGAGCGTCATCGCCACCCCCGGCACGGCCGGCGGGCGGAACACGATGAAGGAGCTCAACGTCATCGGGACGATGCAGCTGCTCGCGGCCTGCCAGCGCTCCGCGAGCCTGCAGCACCTGGTCGTGAAGTCGACGACGACCGTCTACGGCGCCAGCAGCCGCGACCCCGCCATGTTCACCGAGGACATGCAGCCGCGTCGCGCTCCCCGCTCGGGCTACGCCAAGGACGTCGCCGAGATCGAGGGCTACGTCCGTGGCTTCGCGCGCCGTCGCCCCGACGTCCGCGTCACCACCCTGCGCTGCGCCAACGTGCTCGGCCCCGACGTGGTCAGCCCGTTGACCTCCTACCTCCGGCTCCCGGTCGTCCCGACCGTCCTGGGGTACGACGCCAGGCTGCAGGTCCTGCACGAGCGCGACCTCTACCGGGTGCTCCAGCACGCCGTGGGCCACGAGGTCGCGGGGACCTTCAACATCGCCGGCGACGGCATCCTGATGCTGTCCCAGGCGCTGCGCCGGCTGCAGCGGCCGACCGTCTCGATGCCCGGCTTCGCGGTCGGACGGGTCGGCAACCTGCTGCGCCAGGCCCGCGTGGCCGACTTCTCCCCCGAGCAGCTCGGGTTCCTCACCTACGGCCGCGGCGTCGACACCACCCGGATGCGGGCCGAGCTCGGCTTCGAGCCGACCATGACCACCGCCGAGTGCTTCGCGGACTTCGCGACCACGCTCACCCCCACCGGTGGCCGCACCGAGCGGGTGCTCGCCACCCTCGCCCAGGCGCTCCCGGAGGTCGAGGGCGCTCCCGCCGCGCCGCTGTCCGAGGCGCCCGACGCCTCGCCCGCCCCCCGGCGACCGCGTGGTGTCGCCGCCGCGCGCGAAGGAGCAGACCATGGGTGACGCCGAGATCATCCCGATCGGCACCCGCGGCCGTCCCGGTCGCGGCACGGGCAAGCAGCCGTCCTCCGCGGCGCGCAACCTCGCCGGAGGCAAGGGCCCCGCGGCGAGACCGGCCACGCGGCGTACCCCCGACACCGACGAGGCGCAGCCCACCGACGTCGCAGTCGACGGCGCCGAGGACACCGCCGAGGACCGCGCCGAGACCACCGGCGTCCAGGACGCGCCCCCGGCCTCCACCGACGCCCCGACCGTCGGTGACCCACCCGAGGCGTCACGTCCCGCCGCCCGCACCCGCGAGCGCCACGCGCGCGGCGGCATCCCGGCCGCCGACCTGATGGCCGCGTTCCAGGTGGCCGCCCGTGAGGTGTTCGGCGAGGAGTGGGAGGTCCAGCTCGCGCGCTTCCTGGCGTTCCTGCGTCGCCGCGTGACCGGCGACTACTCCGTCGACGAGTACGGCTTCGACCAGGAGATCAGCCAGCGCTTCTTCATGGCGGCACTGCGCCCGATCGCGGACAAGTGGTTCCGCATCGAGGTGCGCGGGATCGAGAACATCCCGAGCGAGGGCGGTGCCCTCGTCGTGTCCAACCACTCCGGCACGGTGCCGGTCGACGGCCTGATGACGATGGTCTCGATCCACGACCACGCCGGCCGCTTCCTGCGTCCGCTGGGCGCCGACCTGGTCTTCAAGATGCCGATCGTCTCGACGATGGCCCGCAAGGGCGGCGCCACGCTCGCCTGCAACGAGGACGCCGAGCGGATGCTGCGCGGTGGCGAGCTGGTCGGCGTGTGGCCCGAGGGCTTCAAGGGCATCGGCAAGCCCTACTCCGAGCGCTACAAGCTGCAGCGCTTCGGGCGCGGCGGGTTCGTCTCGGCCGCGATCCGCACCGGCGTGCCGATCGTGCCGCTCTCGGTCGTGGGGGCCGAGGAGATCTACCCCCACCGACCAGGTGCGTGAGACGATCCAGCAGACCCTCTACACGCTGCTGATGGAGCGCGAGTCGGTCTTCCGCTGACGCCCGGCCGCTGACCTAGGGCGGCGAGCGCGACGCTCTGCGCGGCGGACCCGTGCGGATCCGGCGCGCGGATCCGGCGTGGGGGCGGTGGGGCGGGCAGCGCCCAGGGCGCCTACTGCTTCTTGCCGCCGCCGGGGTTGAGCAGGTCGTCGACCAGCTCGAGGACCGGGTCGGTGATCCCGGTGATCGGGTTGTCGCTGCCGGGGCCCGAGGCCGGGGTGCCGGTGTCGCTACCGGTGCCACCGAGCAGGGTGCCGTCACCGAGGCCGCCCAGCGGCTCGTCGTCCTTCTTGCCGTCCTCGTCCTTGTCGCCACCGGAGGAGCCGGCGGGCGGCTGCAGGATGGTCGGGCTCTGCGGCGTCGCGGAGGCCGACGGGCTGGCCGGGGTGCGCGGGCCGCTGCCGCCCTTGGTGGGCGCAGCCGGGGTCGAGGCGGCGGGGGCCTCGGCCACCGGGGTGGTCGGGGTCGGGTTGAGCAGGGTGCCGACGACGTCCTCGGCCGCCTGGACCAGGAAGCGCGGGATGCGGTCGATCTGCTCGCCCGTGCACGTCGGGCACAGGGAGACGGTGGTCAGGGCGATCTCGGCGAGCAGCTCGCCGGCCGCGACGAGCGACTGCTGGGCCGCCGCGGGCAGCACCGCTGAGAAGTCCTCGAGTGCTGCGAGGCTCTGTGCGGTGAAGTCCTGGAGCT
>LULN01000275.1_pt1 | contig 18217 bp, 11 predicted proteins | sample 728131 | NCBI WGS metagenome assembly LULN01 (sample SAMN03860288, study PRJNA289734) | marine metagenome | biome: seawater column; feature: ocean; material: water; isolation source: Red Sea water column Station 149 - depth 100m | place: Saudi Arabia: Red Sea | collected 2011-10-15 | depth 100 m
CTGCAGCGCACCGCGCTCGGGTCGCTGCGTGGGGCCGAGGTGACCTGGAACGCCACCGGGACCCCGCGCAGCATCGAGGTCGCCGGCGGGTTCCTGAGCGGCAAGCGCAGCGGGGCGCCGGAGACCATCGCCCGGGAGTGGCTGACCGAGCACGCCGCGGCGTTCGGCCTCTCGGCCCGCGACATCGCCCGGCTCGAGCTGGTCCGTGACCACGAGCTGCCGAAGATCGGCGCCACCGTCATCAGCTACGCCCAGACCTTCGGCGGGGTGGCGTCGGGGATCGGCGCCATCCTGACCGTGCTCGTCGACCGCCAGGGTCGTGTGGTGCGCTACGCCGGGGACCCGGTGCGGGCCACCGGTCTGCTCGGCTCCTTCGACCTCTCCCCGGCCCAGGCGCTGCAGCGCACCGTCCGGGCCCTGAGCCCGGACCTGGCCTCGTGGACCGCCGTCGCGACGGGGAGGGCGCAGGGCGGGTACGAGGTCTTCAAGGCCGGCGGTCTCGGCACCACGCAGTACGTCCGCAGGGTCGCGTTCCCCACCGCGCAGGGCGGCCGCGCCGCCTTCGCCGCGCTGGTCATCAAGAGCATCGACGAGGCCTACGCCGTCATCGTGGACGCCCAGACGGGTCGTCCGCTGTTCCGCAAGAGCCTGGTGCAGCACGCCGAGGGCACGATCTACGAGAACTACCCCGGGGCGAAGAAGGGCGGCGAGCCGGTCGTCAAGAGCTTCGGCCCCACCGACACCAGCCCCGGAGGCTGGTTGGACCCGACGGGCCTGCTCGGCCTGCCGGGCATCACGACGCTGGGCAACAACGCCAACACCGCCATCGCCTGGACGGTGCCCCTGGTGGCGGCCGACCAGTACAACCGCCCGGTCGCCCCGACCGGTGACTTCAACTACGAGTTCCCCGACTCCTGGCGCACCAGCGACGGCTCCACCGGCAGCTTCATCCCGGACGCGAACGCCGCCGCGACCAACCTCTTCTACCACCACAACCGGATCCACGACGAGCTCTACGAGTTCGGGTTCACCGAGACCGGCGGCAACTTCCAGCTGGTCAACGACCCGACCAGCGGCTCCCTCCCGCTCGGTGGTGACCCGGTGATGGGCGGCGCCCAGTCGGGTGCGCTCAACCTCACCGAGGCGGTACTGCCGCTGGGCCGCAACAACGCCAACATGCTCACGCTGCCCGACGGCATCCCCGGCTTCACCAACATGTACCTGTGGGAGTTCGTCGACGACGTCTTCGAGGCCGAGCCCCGCGACGGCGACTTCGACACCTCGATCATCCAGCACGAGTACGTCCACGGCCTGAGCAACCGCTACGTCGGCGGCGGCGGCCTCGGCTCGCTGGCCGGCGGCCAGTCCGGCGCGATGGGCGAGGGCTGGGGCGACTGGTACGCCATGAACGACCTCTTCCGGCGCGGCCTCACCCGCACCGCCGTCACCGCGGCGTACGTCGGTGACGAGAAGCGCGGCATCCGCAACTGGAACTACGCCACCAGCCCGCTGACCTACGGCGACTACGGCTACGACATGTCCGGGCCCCAGGTGCACTCCGACGGCGAGATCTGGGCCACGACCCTGTGGACCGTCCGCGACAAGATCCTCCGGGCCGTGGGCGGGAACCACAAGAAGGCCAGTGACATCGCCGAGCACATGGTGACCGACGCGATGCCGCTGAGCCCGCCGTCCCCCAGCATGCTCGACATGCGCGACGCGATCGTCGCCGCCGCGGAGCTGCGCTACAAGAAGAAGTACCTCGACGAGGTCTGGGCCGGCTTCGCCGAGCGTGGCATGGGCGTCTCGGCCTCGACCACCGGCGAGGCGGACACCGCTCCGGTGCCCGGCTTCGACGTCCCGACGTCGTCCCAGAACGGCACCGTCACGTTCCGGGTGGTGAACCCCTCGACCGGGCGGCCGGTCAAGGGCGTCCGTGTGCTCGGCGGCCTCTTCGAGGGTCGCACCACCCCGATCACGACCACGAACGGCTCCGGTGTCACCACGGCACGGATGGCCGCCGGCCGCTACACGCTCACCCTGCAGGCGCCCGGCTTCGGCCAGCAGCGCCTCGAGGTCGTCGTGCCGCGGGGCCGCAAGGTCACCCGCAAGGTGGCCCTGCGTCCCAACCTGCTCTCGCAGTCCTCGGGCGCCACGCTCACCAAGGTCTCGAGCCAGGCGTCCGCTCTGCCGGCCCAGAACGCCTTCGACGACACCGAGGCGACCGGCTGGCAGACCGAGGACGCCGGGGTGGCCTACAACGAGGGCAAGGACGCGACGGCGGTCGTGAAGCTCGCCAAGCGCAGCGTGATCGACACCGTGAACGTGAGCGTGGTCAAGCCGGTCGGTCTGCCCCGGTTCGCGGCGGCCCGCAAGGTGACCGTGCAGACGTCGATGAACGGGAGGTCCTGGCGCACCGCCGAGGTCGCGACGTTCCGCATGAAGGGGCCCCGCCCGGCCGTCAGCGACCTGATGATGCAGAGCCTGCGGCTGAAGAAGCCGGTGCGGGCGAAGTTCGTCCGGGTCGTGCCCAACGCGGCGCTGGGCGACACCGTCGACTACGCCTCGACCGCGATCGTCGCCGAGGTCCAGGCCTTCGGCCGGGTCTCCGGCATCGAGCCGAAGCAGCCCAAGCCCGACCAGCCGGTGACCACCCCCGGGTCGGTCGCGGTGGGCAACATCGCCCAGGGCTCGCTGCTCGGTCTCGACCCCTACCGTCCCGGCGCCACCGAGCTCAGCTGGACCGGTGCCTGCGGTGACGTGCCGGCCGGCAACGGCATCGACGCCTGGATCACCGAGCTCCCCGAGGGGGCCGGCGACGGTCTGCACGCGGTCACCTACGAGGGCAGCGTGCCGATCGGCGAGTGGCTCGGCTACGCCTACGACGAGGACTGCGCGCCGATGACCGGTGGGTTCGCCCTCTTCGGCGAGACGAAGACGATCCCGGCCGGGGCGGCGTACGTCGGCTTCCTGCTGCTGTACGGCGGCGGCGCGTCGTTCGACGTGACCATCAGCGAGCCGCGCTGACCCGCTCGACCTGCTCGACCCGGACCACCTGCACGACGGCTGCCGCCGGGCTCACCAGCCCGGCGGCAGCGTCGTGAAGTCGGCCTCCCTGCCCTCGGCGAACGCGGTCAGCGCCTCGGTGTTGGCCGGACCGCCCATCAGCTCGGCGAAGGCGGCGTTCTCCCGTGCCCGGGCGGCGCCGATCCCGGCGCGCAACGGCTCGATGATCGTGCGCTTGACCGCGACGAGGGACGAGATGGGCCGGCTGGCCAGCAGCTCGGCGTGCTCGCGGGCGACCGGGAGCAGCTCGTCGGGCTCGCACACCCGGCGCACCAGGCCCATCTCCAGCGCCTGCTCGGCGCCGAACCACTCCGCCGACATCAGCAGCCACGACGCCGCCTGGCGTCCGATCAGCAGCGGCAGCAGGTAGGAGGACGCGGCCTCCGGGGCGACCCCCAAGGAGGTGAACGGGCACTTGAGTCGCGCGGTGGTCGACATGAAGGCGATGTCGGCGAAGCCCAGCACCGTGCAGCCGATGCCCAGGCCCAGCCCGTTGACGGCGACCACCAGCGGCTTGGGGAAGTCCACGAGGGCGTCGACGAGGTTCACGAAGCCGCCCTCGCCCTGGTCGAAGTCGGGGTCGGCGGCGATCCGGGCCATCTCCAGCAGGTCCGTCCCCGCGCTGAACGCGCGACCGTTGCCGGTCAGCAGCACCACGGCGACGCCGGGTTCCTCGGCAGCCTCGCGCAGGGCCCGGGCCGTGGCGTCGTACAGCTCGATGTTGAACGCGTTGAGCGCGTCGGGACGATCGAGGGTCAGGGTGCGCACGCGCTTGTCGTCGTGGATCTGCAGGACCATGCCCCGAACACTAGATCCACAAGTAGAACGTGTTCCAGTATGTCCGTGTGACCCAGAGGACCGTCTCCACCTACTGCCGCATCTGCGAGCCGCTCTGCGGGATGATCGCGACCGTCGAGGACGGGCGGCTGATCTCGCTGCGGCCCGACGACGAGCACCCGCTCAGTCAGGGCTACGCCTGTCCCAAGGGATTGGCCTTCCCCGAGGTCCAGCACGACCCCGACCGGGTGCTCCACCCGCTGCGGCGGGTGGCCGGCGGAGCGCTGGGGGAGTTCGAGCAGGTCTCGTGGGACGAGGCCCTCGACGACATCGCCGTCCGGCTGCGCGCCCTGCTCGACACCCACGGCGGCGGAACGGTCGGTCAGTTCTTCGGCAACCCCGTCGGGTTCAACATCACCGGCACCCTGTGGGCGGGCGCCCTGATGACGGCGCTCGGCACCGGCCACCAGTACTCCGTGGGCAGTCAGGACATCAACAGCCGGTACGTCGCCAGCAAGCTGCTCTACGGGTCGATCTCCCAGGTGCCGTTCCCCGACCTGCGGGGCACCGACCTGCTGCTGGTGCTCGGCGCGAACCCGCTGGTATCGCGGGCGAGCGGGGTGCGTGCCCCGCGCGTGAAGGAGCACCTCTCGGCCATCGTGGCCGGAGGCGGCCGCGTCGTCGTGGTCGACCCGCGGCGCAGCGAGACCGCCAAGGCCTTCGAGCACGTCTCGATCGAGCCCGACGGCGACGCGTTCCTGCTGGCCTCGCTGATCCAGGTGGTGGCCGAGGAGGGCCTCGTCGACCAGGAGGCCATCGACCGCCAGTCCGTCGGGGCCGAGACGCTGCTCGCGGCGGTGGCGCCCTTCACCCCCGAGGCGACGGTGGCCCGCACCGGGATCGACCCGGACGTCGTCCGGTCGTTGGCGCGCGACCTCGCGGCGGCACCGCGTGCCGCCGTCTATGGGCGCACCGGCACCTGCCTGGGCGAGCACGCCACCCTGGTCAGCGTGCTGATCGACGCCCTCGCGCTGCTGACCGGCAACCTGGACCGCGAGGGCGGGGTGCTCCTCGGCCAGGCGGTGGTGCCGTTCGAGGAGACGGCCGAGAAGGCCGGCCGGCTCGGCTACGACACCCGGCGCAGCCGGATCGGCGGGTTCCCCGACGTCATGGACACCTGGCCGGCGGCGATCATGGCCGACGAGATCACCACACCCGGCGAGGGGCAGCTGCGAGCGCTCTTCGTGCTGGCCGGCAACCCGGTGCTGAGCAGCGTCGACGGACCCGGCCTCGCGGCGGCGCTGGAGCAGCTGGACCTGATGGTCGCGCTCGACCTCTACGTCAACGAGACCAACCGGCACGCCGACTACGTCCTGCCCGCGACGACCTGGCTGGAGCGCGAGGACGTGCCGTTCGCGATCGTGGCGTCCAGCCCCTGGCCGCACGTCCAGCACACGCCAGCGGTGCTCGAGCCCGCCGGGGAGGCGCGGGCCGAGTGGGAGGTCTTCGACGAGATCGCCCGGCGTGCGGGGATCTCGCTGTTCCTCCCGTCGTGGGCCGCCGCGGTCACCAGGCCGCTGCGCACGCTTGCGCGTCGCGCCGGCGTCCGGGTGACCCCGTGGACGCTGGTCGACCTGCTGCTGCGCACCGGACCGCACGGCGACCGCTTCGGCCTGCGCAGGGGCGGGCTGAGCCTGAAGCGGCTGCGGGCCGAGCGGCACGGCGTGATGCTCCCGCCCGCGCGGGGCGGCCGGCTCGCCGAGGTCGTGCGGCACCCGCACGGCAAGGTGGACCTCGCCCCCGCCCAGCTCGCGGCCGAGTGGGACCGGCTGCGGTCGGCCCTCGAGGTCGAGGCGGATCCGGCGTACCCGCTGCGGATGATCGGGCTGCGGGAGATGCGGTCGCAGAACTCCTGGATGCACAACAGCCCGACGCTGATGAAGGGCCGCAACCGCCGGCACGCAGCGCGCATCCACCCCGAGGACGCGGCGCAGGCCGGCGTCGCCGACGGTGACGCCGTGCGCCTGACCTCGGCCGTCGGCGCCATCGAGACGACCGCCCTGCTCACCGACGAGGTACGACGGGGGACGATCGCCTGCCCGCACGGCTGGGGCCACGCGGCGGGCTGGACGGTGGCCAACGCCGCCGGGGGAGCCAACACCAACGAGCTGGCCTCGGCCCGCGTCGAGGACGTGGAGTTCCTGGCCGGGATGGCTCGCCTCAACGGCATCCCCGTGCGTCTGGAGTCGGCTGTCGGGGCGGTCGGCTAGCGTCGTCGGGGTGAGTGGCACGGACGGCGAGCGGCAGCGCACCTGGCGCCCCGACTGGCCGTGCTCGGTCACGGGCCCGCTGCGACCGTTGCGCCGCGGAGCGGGGGACCCGACGTTCCGCATCGACGATGCCGGACGCGTCTGGCGCGGCACGCGCACACCCGAGGGCCCCGCCACGCTGCGGGTGGGGTCCGCCCCCTCCGTCGGCGAGGTCCGGGCGTCGGCCTGGGGCCCGGGCGCCGACTGGGTGCTCGACTCGCTGCCGGGGCTGCTCGGCGCGCACGACGACTGGAGCGGGTTCGAGCCCCGGCACCCGGTGCTGGAGGAGGCGCGCCGGCGTCACCCCCACCTGCGGACCGGCCGCACCGGCCTGGTGATGGAGGCGCTCGTCCCGGCGATCATCGAGCAGAAGGTGACCGGCCAGGAGGCCTTCGCCGGGTTCCGGATGCTCGTCCACCGCTTCGGGGAGCGGGCTCCCGGCCCCGGTCGCGAGATGCGGCTGTGGGTGCAGCCCGATGCCGCCACCCTGCGCACCGTCCCGTCCTGGGAGTGGTTGCGCATGCACGTCGACCATGCCCGCTCGCGCACGATCGTGACGGTCGCGCGGGTCGCCGACTCCCTCGAGCGGCTCGCGGGCCTGGACGGCGAGGAGGCCGAGCGTCGCCTCCGGAGCCTGCCGGGGGTGGGGGAGTGGACCAGCGCCGAGGTGCGCCAGCGAGCCCTGGGCGACCCCGACGCGGTCAGCTTCGGCGACTACCACGTCGCCAAGGACGTCGGCTGGGCGCTGACCGGCACGCCCTTCGAGCCACCGCCGACGAGGCGACCCGGTTCTTCTCCGAGGCCGACGCCGAGGCGCTGGTGGAGGCACTCCGGCGCACCGGCGACGACGAGCTGCGCGCCCTCGTGGGCCGCGACGAGATCCGGCTGCCCGCCGTCCGGGGTGTCCTCTCTCGCCTGCACGAGTACGCCGACCGCGACCGCCTCGCCGAGCTGACCGGGACGGTGCGGATCGACCTCACCCGCGACGACGCGCGCCTGGGGCACCACCTGCTGCGGATCGGGTCCGGCTCGATCACGGTCGAGGCCGACGTACCGGCCACCGCGGCGAGCGACGTGGTGCTGGGCACCTCCGTCATCGGGTTCGTCCGGCTCGTCAGCGGTCAGGGCAACGCCGCGCTGGACTACCTCGCCGGACGGCTGCACGTCGAGGGCGACGCCGCGCTCGCCCTGGCCGTCGGCGGCCTCTTCACCATCCCGGGCACCGACGAGGTCGCGGTCGACCCGACCGCCCTCGACCCCGTGGACGTGGCCCGCGCCCTGGCGGGGGTGTCGACCGAGCACCTGCGCGAGGTGATGTCCGGCGGGTTCCGGCCCGTGGTGCTGGAGGAGATCTTCCGGCGGCTGCCCGACTTCGTGAACCCACGACGCTCCGCCAAGGCCGACCTGGCCGTGGGGTTCCGGCTGCTCGGCGGCCCCGGTGCGGAGCCGGAGCGCTACGTCGTGCGCGTCGACCACGGCGCGTGCAAGGTCGAGCCCGGCGACGTCGGCGGCGACCGGGACGCCACGATCACCTGCGAGGGCCACGACTTCCTGCGCCTGGCCACCGGGCACCTGTCCGCCGTCACCGGCGTGCTGCGCGGTCAGCTCAAGGTGCGCGGGGAGAAGGCGAAGGCGCTGCAGCTCGCCTCGGTGCTGGACATCCCGAAGGCCTGAGCCGCAGTCACCTGGCCCGCGTCACAGCAACGGCCGCAGCGGCGCCAGGACGAACGCGGTGAACTTGCGGTGCAGGTCGCGCGCCTCCCACTCGCCGACGGTGAGCTCGAGGCAGTGCGACTCGTCGACGCGGAAGACCTCCTCCATCTGGTGCGCGAGCCCGGCGTCGATCACTTCGACGTTGATCTCGTAGTTGCCCGAGAGGCTGAGTCGGTCGATGTTGGCGGTGCCGACGGTCGTCCAGGTGCCGTCGACGGTGGCGGTCTTGGCGTGCACCATCGCGTCGCGGTAGCGCAGGATCCGCACCCCGGCCTCGAGCAGCTGCGAGAAGTAGCCGCGCGAGACCCAGTCGGCCACGATGTGGTTGGACTTCAGCGGCACGAGCAGCCGGACGTCCACGCCCCGGGCGGCCGCGTCCTTGAGCGCGTCGACGAAGTCCTGGTCGGGCAGGAAGTAAGCGGTGGTGATCCAGATGTTGCGACTGGCGCGGTTGATGGCCTCGAGGTACATCGACCGGATGGGGAACATCCACAGGCGCGGCACGTTGCGCTGGATCCGGATCCGCGGCTCCCAGTCCGACGCGGTCTCCAGCAGCAGCGGGCGCTCGCTGGGACGAAGCCGGCGACGCCGGTGCAGGTTCCAGAAGTCGGCGACGGCGCGTTGCAGGTCCCACACGCCGGGCCCGGTGATGCGCACGTGGGTGTCGCGCCACTCGGTGGCGTAGGCGTCGCCGATGTTGAAGCCGCCCACGAAGCCGATCTCGGAGTCCACGACCAGGATCTTGCGGTGGTCGCGACCGTAGCGACGCAGGTCGAAGAAGCGCAGCCCCGCGGAGTAGACCGGGAAGCGCAGCACCTTCATCGAGCGGGGGAACCGCATGAAGACCGGTGAGACCACGAGGTTCGCGAAGCCGTCGTAGATGCAGTAGACCTCCACGCCACGCGCGGCGGCGTCGGCCAGCGCCTGCTTGAACCGCTCGCCGGTGGCGTCGCCCTTCCAGATGTAGGTCTCGAAGAGGATCTGCTTCTGCGCGCCCTCGATGGCGGCGAGCATGTCGTCGTAGAGGTGCTGGCCGTAGGTGTACGTCGTCACGGTGCTCTCGCCGATCGGCACCTCGGCCGGCGGGGTGACCGGGAACTCGCCCGGCTTCTTGCCGCGCCGCCGGTAGGAGTCGACGAGCGTCATCGCGATGGCGAGCCCGAACTGCACGCCGACCACGGTCAGCAGCGTGCGACGCAGCACCCGCAGCAGAGCGTCCAGGCGGCTGCTGGGGCGGGGGTTCACGGGCCCCACGGTAGTCGGGCCGTGGTGCCGGACGCGGAGCGACCTGCGGTCCAGCCGGGGCCCCATCAGTTTGACGTCCACGATGCGCTGCCAGTCCTGGTGCTCCAGGGCGCTGATGGTTCCCCAGTGAGCGACACCGGCGACGTTGCACACCAGGTCCATCGCGCCTGAGGCCTCGGCCACGGCTGACGCCAGGTCTCGGACGGCGTCGTAGTCGCTGACGTCGGCAGCTCGTGCCAGCACGACCGTGCCGCCCGCGGCGGAGATGGCCGTCGACACCTCGGCCAGCCCTGCGGCCGAGATGTCGGTCAGGTGGAGCCTTGCGCCGGCCGAGCCGAGCTGCTCGGCGAGCGACCGTCCGATGCCGCTGGCGGCGCCAGTGATGAACGCGTCGACTCCCTCGAAGTCGTGGAACCGGCGGACGCGTCTCGTCGACCTGCCGCGGTGGGGGGGCATGATGGCTCCTCGGTTGCGTCGGTGGGGGAGACGGGCCCGGCGCGGGGCTGGCTGGAGGGCTGGGCGAGCAGCGCCCCTCGGCGAGCCGCTGTGCGATCGCCGGTTCATTGGCGGCATAGGCTCGGAACTCCGCGAAGACGAGCAGGGTCGAGGAGTCCTCGGTGATCGCGAGGAGGCCTTCGGACACGGTGCCCAGCTGCAGCAGTCTGCCGGTGACCAGCTGTTGGAGCATCTCCACGCGGGAGGTGACCTCCTGCTCCAGCAGAGCGAGGAAGAGGTCGTCCTTGCTGTCGAAGTTCGAGTAGAGCGCGCCCTTGGTGAATCCGGCTCGCTCGGCGATCTGCGCGAGGGACGCACGGTGGAAGCCGACGTCGAAGAAGACGTCCTTGGCGGCTGCCAAGACCTGCGCCCGCACCTCCCGGCGTAGAGGGCGCACGCGCTGCGGTGTGTTGGACATGTGGCGACGGTCACCTACTCTGTCGACTGTGGATACCGATGGTACTGAATTGAGCCGCCTCTTGTCCGGGGTGGGTGCCGCGCATGTGCTGACGGGCCGACGACGCGGTCTTGGTCGGGCCGCGCTGGCGGCGCTGCTCGCCCAGCCCTCCAGCCAGCCCCGCGCCGGGCCCGTCTCCCCCACCGACGCAACCGAGGAGCCATCATGCCCCCCCACCGCGGCAGGTCGAGGAGCTGGCCCGTCCGGTACGCCTGACCCTCCTGCTGCCGCAGGGATACACCGCGACCACGCGCCGCTATCCCACGCTCTACCTCCTGCACGGCACCAGCGGCGGCGCCGACGACTGGGTGCAGCAGGGTGAGGCCGAGGACATCACGGCCGGCTTCCCGATGATCGTGGTCATGCCGGACGGTGGCTACGACTCCAACGGTGGTGGTTGGTGGACCGACTGGGTGGACCAGGACACCGCGCTGGGGGTCGCCAACTGGGAGACCTTCCACATCGAGCAGCTGGTGCCGTGGGTCGATGCCCACCTGCGCACCCGCGCGCGGCGTTCCCAGCGGGCGATCGCCGGGCTGTCCCAGGGGGGCTTCGGGGCGATGAGCTACGCCTCGCGCCACCCCGACCTGTTCGTCTCCGCGGCGTCCTTCTCCGGTGCCCCCGACATCGCCAAGGCACCGCAGGCCCGGACGCTGGGGGCCGCCGTCGTCGGCGCGATCATGACCGGTCTCAACGGGGTGCAGCCCCACGCGCCGTTCGGCGACCCGGTTCTCGACGCCGTGAACTGGCAGGGACACAACCCCGCCGACCTGGTGGGCAACCTGCGCCGCATGGACCTGCGGCTGTGGGTGGGTGACGGCACCAACGGGCCCTACGAGGACACTGCGGACCCTCGGTACGCCTCACCCGATCCGATCGAGGCGATCGTCCATGAGTCCACCCTGCTGTTCGCCGAAGCCGCCGACGCCGCCGGGGTTCCCTACGTCCTCGACGACTACGGGCCGGGCCGCCACCGCTGGCCGTACTGGGCGCGGGACCTGGCCCAGTACCTTCCCCGCCTCGCCGAGGTCTTCCGCCAGGACCGCAGCGTGCCCGAGCGGATCGACTACCGCAGCATCGACCGTCGGTACTCCACCTGGGGCTGGCGGGTCCGTACCCGGCGCGAGCCCCCACAGGCGTTCAGCGGCCTGGTGCGCGCCTCTCGGGAGGGCTTCGTCTTCCTTGCTGGTCCCGCGGTGGTGCGCACCCCGCCCAGCTACCGACCGCTCACCACCTACCGGCTGCGAGTCCAGGGTGAACGCACCCGAGCCCGGTCCGATGCCCGGGGACGGTTGCGGGTGGCTGTGTCCGGCGGCCGTAGCGTCGTCCGGGTACAGGGGCGCCTGCCCGGCTGAGCGTGGTTCTCAGCCGAGTGCTCCTGGTCGCGGCACAGCGTCCCCCGCGGTCACACCCGCCGGTCGTCCCCCCGGACCAGCGTCCGGTCGGGACAGTTGAGGATCACCTGGCTGTGCACGACCAGCGGCACCGCCAGGTCCACGGTCCGGGTCACCGGGCGGCCGAGGACCGAGCCGGCGACCCGGACCTGCTCGTAGGCGTTGTTGGCGCGCTCGTGGTAGTAGCGGCAGTTGGTGAACTCGAAGGCCAGCGTCACCTCACCGGACTGCTGCGGGAGCAGCGTGAACGGCTCGATCGAGGAGTCCTCGTCCACCGGCACCATCAACGGGTACGTCGGCTCGACCAGCTCCACCGTCTCCACGTGCAGCGGCACGACGGAGTCGTTGGTGATCGGCACCTTGACCAGCACCTCCTCGCCGAAGCGGTAGTCCAGGGCGTAGGTGCCGGCGGGGCCGTAGCCCTCGACCATCAGCCCCGCGTCCGCGTCGAACTCGAGCCGCGGAGCCTCGATCCGGACGGCGTACGGCGCCAGCAGCCAGCCTCCGAGCAGCAGGCCCACCACCGCGCCGGCCCAGAGCCGCCGGCGGCGCCGGACGTGCGCGGCGTCGACCCGGGGGTCCTCGGCCACCGTGGACCGCGGCTGGTCCAGGAGGCTCATGCCGCGTCCGCCGCGTCCGCACCGTCGAGTCGGCGCTGGCGGCGCCGGACGCCGGCGACCCGGATGCCCAGGACCCCGACCAGGGTGACGGCGACCAGCGCGGCGGGCGCGCCGGGACCGTCGAGCGGTGCGCTGCGGACCTGTGTGCCCGCGGCGCCGGCGTCGGTCGACGGCTGCTCGGGGGTGTCGAGCCAGTCGCAGGCCGGCGGGTCGGGGTTGGAGAAGCGGTCGTAGGTCGCGCACGGGATCAGCTCGGTGGTCTTCACCAGGTTGCCGATCGGCCACTGGGACGGATTGCCGCAGTCAGGCAGGTCGAGGGCGTAGTTGTGGGTGACCTCCTTGCCCGGGGCGGTGAGGTTGTCCTGCCAACAGTTGCCCTGGCCGGCCTCGTCCCAGAAGAAGTCGATGCCGTTCGGCAGCACCTCGCCCTTCGGCGAGTAGCCCAGCTCGTTCTTGGTGAAGGCGTTGAAGTTGGAGTTGTCCTGCTGGTGCGTGGGGTCGTAGTCGTCGCGCATCAGCGCCGGCGGGACCCAGAAGAGCATGAAGCCCTGGCGCCAGTTGTCCCAGACGTGGTTGGACGACACGAAGTTGTGGTTGCCGATGATCATGCCGCCGGTGCCGACGGGGAAGCCGAAGGCCGGGCAGACGACGCCCTTCTCGAAGCCAATGTCGGCGGGCAGCTCCTCCTGACAGGCGGCGTCGTCGCCCTGGACGTACTGCTCGTAGTAGTTGGTGTTGTTGCTGTAGATCTTGTTGTTCTCGAACCACCCGTGGTCCTGCGGCATGCCGGGGTGCCCGCCCAGGATCGACTCGACGATGAAGCCGAGGCCGTTGTCGTGGATCTTGTTGTGGTGGACGTAGACCGAGTTGCCGGCGGTCCCTGAGAAGCCCAGCGCGTTGTGGTGCATCCGGCAGCGCTTGACCTCGACGGCCCAGCGCGTGAGCGGGCCGGTGTTGGTGTTCTGGGTGTTCACGTCGGCCGCGGAGCCGGGATAGACCCCGGAGTCGCCGTTGTGGTGGGTGTTGCAGTTGGAGATGACACCGTGGTCGGAGGTGAAGGTGAGCACGCCGTAGAGCTGGTTGTAGGAGCCCTCGAAGCGGTCGAGGACGTAGCCGTCGGTCTCGTGGACGTAGAAGGCGTTCTCGCGGAACAGCGTCGCCTTCATGTTGGCGAGGTAGAAGCCATCGGCGCGGTCTGCCTTGATGCCGTTGTGCTTGACCCAGTCCCCGTCCTCGCGGAACCCGCCCTTGAGCGTCACGTCGGAGGGCTTGGCGCCGGTGCCGAGCATCTGCAGGTGGCAGAGCTGGTTGTCGCACTTGATGTCGGGGTCGTCGGGGTCGTCGCCGGCGATGGTCACGAGGTTGACGACCTCGCCGCAGGAGACGATGAGGTCGTACTCGACGATCCCGCCGTCGTAGTCCTCGGCGCACGGCGGGTCCCAGCTCGGCTGCTCCCGGTAGACCCCGGGCAGGACGTAGATGTTGGTGCGCTGCCTCCTCACGGCGTCCACCGCGGCCTGGATGTCGCGGTACTCGCACCTCGTGAGCAGGCGCATGTTGAACGCCCGCAGCCTCTTGCCCGGCAGCTTGCGGATCCGCTTGCGGGAGTCGGCCTTGCACACCACCAGCACGTCGGCGGCCTGCTTCAGCGAGCGCTTCTCGGGGACCTTCCCGTCCCCGGCGGGGAACACGGACTCGCGTTCCTCGTGCGCGGTGGCGGGTGTGCTGATGCCGCTGAGGCCGATGACGACGGCGACCACGAGGACGAGCAGGAGACGGAGGGCTGACCGGAGGACGGTGCGCATGGGCACTCCTGGGGAGGAGGGAGCAGTGAGGGGAGAATATGAGCGTCGTTCAGGTTTGTGAAGGCCTCACCCGGCAGGCGGCGTCGTTGTCGGTAGGGACTCGTAGGCTCGAGCCATGCGTCCCGTCACCGATCTCGAGCGCCGTGTGGCCCCCTTCAAGGTCGTCTCCGACTACGAGCCCTCCGGCGACCAGCCCGCGGCGATCGCCGAGATCAGCAAGCGAATCTCCGGCGGCGAGAAGGACGTCGTGCTGCTCGGTGCGACCGGCACCGGCAAGACCGCGACGGTCGCCTGGGTGGCCGAGAAGCTGCAGCGACCGATGCTGGTGCTGCAGCCCAACAAGACGCTGGCCGCGCAGTTCGCCAACGAGCTGCGCCAGCTCTACCCCGACAACGCGGTCGAGTACTTCGTCTCCTACTACGACTACTACCAACCCGAGGCCTACGTCCCCCAGACCGACACCTACATCGAGAAGGACTCCTCGATCAACGAGGAGGTCGAGCGGCTGCGGCACTCGGCGACCAACTCGCTGCTGACCCGGCGCGACGTGATCGTGGTGAGCACCGTCTCCTGCATCTACGGTCTCGGCACCCCGCAGGAGTACGTCGACCGGATGCTGCGGCTGCGGGTCGGCGAGGAGCACGACCGCGACTCGATCCTGCGGCGCCTGGTGGAGATCCAGTACACCCGCAACGACATGTCCTTCACCCGCGGCACCTTCCGCGTGCGCGGCGACACCCTCGAGATCTTCCCGGTCTACGAGGAGCACGCGGTGCGCATCGAGTTCTTCGGCGACGAGATCGAGCGGCTGATGACCCTGCACGCGGTGACCGGGGAGGTGCTGACCGAGGACACCGAGCTCTACGTCTTCCCCGCCACCCACTACGTCGCCGGTCCCGAGCGGATGGAGCGGGCGATCAACGGCATCGAGGCCGAGCTGGAGCAGCAGCTGGCGCGCTTCGAGCGCGAGGGCAAGCTGCTGGAGGCGCAGCGGCTGCGGATGCGCACCACCTACGACATCGAGATGATGCGCCAGGTCGGCTCCTGCTCCGGCATCGAGAACTACTCGATGCACATCGACGGCCGGGCCCCCGGCTCGGCACCGAACTGCCTGCTCGACTACTTCCCCGAGGACTTCCTCCTCGTCGTCGACGAGTCCCACGTCGCCGTGCCCCAGATCGGCGGCATGTACGAAGGCGACATGTCGCGCAAGCGCAACCTGGTCGACCACGGCTTCCGGCTGCCCAGTGCGATGGACAACCGACCGCTGCGCTGGGAGGAGTTCCTCGAGCGGATCGGCCAGACGATCTACCTCTCGGCGACGCCGGGCGACTACGAGCTCGACCTGGTCGGTGGCGACAAGCCGCCGCACGTGGTGGAGCAGATCATCCGCCCCACCGGCCTGGTCGACCCCGAGGTCATCGTCAAGCCCACCAAGGGCCAGATCGACGACCTCATCCACGAGATCAAGACGCGCACGGAGAAGGACGAGCGCGTCCTGGTGACCACGCTGACCAAGAAGATGTCCGAGGACCTCACCGACTACCTCCTCGACGCCGGCATCGACACCCGCTACCTCCACTCCGAGGTCGACACCCTCAAGCGGATCGAGCTGCTGCGCGACCTGCGGCTGGGTGCCTACGACGTGCTGGTCGGCATCAACCTGCTGCGCGAGGGCCTCGACCTCCCCGAGGTGTCGCTGGTCTCGATCCTCGACGCCGACAAGGAGGGCTTCCTGCGCTCGGACAAGTCGCTGATCCAGACGATCGGTCGTGCGGCCCGCAACGTCTCCGGCCAGGTGCACATGTACGCCGACAAGATCACGCCCTCGATGGAGGCGGCGATCGACGAGACCAACCGGCGCCGGGCCAAGCAGATCGCCTACAACACCGCCCACGGCATCGACCCCACACCGCTGCGCAAGAAGATCGCCGACATCACCGACATGCTCGCCCGCGAGGACGAGAACACCCAGGCGTTGCTGGAGACCTGGGCCGGCACCGAGGCCAAGGGGCGCGCGGGCAAGGTCGGCAAGCGCCAGCCCGTCCCCGCCCTGGCTGAGGGCGCGGCGGGCAAGCACGCCAAGGACCTCGCCGGCATGCCGAGCTCGGACCTCGCCCAGCTCATCCAGGACCTCACCGACCAGATGAAGGAAGCGGCCACGGAGCTGCAGTTCGAGCTCGCCGCCCGCCTCCGCGACGAGATCGGCGAGCTCAAGAAGGAGCTCCGCCAGATGATCGAAGCGCAGAAGTAGCGCCGGCTCAGCCCTCGTCGGGCCGGTCGTCGACCGCCTTCATCGCCTGGCGGCTGACGACCAGCCCGACCAGCCGCGAGACCACGAGCGCCACGTAGAGCACCCCGGCGACCATCTCCACCGCCACCAGCGAACGCGCGTGCGCCCCGACCGGCACCACGTCGGAGAGGCCGACGCTGGTGAGCACGGAGAACGACAGGTAGAGCAGCTCGAACCAGCTGCGGGCGCCTTCGGTGCCGGCACCCGCGAACGAGTCGGGCCACACGACCTGCACGGCCGCGTAGACGTAGGCGAACCCCCACGCCACGACCGTGAACGCCGCGCCGGTCGCGTAGAGCTCGTCGCGGGTGACCCGGTCGTCGTGGAAGACGTAGCGGACCATCGAGTAGGACACGTAGAAGTAGAACGGCGCGTGCAGCAGGGCCGAGGTCAGGATCACCCAGCCCGTGTCGGTCGCCAGGGCCTCGGCCACGGTGAACCCTGCCGCCGGCGCGCCGAGGGTCAGCGCGACCCAGGTCAGGGCGGGCGTGCGGCGTACCGCGGCGACCGCGACGCCGACCGCGACCATCTGGATCACCCCCAGGACCGCGCGACCGGCCGGGCTGTCCTCCAGGAACGGGTAGGCGAGGACCACGACGAGCTGCACCGAGAGCAGCACCGCCGAGGGGCGTGGGCCCAGCACGCCGCCGGGACGTGGGTCGTGGGAGTGGCTGCGACGGGACACGCCGCGACCATAGGAGGCGTGGGCGACCCAGGGGGAGGTGGACCGGTACACCGGCGCGTGGGACCGAGGAGCACAATGGCGCCCGTGAGCATCCCGTCCCCGCCCCGCGCAGCGGCCTGGGCGGTCTGGGGATCCGCTGTCTCGCTCTACCTGCTCGCGGTGTTCCACCGCAGCTCACTGGCGGTCGCTGGGCTGGAGGCGGCCGAGCGGTTCGACATCACCGCCGCCCAGCTGGCCACGTTCACGATGCTCCAGCTGCTCGTCTACGCACTCATGCAGGTGCCGGTCGGGCTGCTCGTGGACCGGTTCGGCCCGCGCAGCGTGATCCTGACGGGCGCGCTGGTGATGACGGTGGCGCAGGTCGGGTTCGCCCTGGCCGACAGCTTCGTGCTGGCGCTGCTGGCGCGCACGCTGGTGGGCATCGGCGACGCGATGACCTTCATCTGCCTGCTCCGGCTGGTGGCGACGTGGTTCCCGCCGCGGCGCATCCCGTTCCTCACCCAGATCAGCGGCACGCTGGGACAGACCGGGGCGATCGCCGCCGCCGCACCGATGACCTGGGCGTTCTCGGCGCTCGGTTGGACCGGTGCCTACCTGGTCTCGGCCGGGGTCGGCACCGCCCTGACGCTGGTCGCCCTGGTCCTCCTGCGCGACGCCCCCGGCTCCCGGCACGACCGCGGCGCGGCGATGGCCTGGGCCGCGGTGCGCTCCAGCCTGCGCAGCTCGTGGTCGCACCCGGGGACCCGGCTGGGCTTCTGGATCCACTTCACGACCCAGTTCAGCGCGACGGCGCTGGGCCTGTTGTGGGGCTACCCGTTCTTCGTGCGCGGCGAGGGCAGGACACCGGGGGAGGCCGGCCTCCTGCTGACCCTGCTGGTCGTCGCCGTCATCCTGGCCGGCCCGGTGCTCGGCTGGCTGGTCGGGCTGCACCCGTGGCACCGGTCGTCGATGGCGCTGGCGATCGTCGGATCGATCGTCGTCGTCTGGACCGCGGTGCTTGCCTGGCCCGGGGAGGCACCGTTCGGGCTCCTCGTCCTGCTGGTGTTCGTCGTCGGCGTCGGGGGACCGGCCTCGATGATCGGCTTCGACGTCGGCCGCACCGCCAACCCCTCCGAGCGTCTGGCGTCCTCCACCGGGATCATCAACGTCGGCGGCTTCTCGGCCAGCCTGGTGCTGGTCGTGGCGATCGGACTGGTGCTCGACTGGCGTACGCCGGGCACCGGCTCGGACTACACGCCCGAGGCGTTCCGGTGGGCGATGTCCGTGCAGTACCTGCTCTGGGCCTTCGGAGTCACCCAGCTCGTCCGCTACCGGCGCCGGGCGCGCCGCGTCTTCGACCGGGCGGCGCTCCAGGCGGC
>LULN01000052.1_pt1 | contig 17840 bp, 11 predicted proteins | sample 728131 | NCBI WGS metagenome assembly LULN01 (sample SAMN03860288, study PRJNA289734) | marine metagenome | biome: seawater column; feature: ocean; material: water; isolation source: Red Sea water column Station 149 - depth 100m | place: Saudi Arabia: Red Sea | collected 2011-10-15 | depth 100 m
ATCTGATATTAACTATTCTACAACAAAAATTGCTGCAAATAGTTCTTTTGCAAGTTGCATATCAACTGGAGCAACTAAAATAGGTTCTTCTGTTTCTATTAGTGAAGGTATCTATTTTCTTAGGGGATTCTTTGTAAAAACTCCTAAAGAAACACTTATACTTGATCAGTATACAAATATACCTAGTTATAAGATTGGTCTTACTGTTACAGAAAGTCTTGTTACAGCAAGTTCTGTTAATAGAGATTTGTATGATAATGCACAAGGTTTCTCTAATGAAGCAGCACCTGGTGCAGATAGATTTTCACTAGCAACAACTTTATCAAAGAAACTACTTACAGATCCAGATGATAAGTCTTTTGTAGAATTGATGCGTATTGAGAATGGTACAGTTAAAAAACATGAAGAAGTAACAGATTTTAATTATTTTGAGGATGCTTTAGCAAGAAGAACTTACGATGAATCTGGAGATTATTATGTTAGACCATTCTCAATAGATGTTAGGGAATCATTGAATGATAGATTGGGTAATAATGGATTATATTTTGATACACAAGTAACTCAAAATGGAAATACTCCTTCAGATGACGTATTCTGTTTACAAATGTCTGCTGGAAAGGCATATGTAAGAGGATATGAAATTGGAAAATCAGGTACTACTGCTATAGATGTAATAAAACCAAGAACCCAAAGAACAAAGAAAAATAAAGCATTACCTATAAAAATTGGTAATATTATAACTGTCAATAATGTTAACGGTTCTCCAATTATTGGATTTAGTTCTTCTAGTGATTATTCTATAGATTTGTTAGATAGAAGACAGCAAAATCTTACAGGTGGAGTATTATCTGGTGGTAGAGAAATAATTGGTAAAGCAAGAGTTTTTGATTGGAATGAAAGTAGTACTGGAATCGCTACTACAAAAGAAGCTCAAAGATTTGATATGAGATTATTTGATATACAAACATTTACAAAGATAACTGTAGGATTAGCATTAACTATTTCTGCTCACGATCATGTGGAAGGAAAATATAGTGGTGCTAGTGGTTTTTCTTTTAATACTACAAATAATACAACTTCTATATGTTTAAATGATGTTTCAGGAGAATTCCAAATTAATGAACCACTATTAATTAATGGAAGAGATGTTGGTAGAAATGTAGGGGTTGCGACTGATTATGATTTTGAATCAGTTAAAGCTATTGGAATATCTACTCAATTGTCTGGTACCAATACTGGTGTTGGTAATACATTTACTGCTGATTTAGTATTAGATAAAGTAAAGAAAGTATTTCCTCAAAATATTGAATTTCAATTTACTAGAGCTTCTAATACAAATACAGGTATTTCAACAGTAACCTCAGCTGCTATATCAGATTTTCGTTCTTACTTGAAAGTAGGAGATATCATTAGATGGGATAATAGAGAGGTTGGAGTATCAACAATAGCTTCATATGGTGTACCAAGTTTTGCTAAAGTTAATGTTGTTAATGAAGATAATTTTATAGTTGATAGTGAATCAGAAGTTCCTGGAGTTAATAGAGGATTTCTTCCTTCAGTAGCTGCTGGTACCAAAACTACTGAATTGGATGTACTTGTACCAAGATTAAATCAAGCAGAACAACCTGGTTATAGAATTCCAATTCAAAATGACAATATTGCATCATTGAATCTTTTGGATTCTTCTTATATTGTAAGAAAGCAATTTACAAAATCTACTGGTGCAAATGGTGAAGTAACATTTAATATTTCTGATTTGGGTGATCAAAATCCAGAAACATTAGTATTTGAAGGATTTGATGCTGATGATTATGTACTTATACAAAACTTCCCAAGTTCAGTTTGGCCTAATCATACTGGACATAGAGAAGAATTGGTAGAAGGTCAAGTAGAATTTGCTTCTGACTATACATGGATTAAACTTAAGGGACTTGCAGGTAGCAAATCTTACACATTTACCACTACTCTTAAGAGAAGATCATTAGTAACAAAAACAAAAGATATTACTAGATGTAGTACTCTTGTTGTGGATAAATCCATTAATTCTGGTTCTGGTATTGGTTCAACTACACTCAATGATGGATTAACTTATAGTGCAGGTGGTTATGGTTTAAGAGTTCAAGATAAAGAAATATCATTGAATGTTGCAGATGGACACAGAGTTTTAGGTGTATTTGAATCAAATAATACTGATGAACCATCATTACCAACTATTACATCAACAAATGCATCGGATGTTTTTGATAATGATAATGTGATTGTTGGTGAGCAATTTATAGGTAATATTTCTGGAGCTATAGGAAGAGTAGTTCGAATAGTTACTGCTTCTCAATTTGAATTTGTATATGAAAATGATGAAGAATTTGAAATTGGAGAAGATTTTACTCTAAAAACCTCTGGTATTGTAGGAAATATTAGTGTATTGTTACCTGGAGATAGAGATATAAGAAGTAGTTTTGAATTGGATAAAGGTCACAGAGAAGAATTTGTAGATTATGCTAGATTAATAAGACGTGATGATACGGAAGCACCATCAAATAAATTGAAGATTGTATTTGATTATTATCAGAATACAGAATCTAGTGGTAGTATTGAAACTATTACTAGTTATGATGGATTAGACTATACAAATGAAATTCCATTTGTTATTGATGATAGAGCATCTGATTTTATAGATTTAAGACCAAGAGTTGATGCATATAGTGGAACTAGTTCACCATTCTCATTTGTCAATAGAAAATTCAATACAACTGGTTCAGAAACACTTGTTTCCAATAAAACAGTTTTTGCTGATTATAGTTACTATCTTGGTAGAATTGATAGGTTGTATTTGACTAAAGATGGTATTTTTGAGTTAAAGGAAGGAGAACCATCAGAAGATCCAAAACCACCAGTTCCAAATGATGAAGGTTTTGAAGTTGCTATGATAACAATGGAACCTTACATGTACAATAGTACAGATAATTGTAAGATAATGTTGGTACCTCATAAGAGGTATACTATGACTGACATTGGTAACCTTGAGGGTAGAATTAAAACTTTAGAAGAATATACAAGTTTAAGTCTTTTAGAAACTGATACTAAAAACTTGGCAATTAAAGATCCAAACACTGGATTAGATAAGTTTAAATCTGGTTTCTTTGTTGATAATTTTAGAAATCATAAGAAACGTAATTTTAGAGGACAATCAAATTATGATATAGACAAGAGAAGGGGAGAATGCAGACCTAGATCAACTGAAAGACAATTTGCTCTAAAGTTTGAAACTAAATCTTCAAAATTGGATCCTATTAATACTGATTATAGATTCAATTCTGATTTTGATGACGAAAATATTACAAGAAATGGTTCTGGACTAACACTAAAATATGACAATGTTACATTCATTGAACAACCATTAGCAACTAGAGTAGAAAATTTAAATCCATTTGCTGTTACAAATTACACAGGTATTCTTGAGTTAACTCCAGAAGCAGATTATTGGATAGATGAAGTTGTTGCTGATCAACCAGAAGTTATTAATATTGGAGACAATTCATTTGAAGCAATTGCATTATTGTTAGGTGTTGATGGTGAAAATGGTGGAATGGCTGATGGACAGTGGAATACTACTGAAACTACTTGGGGTGCTTCCAGTACTTCAACTAGTACTAGGACTGAAAATCGTACTAATTCCAGAAGTACTAGAGATTTTGGTAGAAGAGTAACAAGAACAGAAACCACAACAACTACAGATCGTATTACTAATTCTGTTACTACACAATCAGGTGTTGAAAGAGAATTTGCTCTTGAATTGACTTCACATACAGAAACTCAACAATTAGCAAACAAAGTTACTGGATTTGAAACTGTATTTAATTGTAGATCTAGAAATGTTGAAGTTGTTGCAACTAGATTAAAACCAAATACCAAATATTATGTCTTTATGGAAAATATTGATGTAACCAAATATTGTATTCCAAAATTACTTCCAATTACTATGCTTAAGGGATCATTTAATACTGGTGATATTCTTACAGCAAAGAGAAGAAGAAGGAGAAGAGGAAATCAAAATAATGCTGTAGAATTTAGACTTGCTCAAGCAAATCATAAGTATGGAAGATTTAATAATCCTAGTGAAACATATACAGTACAACCATCAGATCAGAAAACTTTAACTAATTCATATTCTGCAACTAGTACTACAGTTAATGTTGATACTTTTGATCTTTCATCAATGAGAGATTCTGATCGTATTGGTTGGGTTAGAAAAGGTCAACTTTTAGTTGAAGAATTAACTGGTGCAGAAGCAAGAGTTGAAACTTTAGCACTTATGAGTGATGAATTTGGAGAATTAATATTCTCATATTGTATTCCAGATCCATCAAGAAACAATAATCCTACATTCAGAACTGGATTAAGTACCATTAAGGTAACATCTGATCCAAATAATTCAGAAATACTTGATCCAGGTGAAAGTACTGCAGAAGGAACTTATCTTGCTTCTGGACATACACAGTATAGTGTAGAACAAACAATTTCAATAAAATCACCAAAAATTGAAAGAAGAGAAATTAGATCTCAACCCGTTTCTAGAATTACTGAAAGAAATACAGTAAGAGAAACAATTGATCAGAGAACAACTGTTTCAGAAAGAGGATGGGGTGATCCTATAGCACAATCCTTTATTGTTCCTAGAGATGATTACCAAGATGGAGTCTTTATTACTGGTGGTTCTCTTTACTTTAAGACAAAGGATACTAGTGATGTAACTGTACAGATAAGAGAGTTGGATGATGGTGGTCGTCCTTCTACAACTGTAGTCCCATTTGGTCAAACTAAAATTAAGTCTTCTTTAGCTGGAATATCTACTGATGGACAGACTCCAACAAATTTTGAATTTCCAACTCCAGTATATTTGGAGAGTGATGGAAGATATGCACTTGTATTGATAACACCAGAACTTGGTTGGAATACATTCATTACAAGAATGGGAGAAGTTGATATATTCAGTAATAGGATAAATGACAAGCAACCAAGTTTAGGTTCATTATTCAAATCACAAAATAGTGAACTTTGGACAGAAAGTCAAACTGAAGATTTAAAATTCAAATTAAACAAAGCATGGTTTGTTACTAATCAAAAATCTGCTGTAATATTAAATAATGCAAAATTACCTTGGGGTAAAATTCGCAAAGAAAATCCAGTTACAGCATACTCTAAGACACAAACTGTTGGTATAGGAACAACTACTCGTACTTTCTTGGAAGGAACTACTATTACTCAAGGTTCAAATTCTGGAAATGTAATTAAATCTGGTGGTCCATTATATCCTTCTAATGACGTTAATACTACTGGTGTTGTTACTTTTGCACATAGTGCAACTGGTATTGGAATAACACCAACATCAGGTACACTTACATATACTGGAATAGCATTTACTTCGCTTAGTGGTTTTGGTGAAGGAGCAATTGGTAGTGTTAGAGTTAAAGATGGTAAAGTAGATAGAATCACAATAACTTCTAGTGGTGGTGGTTATCAAGCAGGAGATTCTTTAATATCTGGTAATGTTGGATTAACTGGATCTCAAGTTCGTGCTGTTGTGGGAGTTGTAACTGTTACTGATACACTCATTGTTAATAACTTGAAAGACGATATTTCAGTAGGAACTGCATTTACTCATATTGATGGTAATAGTGGAATTAAAACATATACTGATGGACCACTAGATGTTACTTCTGACCCAATTAAGGATGGTAAAACTATAAAGGTTTCTCATAGAAATCATGGTATGCATTCTAGAGCAAATAAAGTTAGAATTAAGAATTTTGATAGTGATATTGCTCCAGTAATCTTATCTACTAAAATTGATGATGATACTACAACTATTAAGGTTAGTTCTGCATCAACATTTGCACAGTTTGGAGGACAAACTGTTGGAAGTGGAAAAACTGGATACATTGAGGTTGGAAAGGAGATTATTGGATATGAATCAGTTGATACTACTAGAAATGAGTTAGGATCATTAACTAGAAGTGTTGATGAATCTACTAAATCTGATCATGATGCAAATGATTATGTTAGTAAGTATGAATTTAATGGGGTATCTTTAAGGAGTATTAATACTACTCACAATATGGCAGATAAACCAATTAGAGCAAATGACTATTACATAACAATAGCTGGCACTGAAATGTTCAAAACTACTAAAATTGGTGGTGGAAGTAATTTGAGAGTTTCTCAAAATATACCTTTTGAAGCAATAAATCCAAAAATTAGTCTTATTTCTCCATCAGGAACCACTGTTACATCTAGAATAAAAACGACTTCTGGAACTAGTATTAGTGGAAATGAATCTTCATTCTCTGATCTTGGATATGAAAATGTTTCTCTAAATCGATTAAACTTATTAGATTCTCCAAGAATTATTGCTTCTAGAACTAATGAATATAATTTACTTGATAATGAAGAATCATTTGCACTTGAATTAGTACTTTCTACTAACAATAGAAACGTTTCTCCTATGATTGATTTGGATACAACTCGTTGTATTGCTATTAGTAATCTTGTAGATGATGAAATTACTGATTACAGGATAGATCCTGATCCAAGATCAGTGAAGAGAAGATCTGGAAAAACTTCTGCCATATACGAAACTGGAAGAATTAATTTAGAATTCCCATCAAATTCATTACAAGTAATGTTTGATGGACATAGGGAAGAGGGTGCTAATTTCCGTGTATTCTATAAACTTTTCAGAGATGATGAAGGAAATGCAAATCAAAGTTACATTCCATTCAATGTTGGTATTGGTGCATCAGTTCGTGAATCTAATGTAGGAGGACCAGATAAATTTGTTTCTCCAAACACTAGAAAAAATAGATTCAGTGAATATAAGTATACTACTGATAATACTGCACCATTTAATGGATTTATGATAAAAGTTATTATGACATCTAAAGATCAGTCTAAACCACCAAGATTTAAAAACTTTAGAGCAATAGCATTGAATTCATATCAAGGATGAAACAATACTTAAAGGTTGATACTGATACTACTTTAGTTAGAGATATGGAATCTAACGCAATAGTCAGTAGAGATATGGATGAATATTCTAAATTTTTGAGAATATCCGAAAGAAAGTATCAAGAAAAAATAAAATTTGATAATTTAAAATCGGATGTAGATTCAATGAAAAGTGATATTGAGGAAATCAAAAATCTTCTCAAATCAATTGTGCAAAATTGAATTATAAATATCTAACAGATAGATTCTAATTATTTGACTAATGGCAGCATACGTTAGCAATATAGTAATTGATGTGGGGGCTGACTTTGGACAGACCTTCAATCTTGAGGGTACTAATAATGCTCCTCTAAATTTAACTGGATATACTGGATTTTCAAAAATGAAAAAATCTCCAGTATCATTGACTACTACTACAACCTTTTCCGTATCCTTTCCTGATAGGACTGCGGGGCAAGTGAGAATATCTTTAGGATCAACGGTGACTAATGATTTAAAACCAGGAAGATATAGTTATGATCTGTTATTGAAAGACGGCTCTAATTTGAAAACAAGAGTTGTTGAAGGCAGTGCAATTGTTACTGCTGGAGTAACCACTACAAGTTAAAAATATGGCAGACATAAAAGTAAGAGTTGGTTCAGAAAATGCTATTAAAGTCTTATCTTCTCTTGGAGGTTCTGGGAGTACTTTAGGAGCACTATCTGATATTGATATATCTGGTGGATTACAAGATGGAATGGTTTTGGTATACAATTCATCAACATCAAAGTGGCAGGCCACTTTAGACTTAACCCCAGGTAGTACACAAAACTTGGAAATTAACGGAGGTAACTGGTAGTCATGGCAAGTAAAATAAGAATTAAAAGGTCTACAGGAACTTCATTATCAGGTTTATCACTAGAATTCGGTGAATTAGCATACACTGATGGTGTAGGAAACCACGGTAATAGTGGTTATAGGGTATTTGTTGGAGATGCTGCTAATAATATTGATGTAATTGGTGGTAGATATTATACTGACATGCTATCAATTGAACCAGGAAAAGTAGCAAGTCAAGCAAACCCAACAACTCCAGCAAATGGATTTGTTGCAATATGTGATGAAAGTCGTAAAGTTGATCAATGGAATGTAGATAATTTAACTTTAGATGGTAATACACTATCATCAACAAATAGTAATGGTGATATTGTATTAGATCCTGCTGGTACAGGAGAAATTGTTGTTCCTGATGATACCTTCCTTACTTTCGGAACAGATAAAAATAGTAAGATAGAATATGATGAAAATGGAGATGATAAAGTTCATATAACTGGAGCAACTTGGGTATTTGATAATTTATTACAACAACCTGGTGGTGCTAGTTTTGGTAGTGTTGGGATTTCCTCTAATGTAATATCAACATTATCTGGAAGTGGAGATACATTATTCATTGATCCATATCCCGATGGATTAAGTAATGAAGGTACTGTAATAATTAAAGGTGATTTGCAAGTTGATGGTACAACTACTACAGTAAACTCAACTTCAGCTACTGTTAATGATGCTATCTTGGCAGTTGGTGATGTTACTAGTACCAGAACTGTTATGGCAGCAGTTGCATCTGGTGTTTCTACAGTTACTGTTGATTCTGTTGTTGGAATTAATACGGGAGATTTATTATCTGCATCCAATCTTCCAAATTCTGGTGTAACTACTGTTACTTCTTACAATACAACCAGTAAAGTAATTACATTTAATGGGACTACTACTGCTGGTATTACTACTACCACTCAAATAACAGTTACCCATTCATTTGATACTCAAACTGATCGTGGTATTTCTTTCCAGTACAATACTAGCACTGGTTCATCAAATAATAAGAAAGGTTTCTTTGGTTATATTGATAGTGCTGGAGAGTCTGCTAATGGTGGTAACACTAATGTTCCAGAGAGAGCATTTACATATATTCCAGAGGCTAATATAACTGGTAACGTTGCTACTGGTATTAGAGGATATTTAGATATTAAAGGTATCTATTATCAAGGTTCTAGTGGTGGAGATTGGTCTGCTAGTGGTGCCATATATTTTGATAGTACTGGTAAGATGACTTCTACTGGAACACCTGCTTCTGGTATAAGTACTTCAAATTATGTACTAACTACAACTGCTGCAGGTATTCCTGTGTGGACAACAACTTTAGATGGAGGAACTTTCTAGCCTTATGAATAGTGACGTTGATGTGAATGTTTTAGTTAATGTATACAATCAAAGAATTGCACAATTAACAAACCAAAACATTTTATTAGAAGCTAAATTAGCATCTTTGACTAAAGATTTTCAAGAAGAGAAAAATCTTTTATTAAAAGCAAATCTTGAAATGCAAAAACAGATTGATGATTTTCCCAAACCAAAAGGAAAAACTAAAGTAGTAGATAAATACCAAGAGGATACGAAGTTCCATGAGTAAACCAAGTACTAGACAAGGATTAATAGATTATTGCTTAAGGAGACTTGGGTATCCTGTGCTAGAAATTAATGTAGATGATGACCAAATTGATGATTTGGTAGATGATGCTTTGCAGTATTTTCAAGAAAGACATTTTGATGGTATAGAAAAAGTATACTTAAAGCACAAAGTAACTGCAGCAGAAAAGGAAACAATAAAAACAGGTATTACTACAACAACAGTTTCTGGTACTCATTTGGGTAGTATTGGTTTTGATGAAGGTCAAAATTATTTACAATTACCAGATACTGTTATTGGAGTTAATAAAGTATTCAAAGTTGATGAAAGTACAATATCTGCTGGAATGTTCAATATAAAATATCAAATATTTTTGAATGATCTATATTATATGGGAGCACTTGATTTATTAAACTATGCACAAACAAAACAGTATTTGGAAGATTTGAGTAGAATTATCACTCCAGATGTACAACTTAGGTTTAATAAAAAGAGGCATAGATTATATCTTGATATAGATTGGGCAAATATACCAGATGATAATTATTTTGTATTTGATTGTTTTAGAATAGTTGATCCATCTTCTGCAACTGATGTCTATAATGATTTTTGGTTGAAGAGATATTTAACTGCTACTATTAAAAAGCAATGGGGTAGTAATCTTATAAAGTTCCAAGGAGTTCTTCTTCCTGGTGGAGTAGCATTGAATGGTAGAGAAATATATGATGATGCAGTAAAGGAAATAGAAGAGATAGAGAAATCTCTCAGGGAAGAGTATGAACTTCCTCCAATGGATATGATAGGATAATGTTATGCCACTCAATCCTTATTTTCTACAAGGTTCTACTACAGAACAAAGATTAGTTCAAGATCTTATCAATGAACAATTAAAGATGTTTGGGCAAGATGTTGTATATCTTCCTAGACAAATTGTTAATAAAACAAATATTCTTAATGAAGTAACAGCATCAAAATTTGATGATGCTTTTAGAATAGAAGCATATTTAATGAATTATGAAGGATTTGAAGGTTCTGGGGATATACTTACAAAATTTGGTGTTCAAACTACTGATGCTGTTACTTTTGTAATATCAAAGGAAAGATATGAGGATTTTATTACTCCCTTTATTGGAAGTGATACAGAATTAACAACAAGACCACAAGAAGGTGATTTAATTTATTTTCCATTAGATAATACAATATTTGAAATTAAGTATGTTGAAGCAAAGAAACCATTTTATCAGTTAAATAAACTCTATGCATATACTTTAAGTTGTGAAGTATTCGATATGGCACTTGATGAGCAAATTGATACTGGTATTGAAGCAGTAGATAAGGCAGCTGTAGAGTTCGGATTTACTGTTACTCTTGCTATGGTTGGTTTAGGTGCAGATACCTCTACAGCAACTGTACAAAAAGCAACAACACCTTCTGGATTGAATAGTGGATTTGGACTTGGTTATATTGATTTGATAAATGATGGAACAGCATATCAAGCACCACCAAGTATTGGTATTTCTACTGCACCTGTTAATGGTGTAAATGCAACTGCTGTTGCTATTATGACTAGTCGTACTGGTCAAACTGGAACTTCTATTGATAGGATTTTGTTGGTAAATCCAGGTTTTGGATATACTGCTCCTCCAACAGTTACTATTACTCCAGTTAATGAATATGGATCTGGTGGTATTGCTACAGCAGTACTTTCTGATGGTGGTTTAAGTGCATTTAATATTACTGATGCTGGTTCACAATATGGTACTGTACCAACTGTTTCTATTGGAACTGCTCCAGCTGGAGGTGTAAATGCAACTGCAGAAGCATTCTTGAATACAAATAATGAAATTGCTGTTATAAGATTCACTAATGCTGGTGCAGGATATACTGTAGCACCAACTGTAACTATTGCTTCTCCAGCAGTTGGAGTAGCACAAACAGGAGATTATCTCTTCAAAGAAATGGTAAGAGGAGTTGGTTCTGGTACTACTGCATTTGTTCAGAATTGGGATCATGATGATAGGATACTTAAAGTAACTAATCTTAGTGGAAACTTTATAGAAGGAGAGAAGGTTGTTGTTATTGGAACTACATTAAATGGATCTGATGCTCAATACATAGTTAAATCAATATCAAATCAAGATGAAACTGATTTATTTGGGGATAATAACCCATTTGAAACAGAAGCAGATGCGATTCTAGACTTTAGCGAAAGGAATCCATTTGGTGAATTCTAAATAGTTTGTATAGGTAAACAACATTATGTTAGGAACGTATTACTACCACGAAATAGTTAGAAAGACTATCATAGCATTTGGTACTCTTTTTAATACTATTGATATAAGACACACAAAGCAAGATGGTAGTGCTTATAGCACTATGAGAATTCCTATTGCTTATGGACCTAGAGAGAAATTTCTTGCAAGATTAGAGCAAAAACCAGACTTACGTTCAAGAAATGCAATAACATTACCAAGATTGGCATTTGAGTTGACAAGTATTCAATATGATAATGAAAGAAAGGTTTCTACAATGCAAACCTTTAAAGCAAATAATAAAGTTGGAACAAAAGTTGCTAGAAAACTTTTTATGCCAGTACCATACAATCTTGGATTTAGATTGGATGTAATGACACAATACAATGAAGATTCATTACAAATTGTTGAACAAATACTTCCATATTTTCAACCATCATTAAATTTAACTATAGATTTAATCGAATCTATAGGAGAGAAAAGAGATATACCTATGGTTTTGAATAATGTTAATTTTGATGATAATTATGAAAGTGGAATGGAGGAAAAGAGAGTTATAACCCACACATTAGATTTTACTGCAAAAACATATTTGTTTGGTCCAGTTCCTGATAGTTCTAGTGGATTAATTAAAAAAGTTATTGTTGATAAGCATACAGATTATGAAAATACTAAAACTGCATCTAGACAACTTCGTTATATTGCTGAACCTAGAGCACTTAAGGATTACAATAATGATGCAACTACAAAATTAGTTGCTGATATATCTGCAACCAAGACAATATTTAATGTTGCTGATGCTACTGCACTTGTAGTTGATAGTTATATTGACATTGATGAAGAATTGATGTATATTACTAAAATTAGTGGAAACACTTTAACTGTAAGAAGAGGTGAAGATAGTACCACTAAATCAGTTCATCTCATTGATTCTGCTGTTAATGTTGTAAATGCTGTAGACAATGCTGCACTTGAACTTGGTGATGACTTTGGATTCAGTGAGCAAAGAATTGATTTTGCTGATGGTAGAGTATGGAGTCCTACAAAGGGAACTGACGTATGAGTAAATTTGATGCTATAGACAATGCTTTAGACATTGAAGTTGTTAAGGAGGCCGAAGATACTCTGAAAAGAGGAAAAGACCAACTTAAAAAACTAGAAAAAGGTAAAGACAATCGTACTCTTGATTATGAGTACACAAGAGGTAATCTTTATTCTTTAATTGAGAAAGGTCAGGAAGCACTTGATCGTATTATGGAAGTTGCTGAAGATGGTCAACAACCAAGAGCATTTGAAGTTGTCAGTCAATTAATTAAAAATGTTGCTGACACAACTGATAAGTTAATTGATTTACAATTAAAGATGAAAGATTTGGATGAAGAAAAAGCAAAAGGACCATCTACTGTTAATAATGCATTATTTGTCGGTTCTACTGCAGAATTACAAAAACTACTAAAGAAGGGGATAGATAAATGAAGAATTATAGACAGTTTAAATCATCCATTTCGGAAGCATATTTACGTGTTCAGGAAAGGGGTTCTACTTATGGGATAGTTTTGAATTGGAGAGGACAAGTTATATTTACTCAAATGTTCTTTCCCAATGTATTCACTAGACCATCAAGACCAGAGGTTTTAGCAGCAATAAGAAAAGTATACCCTAATGCAAAACTTGTAACTTACAATCCAACAAGAAGAGATCCAACCAAACCATTATTATTTTCTAGTGAACAATAATTATTATGGCTGACAACATATATCTTGGTAATCCTAATTTAAAAAAGGCAAATACGCCTGTTGAGTTTACTGCTGACCAAATTAGTGAATTTATTAAGTGTAAAGACGATCCTGTATATTTTGCAAGAACTTATATTAAGATTGTAAACGTTGATGAAGGTCTTGTTGGATTTGATATGTGGCCTTTTCAAGAGAAGTTAATTAATAGATTTCACGAGAATAGATTCAATATTTGTATGATGCCTCGACAGACTGGTAAGTCTACTACATCGGTATCATATCTCTTACATTATGCAATATTTAATGATAATGTAAATATCGGTATCCTTGCTAACAAGGCAGCAACTGCACGAGATCTACTTGGTAGATTACAGATTGCATACGAGAACCTTCCTAAATGGATGCAACAAGGGATTCTAACGTGGAATAAAGGTAGTTTGGAACTAGAGAATGGTTCCAAGATTATGGCAGCATCTACGTCTGCTGCTGCTGTTCGAGGTATGACCTTTAATATTATATTCTTGGATGAGTTTGCTTTCGTACCAAATCATATTGCAGATGATTTCTTTAGTTCAGTATATCCCACTATTTCATCTGGACAATCTACTAAAATTATAATTGTATCCACCCCCAAAGGTATGAATCATTTCTACCGAATGTGGCATGATGCAGAAAATGGTGAAAATGATTATGTTGCTACTGCTGTTCATTGGTCAGAAGTTCCTGGTAGAGATTCTGCATGGAGAGAACAGACAATTAAAAACACATCAGAACAACAGTTTAAGGTCGAGTTTGAGTGTGAGTTTTTGGGATCTGTTGATACTCTCATTAGTCCAACAAAATTAAGATCATTAGTATATGAGAAACCATTGACATCAAATAGTGGATTAGATATCTATGCAGCACCAGTAGAAAAGCACGATTACTTGTGTACTGTTGACGTTGCTCGTGGTGTAGGAGAAGATTATTCTGCTTTTGTGATAATTGATATTACAGAATTTCCACATCAAGTAGTTGCAAAGTATAGGAATAATACAATCAAACCAATGTTGTTCCCAAATATAATATATGAAACAGTAAGAGGTTATAATAATGCTTTTGTATTGTGTGAGGTAAATGATGTAGGAGATCAGGTTGCTGCTATTCTAAACTTTGATTTAGAGTATATGAATCTTCTTATGTGTTCTATGAGAGGTAGAGCAGGTCAAATTGTAGGTCAAGGATTCTCTGGCAATAAGACACAGTTGGGTGTAAAGATGTCCAAGACAGTGAAGAAAATTGGATCATTAAACTTAAAGCAAGTAGTAGAAGCAGATAAAGTACTATTCAAAGATTTGGATATTATTTCAGAATTGACTACCTTTATTCAAAAGAGTAATTCATTTGAAGCAGAGGATGGATGTAATGATGACCTTGCTATGTGTATGGTAATTTATGCTTGGTTAGTTCAACAAGATTATTTTAAAGAACTTACTGATCAAGATGTAAGAAAGAAATTATATGAGGATCAACGAGATCAGATTGAACAAGATATGGCACCATTTGGGTTTATTAGTGATGGTACAGATGATATGTCATTCGTAGATCCTGAAGGAGATAGGTGGTACACTGATGAGTATGGAGATAAGGGTGGTGGTATGCAGTATATGTGGGACTACATGTAAGAATGCATGTAAGGGTATCCAATTTATAAATAATTTCAGATAAATTGATACCTTTAGAGGGAAAAACATGTCGCTAAATTTAGTATCGCCTGGAACCAAGGTAAGGGAGGTCGATTTAACTATTGGTAGAGTTGATGCTATTAATGAGCAAGTCGGTGCAATAGCAGGACCATTTGAAAAAGGACCAGTTAACGTTCCAATTTTAATTGAAACGGAACAAGACCTAATAAACACATTTGGAAAACCAATATCTACAGATTCCCAATACGAGTATTGGTTGAGTGCTTCCTCCTACCTTTCATATGGCGGAGTTTTAAGAGTCGTTAGAACAGATAATGAGAATTTGAATAACGCTAATAATAACGCTGCAACAGTAAAAGTAGAATCGTATGACGATTACGTTGAGAATCATACAACAGATTCTGGTTGGAACTTCGCAGCAAAAGACCCAGGTAGATGGGCAAATAATTTAAAAGTATGCACAATAGATGCTTTTGCAGACCAGATTATTTCTGGTGTTTCAACTGCAAGTGTAGTTGTTGGTGCAGCTGTTACACAAACACTAGATGGAAGAGATTCTACTGGTATTGGAGTAACATCAACATATGACGGAGGATTCTTAAGAGGAATTGTTACTGGAGTTGGTGTTGGAGAAATTTATGTAAGAGTAACTGATCAAGTATCTGCAGCAAGTACAATTGTTCCTGCTGATTATAAGATAGGTAGTGAGAATACATTTAAAAATGCTACTTCAGTTACAACAACAAGTACAACAAGTACAGGTATTGGAACAGGAGTTCTTGGTATAGTAAATGAGGCTTTTGATGCTTCTATTACTGGAATCGCAACAACTGCTGGTTCTTCAGATATTGCTAGTAATCTGGCTTTAGGTGATGTAGTAACAGTAACTGGAGGTAATTCTACAGTTTCAACTGGAACAACAATTGTTGGATTTGGTGTAAGTACAATTTTTGTAAGTGAAGCAATTTCTGGAATATCAACAGTAGGTGATGGAGCTAAGTTCTCATTTAGTAGATCAAGTAGTTCATCTTCAACAACAAATGTAAACACCATCTATGTTGTTGGTACTGATGGTGCTACGGATGCTACATTTACTGCTTCTACCAATAAAGACTGGTGGGAAGAGCAAAAATTAAGTACAACCAATTCTACAGTTTATTGGAAGTCAATAGCAACAAAACCAGGAACTAGTGAATATGCTTCTCAAAGAAGTTCAAGTAATGATGAGATTCATGTTGTTGTAGTTGATGATGATGGATCTGTAACTGGAGTATCTGGCAATATTGTAGAGAAGCATTTAGGATTATCTAAAGCACTTGATGGTAAAATTTCTCCAGCAGAGAATATTTACTGGAAAGATTATCTTGCTACTAAATCTAATTACATATATGGTGGAACTATTGGTGCTGGTAATTCATCTAGCATTAGTGGTGTTACTGGTGGTGTTACATGGACACCAACAGGTAAAGGTAATTGGAATGCAAACACACAAGGAGTAACATTCTCTGTTAATGGTAACCAAGGTTATACACTAACTGGTGGAGAAAACTACTCTGCTTCTGGTGGATACGGTGCTACTCTTGCAAATGTTGTTTCTGGATATGAAAAGTTCAAGAATCAAGCAGAGTATGATATTAATTTCCTAATTCAAGGACCATCTGGTGGTGCTTCGATGCAGGAATCACAAGCAAAAGCAAATTACTTAATTTCTCTTGCAGATTTGAGAAAAGATTGTATTGCTTGTATCTCTCCACATAAGTCTGGAGTAATAAATGTATCCAATACAGATACACAAACTGACAATATCATTGATTTCTTTGATCCAATAAATTCATCTTCTTATGCTGTATTTGACTCTGGTTATAAGTATGTGTTTGATAGGTTTAATAATAAGTTTAGATGGGTTGCGTTGAATGCTGACGTTGCTGGAACAATGTGCAGAACTTCTGTTAATCAGTATTCTTGGTTCTCACCTGCTGGTGCATCAAGAGGAACTATTAATAGTGCAGTTAAACTTGCATATAATCCATCTCAAGCACAAAGAGATCTAATCTATCCAAAGAGAATTAACCCTGTTATATTCTCGCCTGGTGCTGGTATTGTTCTATTTGGTGACAAGACTGGTCTAGGATATGCATCTGCATTCGATAGAATTAATGTTCGTCGCTTATTCCTTACAATTGAACAAACAATTGAGAGATCAGCAAGAGCACAACTCTTTGAGTTTAATGATGTTATTACAAGATCTAATTTTGTAAATATCGTTGAACCATATCTACGTGATGTTAAATCAAAGAGAGGAATTACAGACTTTGTTGTTATTTGTGATGAAACAAATAACACACCTGACATAATTGATGCCAACCAGTTTAAGGCTGACATCTTCGTCAAACCTGCAAGGTCAATCAACTTCATCGGTCTAACCTTTGTTGCTACCAGAACAGGTGTTGCGTTCTCTGAAGTCATTGGTACAGTTTAGAAGTGAGAAATGCCACGACTGGTGGCGGGGTTTAAAGAAGGAGACAAGAGTCTCCTTCCATGATATCTAAAAACAAATTCTAAAAAACATTAAAGGAGAATAAAAACAATGGCATCATATACAGAAAGAACCATTAATGATTTTAAATCTAGATTAGCTGGTGGTGGTGCAAGACCGAATCTGTTTGAAGTTTCAATGACTTTTCCTGATAATTTAACTAGTAGTGGTAAGGAATTGGC
>LULN01000448.1_pt1 | contig 17733 bp, 19 predicted proteins | sample 728131 | NCBI WGS metagenome assembly LULN01 (sample SAMN03860288, study PRJNA289734) | marine metagenome | biome: seawater column; feature: ocean; material: water; isolation source: Red Sea water column Station 149 - depth 100m | place: Saudi Arabia: Red Sea | collected 2011-10-15 | depth 100 m
CATTGTCGGTTACGGTTTATCCAGAGTACTATTATCAAGGTGTAATGGTAGAGTATAGATTTGATAAAAATAGCACTGAAAAACATACATTTAACTTACAGTCAACCGAAATTGATTCTGTTCTCTACCTGGTATCTAAAGGTGATGAGTTTTTTGAACAGGTAGTTGAGGTTGATAATCAACTAATTCCTTCCATTGACAAGGAAGGAGAACATAAAATATATTTATTCCTAGATAAATATAGCCAAGTTCCTGGTTTAAGAGATTTTTCTTATCAGTTTAACGCATTAAGTGATATCAAAACATTGATTGTGGCATTCCAATTACCTTTTGCATCTGAAAATTTTATTCCTAATGCCAATAATATTGCTTTAGAAGAGGTTGGCGATCAAAATGGACTAACTTTTTTGCAAGGAATACTAAATGATTATAGATCAGATGAATTGATTGATATTTCTTTCAGTTATTTTAATCCACATGGTTTGACTTCTATACAATATTCTGCAAATATAAGCGTAGATAATATTCCTCAAAATATTTCACCACCTACATCAAGAGATAAATTTGTTACTTATCCTTTTTTAACATGGGAACCAATGCTAATCTTTTTAATATTAACCTTAATACTGGTATTTTTATATGGAAATTCTCAAAGAAAGAACAATAGTTAAAACATTATTACTTATTTGCTTAATTCTTTTATCTGGCTGTGATACAAAAAGAGATTCAGTTGGAGGGAGCGATGATTTGATAGTATTGGCAGCAAAAGAAGATCGAGATAAGGTAAAAAGCCTTTTATCTACTGTTTTTAATGATACTTTATTAACTCCAGAGCCAGAGTCCTTATATAAGGTTAAGTTTTCTGATCCTTCTAATTATAATGCTTTAAAAACTCAAACAAATCTTATTATTGCTTCTATTGGTGATTTTGATCTTAATCCTGCTACAAAATTGGCAAAGAACTTGCTTGGAGAAACACAATTTAACCAAACACTGGAAGGACCTCCTGTTATTCTATCTAGAGATCAATTTGCTAAAAATCAGTTATTTATGATTATAAGCGGTTCTGATTCATCAATGATTAAAGATTATTTGATAGAAAACGGTGAATGGATAAAGCAACAGTACAATGAAAATTTTGACAAGAAACAATCTAAATATTTGATAGATGCGCAACATCAAGAAGAAAAAGAACTTCTTTTGTTAAGGAAACATGGTTGGAATATTAATTTGCCTTGGGGATGGGAAATTATTAAAGATGAATCCAATTTTGTTTGGATTGGACAAGAAATGCCATTCAGATGGCTATCAGTTTATTGGCGAGATGGAAACTATTTTTCAAAAGAAGAAGCCATGAGACTAGCAAATAGTTTCCCAGAAGAATATTTCAAATCTATTCAATATAATGAAAATTTCATTTCAGTTGATTGGGTTGATTATAGGAGTGATGCTGCTTATAAAATATCAGGATTATGGGAATCTATTGAAGGAGCAAAAGGAGGACCATTTGAAGGATATTTATTTTATGATTATGATTCAGATAGAACATTCTATATTAATTATCTAGTATTCAATCCAGATGGAAGAAAAGCATTTTATATAAGACAAATGAATGTTATTGCTAGAACTCTTAAGGTACAGTAATGAAAAAATTAATTATTCTTCCAACATATAACGAAGCAAAGAATATTTCCAAAACGATTGATGTTATTTTGTCTTTGGATATTGAACTTGACATACTTGTTGTAGATGATAATTCTCCTGATGGAACAGCAGATTTAGTAAAAAATAATTATCAAGATTCTGTAACTGTCAAAGTGAGACCTAAAAAAGATGGATTAGGATCTGCCTATGTATTTGCTTTTGATTGGGCGTTAGAAAATAGCTATGATTCTATCATACAAATGGATGCAGATTTATCTCATGACCCTCAAGAGATTCCTGCAATGTTTGAATTACTTTCAGATAATGATTTGGTAGTAGGAAGTAGATATTATGGCGGATTAAGAGTCATAAATTGGCCAGTAAGACGTTTATATATTAGCTATTTCGCAAATCTTTATGCTAGACTTATTACTGGAGTGCCCATTAAAGATTTGACTGCCGGATTTAAAGCGTGGAGAGCAGATGCATTAAGAACAATTAATTTTAATGAATGTTCTTCGCAAGGTTACTGCTTTCAAATTGAGACAGCATTTCGTGCCTATCAAAAAAATTGTAAAATTATAGAACATCCAATAACTTTTACAGATCGTACTGTTGGAGAATCTAAAATGGATAGATCTGTTGTTATTGAAGCTATTTTGAAGGTATGGTTATTTGGTTTTTGGAGATTATTTAGATTAAAAAGATAAAATGAAAAAATATTATTTAGACTTTGAAAAATCGCTTAAAGATTTTGATGATGAAATTCAAAATTTAATTTCTATTGATTCTGAATCAGAAAAATTAGATCAATTAAGGAATATGAGATCAGAAAAAGAAAAAGAAATTTTTTCTAATCTAAATCCTTGGCAAGTAGTTCAATTAGCAAGACATCCTAATCGACCTTACACTATGGATTATATTTCAAGCTGGTGTGATGATTTTATTGAATTGCATGGTGATAAAGCATTTTCTGATGATAAAGCGGTTGTAGCTGGAATTGGAACTATAGATAGTCATCGTGTAGCAATTATTGGTCAGCAAAAAGGCAGAAATACAAAAGAAAATTTGCATAGAAATTTTGGAATGATGAAACCAGAAGGATATAGAAAAGCATTGCGAGTGATGAAAATGGCAGAAAAATTTAATTTGCCCATAATAACTTTAATTGACACTCCTGGAGCTGATCCTGGCGTTGCAGCTGAAGAAAGAGGTCAAGGTTATGCAATTGCAAACAATTTAATGGAAATGGCATCGATTGAAACGCCTATATTGTCAGTCGTTATTGGTGAGGGCGCAAGCGGTGGAGCTTTAGGTATTGGCTTATGTGACAAGATGTTAATGTTACAAAATACATGGTTTTCTGTAATTAGTCCTGAAGGTTGTGCTTCAATTCTTTGGCAAGATTCTTCAAAAGCACCAGAAGCAGCTGCTGCATTAAAGCTTACCCCTAAAGATTTGATGGAACATGATATATGTAACATGATTGTTTATGAACCAACAGGTTGCGCACATCGTCATTTTGATGAGACCCTTGATATTTTGAAAAAAGCAATAGTAGAAGAAATAACCTTATTAAAAGAGAAAAACGTTAAAGATTATTTACATTCAAGAATAGAAAGATATGATAAGCTTGGTGCGTTTAGAGAGCTTTAATATAAATCAAATCTGTTATCTTCAATTTCAGAATCGTCACGTAATCCTTGTAACCAATTGCTCCATATAAGATTTTGTCTTTGTATAATTAGACTGAATTTTAGTGACTCTTTCTTTTCTTCAAAATCTTTTTCATTTAATTCATCAATCTCTAAAACTTTAACAAAAGCTTGTCCACGAAGTGTTGGCAATGGACCTAATAAATCACCTTTTTCAGAGTTAATTAGAGCGCCTGCAATATAATTGCTCTTTCCTATTGAATCAAAACTTCCAATCAAATTTCCACTTGTTTCTTTTACATATTCAAAATTTGGATTTTCTTCAGAAAGCTTTAATAAATCTAAATTTTCGTTTACAATACTGTCAGCAATACGTTTAATTTCATCATCTTTTATATTTCTAGTTGATTGTTCTATTAAGGTTTCTTTTACGGTTTCAAAAGACAGTGTTTTTTTATCTGATATTTGATCTAAATAACAGACAATAAAATAATCATCATTTTCTACATAATCTGATACTTCGCCAATCTCACTATTGAAAGCAAATCTTACAGCATCTCTTGCTACGCCAATATCATCTATAAATATTGATTTTTTCTGAACAGCACTTGCATCATGAATTTCCATCCCTAATGAATCTGCTAAGTCAAAAAATCCATATTCTTTTGACTCTAAAGAGAATATGCTTGATAGGTTGCGCAATCTATTTTCTGTATCTTTTCCTGGTAAAATTCTTAATAATATATGTGATGCATTTACTTGTTCTTCGCCTTCTTGGTTAGTTCGCTTGTCATCAATCTTAATAATGTGATATCCAAATTGAGTTAGAATAGGGCCAACTACTTCGCCTTTATTTGCACCAAAAGCTGCTTCTTCAAATTCTTTTACCATTTGGCCTTTATTAAACCATCCAAGCTTTCCACCATTTAAAGAAACTGGATTTGCGCTATGACCTGGATCTTCTGTATAGGAATTTGCTAAATCAATAAATGATTCGCCTTGGTTAATACGATCTATTAAGGTTGTCATTTCTATTTCAACTCGAAGTGAATCGCTATATTCAGATACGATAGGCCATTTCACATATTTCATATGACGCATTTCTGGTTCTTCATAGTCATCGATATTTTCATTATAAATATTCATTAATTCTTCTTCAGATGGTTCTAAAGCAAAATCTTCTGCAATTGCTTTATCTGTTATATGAAGAACTTCAAGATTGTAATTAATAAATCTCTGTCTATAACTATCAACGATATCTTGATTAGATGTTGATGCAGCATTAATAATTATTTGTTGCAGTTTATAATTTGGTAAATAAATATTTTGCATAAACTCTTCAATAGGGCGCCAGTCTAATTCTCCTGGATTGGTTACTGCTTCCATATATTTTTCTAAGTCAAACTGTCCATCAGTTCTAAAGATAGGACTGCTTTGTAAAAAAGCAGGTGGATTATTTTGAAGTTGATATAACACTTCACCATCTGAAACCAAGATTTTATTTTCTTCTATTTGTTCTTGGATTAATAAGTCTTGGATTAACCTTTCCCATACTACAGCTCGAACATATTCTCTGTCTGCGTCATTCATGTTTTCACCAGATTGTTTTTCAATACGAGTAATTTCCTCAAATACCAACCTGTTGAAATCATCATATGCAATTGGATTTCCATTTAATGATCCAACATTGCTGGAAGAATTTTGTCCAAATATATCGACAACACTTGCACCACCAACCAAACCTCCAACTGCCATACTAGCAATAAAAAGAATAAGGATAGCCCACATAACTACCTGCATTTGGGTGCGCATACCTGTAATGATTCCCATAGGTGTGCAATTTATAGAAGTATCAAAGAGAATGCAAAATTATTTAGATGATATTTTTTAAAAGTTTCTTTATTATAAGCCATGCGTAAAGTTATAATTTTATCTTTTTTAACCGTTATTTTTGCTCAAAACAAGACTTTGGAGCTGCAAGATGTAATGGGTGGAACGTTTCGTTATGATAGAATTGGGAGCTATAATTGGGTTAATAATCAAGATGCATATTATTTTTCTGAATCAGACTCTCTTGGAAAACATTTTTATGTATATGGTTTAGCAAAAGGAGATACAACAAAAGCATTTAGTATATCCAAAGATCAATTAAATCGTTTTAGTCATCGTTTTAGTAAAGATCAGTCACATCTATTATTAAAAACAAATAGTATTAAAATATGGAGACATTCTTCTTATGGAACCTATCATGTTTATGATATTGCTAATAATACTATTGTTCCAGTTTCTGCTAATCCTGATAGTTTGAGGAATGTAAAAATATCACCAGATAATAAATATGTTTCTTATGTAAGAAATGATAATAATCTTTATTTGTTTTCATTAGAAGGTTCTGAAGAAATACAATTAACAACTGATGGAATTGAAACACTCCTGAATGGACATTTTGGATGGGTTTATGAAGAAGAATTTGGAAGTTATGATGCCTATAGATGGAGTCCTTCAGGCAATTATCTATTATTCTGGCAAGAAGATCAATCCATGGTAGAAAAATTCCCTTTAATTGATCAAATGTCTAAATATCCAACAGTAAAATATATCTATTACCCTAAAGCTGGGCAAACAAACCCAACAGTTAAGCTTGGTCTTATCGATTTAAGTCTATTGCATGAAGAACCTGTAGTNTGAGGAACAAATTGAAGAAGTGCTTGTAGTTGAGGAACAAATTGAAGAAGTGCCTGCAGCTGAGGAAAAAGATCACAATCATCACTACATATCTTGGGTAAATCTTCCAGAAGATACTTATTATATACCGAATGCTATTTGGCACAAAAACAAAGATGATTTATATATTACAACTTTGAATCGTAAGCAAAATGATTTGAAATTCTTTAGATATGATTTAATAGAAAATGAATCAACGCTTGTTCTAAATGATAAAAACGAAACTTGGGTAGATGCATATGACTTTTTTGGAAGTCCAGGTCTTTTCAATATAGATGTTTTAAACAATGATGAAATTATATGGATATCTGAACGCGATGGATTTAAGCATATATATAGAAGTCGTCCTGATGGTCAGTTTATTAATCAAATTACAAGAGGAAAATGGGAAGTAAATGGAATCAATGCTATTGATGAAGAAAATGAAATTATTTATTTCTCAGCAAAAAAAGAATCTGAGATTGAAAATCATATATATTCAATAAGGTTTAATGGTTCGAAGTTAAAACGTTTGACATCTGAAAGAGGATCTCATTCAGCAAATTTCTCTCCTACAAATAATTTTTTTATTGATTCTTATTCCAGTTTTACTGTTCCATACAAAACAGTATTGAGAAATAGTAATGGCAATTCAAAGCGCATGTTGGCTGAAACAGATCGCACACAATTTGATGAATACGGATTTACTTATCCTCGTATAATTAACTTATTTACTGATGATGGAACACGTTTAAATGCAATGATTACGTTACCGCATAATTTTGATTCTATGGAACAATATCCTGTCATTCTTTATAATTATGGCGGACCAGGTTCTCAGATGGTCAACAATAGATGGGGAGCAGGGAATCATACTCTTCATCAATATTTTGCTCAAAGAGGATTTATTATTTTTTCATTCGATAACAGAGGCACTGGAGGTAGAGGAAAAGCTTTTAAAGATATGGCATATGGTGATTATGGAAAATATATGGTTAAAGACCATATAGATGCTGCAAAGTATCTTCAAAGCCTTCCTTATGTTGATGGTGATAGTATTGGTGTTTGGGGTTGGAGCGGTGGAGGCTATCTAACCAATATGTGTATGACACTTGCAAGTGATTATTTCAAAGCTGGTGTTTCAATTGCGCCAAATGTTGATCCATTGTTATATGACACTATATGGACAGAAAGGTATATGGGATTAGTAGAAGAAAATCCAGAAGGGTATAAAAATGCTTCCGTATTGACACATGTAGATAAGGCACAAGGATATTTGCTACAAATTCATGGTACTGCTGATGATAATGTGCATCATCAACATTCGATTCATTTAGCAAAAGCTTACGCTGAACATGGAAAAGAAATGGAGATGTTCTTATATCCAAACGGTGATCATGGAATGAGCAATAATAATTTTCTAACTAGCGAATATAAAGCAGATGGTTGGAAAAACAGAAAACACTTATACCAGAAAATGGTTAGTTTTTTTATGGAACATCTATCAGATGAAAAATAATCCTTTAATTCTATTAATCTTTTTTCTTATTTCATGTAATGTCGGAGAAGTACATGATGCAATACATGGTTCAAGCTCTGGTAGAGATTTATCTAATTACGGAGAACCAAGCACTCCATTAATATTGATATCAATTGATGGTTTCAGATGGGACTACCTTGACAAAACAGAAACTCCAAATCTTGATCGACTTGTATCAAATGGTTCAAAAGCAGAAGGTTTAAAAACGGTTTATCCTAGCAAAACTTTTCCAAATCATATAAGCATTGTTACTGGTAATTATCCATCTAATCATGGTATTATTTCAAACTATTTTTATGATAGTGATTTTGATGAATATTTTTATATAGGCGCAGGGAGTAAGGCAGCTCAGGAAGGTAAATGGATTGAAGCTGAACCAATATGGGTAACGGAAGAAAAAAAAGCTAAAAGAGCAATGATTATGTTTTGGCCACATATTTTAGCATAGTCGATAGCATAGGACATTCATATGGTCCAGATGCAGATGAAACAATTGAAGCTATTAGAGATGTTGATAAAGCCATTGGGCATTTGATAGATGGCTTAGAAGCACAAAATATTCTCAATGAAGTAAACATTATGATTGTTTCAGATCATGGAATGACTGAAACACCTGATACAAAAGTCATTAATATTGCTGATTATATTAATTTAGATGACGTTGTAACCATTGGAGGAGGTCCGTTCATGGAAATTCGTCCAAATGAAGATAAGTTAGAATCTGTTTATCAGGCTTTGCAAAATATTGACAATACGCAAGTTTTTAAAAAAGAAGATATTCCTGAAAAATTTCATTATAAAAACAATGATCGTATTGAACCAATCCTGTTGCTTGCAGATGAACATTGGAGTATAACTGCATTCAAATCTGAATTTTCTGGTCCAGAGATTCAACTTGTACACTTATATGAAATGATGTGCAAGATTTTAGATATTACACCTGCTAGGAATGATGGTAGTTTAGATGTTGGTAGTGTTTTTCTAAAAGACTAAGATAAAGAACGATTTTTCTGGCTATCTTCTTTTTCAACTTGTAGTGCTATTTTCTTAAATCGATTCATAGCTTCTTTATGATCTTTAGTAATAGAAATTAAATCGTCTGCCCATTCTATATTTGAATTTCCTACTAATTCTTCAAGTCGATCGATACTATTAGTAAACATTTTTGGTAAGAATGAAGGCGTAGGACTTCCTCCAGTTCCTTTTGCTTTAGTTTGATGCTGATATGGATCTGGTGAACGTAAAATATATGACACAACCATTTTATAATGATCAATACGATGTTGAATAAGCCATCGTACTGAATTTGCTAACTGTCGTTTTGTTGAATCATTGCCTTCAACATCATTGAAAAATGAAGAATTTTCAATCGCATCTTTTGTCTTTACAATTAACGCATGATGAGCAGGAGGGCGATAGCCTACACGAAATGATTTTAATAGCTTCGTTAGTGAATCAATTTCGCAATCACAGGATGCTAAACATTCATCGGATACAAATCCGTTTTCAAGAATATTTTCAATAATAATACAGTCTACTTCATCATCACATTCATATGCTTTTGTATATTTGCCAACTCCAGTTATCTCATCTCCTAATGGGTGGTAAGAACTATTAGCGCCTGTCTGTCCATGCAAATTAGAAAGATAGCGCCCCTTTGAATCATATTTTTCATCATAGGTATCACCGCATTGATCAAAGAACAATCCTTTCTCATCATAAATACGTCCTTGATTTCCATATAATCCTTGAATAAAAATTCGCACTTCTTTATTGTATAAATCAGGATCACTGACTTTCCACATACAATTAAATATTTTGTTTGATAGATGTAATGCTTCTGAAATTTTCTCTAGATTTTCGGGTAAATTTTTCTTGTTAACCGCGTTTAAAGCACCTTCAATCATAGTCTTTGAAGTATTCTCCATCGCAAGATGTGTCATACGAAATCCTTGTTCATTTTTATCAATATCATGAAAGGATACAACCGGTTTAATAGAGCGTATATATTCAACAATTGTATCATTATTATCTGATAGAGAAATATTGGTATTAGGCAAAATTCCAGAACGTAATACATAATCTGCTGCATATTCAAATTCTGGTTGTTGTCCAATAATTCTTGATGATAAAAGTAGTAAGCCAGATAGTGGCCAAGGAATAAAAGAACATGCTGTTTTTTCTCCATTGAATATTGGTTCAATTTTTATTCCATTTGCTAACCAAGATGTCCAACACCTTACATCTGCAATCAAATTGGCCGACTCTTCTGTTGGATTTTTAACATGATTTTTTACATGCTCTATGAAGTTGTCCATTAAGCTACTATCTAGAGATGCAACTTCTTTAAATAATGCTTTTTTACCAATTAATCCTGTTTTTCCATTAAGATGTACAGTCATTTCTGCAGCAAGATCACTGATAACATTAAATGGAGCTGGTAAAGGCTTTACGGTGGATCTACACAATGTAGAATTTGGTTGCCAAATTAATTCAGATGTTTTTTGTATAAGGTTTGCATCAAACTTAATTCCAAATAATTCTTCTGTAAAATTGATACCGTTACCTAAATAAGGAAATCCGTTCTCAGCATTAATAGTGATGTTTGTTTTCAATGTATTATAATAGATTGTTAATATAGTTTACAACAGATGAATCATTCCATAGTGCAGATCCAACATCCTTTACTAGAATCTCTCCTTTACGATTTACAATAAAAGTAGTCGGTATTCCACTTGTTGCAAATAAATCATCATCTGTAATTATTTTATATATAGGAAGATATTTCAATGATTCATCCTTTGGAATATAGTCAATAATTGTTTGAGCATCTTCTTTAGATAAATAAAGGAATACAATCTCATTGTTGTCTTTATATTCATTGTAAAGTTCTGCCATATTTGGCATTTCAGCTAAACAAGGATTACACCATGTTGCCCAATAATTAATAAATAAAATTTTATCTTGAAAATCTCTTAGTGAAAATTGTGTGCCATCTAAATCTTGAAAAAGAAGCATATTAGAATCAAAGTCTACGCTGGTAACTTCCATTTCTGGAGCAGTCATTTCTGGTTTTTCCATGATTTCTTGAATGTATTTAACAGCAACAGATTTATAATAGCCTTTATAATCTTCCAGATCTTCCTTTAGATTATAATTCAGATATAATGTATATGCTAATGCTCCAATCAGCACAATCACCAGCCATACATAATTTTTTAACTTTATTGTATTGTTAAGCATTGTTCAATCTGCTAAATATTTACTTTTTTAAATATAAAGAAGTTATATTTATAACAGAGGATTTAAAATGGAAAAATTAGGATATTTTTTAATCACTGCATTCTATGTTGTTCTTATTGTTCTTACCTTACAAGACATTGAAGAATTTTATCCAGAAGGACTAGTATTACTGTTGATTTATAGTGGTTTATTTATATTATTTATTAAAGTTTTAAAAGAGCGTTTAGGTAACAAAGAAGACGATTATTATTCAAAGGAAGTTCATAAATGATTGTTACAACTCAAGATAAAGTAGAAAATAGAACGATTTCTCAAACATTAGGCGTTGTAAGCGGTCAATCTATTCGAGCACGACATGTTGGAAAAGATATATTGGCTGGATTACGAAATCTAGTTGGTGGAGAGATTACTGAATATTCGAAATTGATGGCTGAATCAAGACAGCAGGCAATGGATCGCATGGTAAAAGCTGCACAAGAGAAAGGCGCAGATGCGATTGTTGGTGTACGTTTTACAACATCCATGTTGCAAGCAGGAGCATCAGAAATCTTTATTTATGGTACTGCAGTTAAATTGTAGTAATGTATCAAAAGATATTTCAAATTGATCATCTGCATTTTAAGATATTCTATTCAAAAGATTCTTTACTAAAACTGATTTGCACGCATCAGAAAAAAGACTTAATTGATCAACAGATTTCGTTAAATATTGCTCAATCAAGCAATCTAAAATTTGCAAAACATGTACAAGAACAATTGGATGCTTATTTTCAACGCAAATTAAAAAAATTTGATGTTCCCTATAACATTGAAGGTAGTGCTTTTTTAAAAAAAGCATTATCGCAAATTGAAAAAATTCCTTATGGAAAAACTAAAAGTTACAAGCAGGTTGCAAATTTAGTAAAACAACCATCTGCATGGAGAGCGGTAGGGCGTGCAAGTGGAGCCAATCCTATTCCTATTATCATCCCATGTCATCGCGTGATTAAAAGCAGTGGTGATTTAGGAGGATATAGTGGCAATGGAGGCGTTCTTTTTAAGTCATATTTACAATTACTGGAGAAAAAATGAAAAAATATATATTAATAGCAATGCTATCAGTTGCAATTGCACAAAATACAAACCAAGAAATTATTACTTTTGAAAGCGCAAATCCGTTTTCGTTTGAAGAAATCATTGTGCATTTAGATGATCAAGATACTCAAGAAGTATTTGGGACATTAACTTTGCCTGATAATTATAATCCTGATACAAAATATCCACTTATTATAGGGGTTGCAGGAAGTTTAAATTGGGGTACCCATCATTTAGAATACTTGAAAATGTATCAAGAAATGGGTTTTGCAACGTTTCAATTACAAAGTTTTGATAGTCGTGGAATACAATCAACAGTTGGTAGCCAAATAGAAGTGACAACGGCGATGGTGATTCTAGATGCGTATCGTGCCTTAGAAACACTTAGTACTCACCCAAATGTTGATACCAATCGCGCAGGGATTACTGGGTGGAGTCTTGGGGGTGGTGTTTCGTTGTATTCAGCATGGTTGCCATTAATTAACGCAATCAATGGTGGAGAGTTTATGTTTGCTGCACATTTGCCAATCTATCCAGGATGTTTGATATACCCACATCCAGGTGAGTTAATGCAATTTAGTGATGCGCCAATTCATATTTTAATAGGAGAACTAGATGATTGGGTTCCTGCAGCTGCTTGCACTGAGTTGTTAGATAAGATAGACGCAAGCGGATTGCCAGTCAATATTGATATAACCATTTATGAAAATGCACACCATTCTTTTGATAGAACCACAGAAGTGGCAGTCAAAGAAAGAGGATATACATTAGGAGATTGTCGTTTTCCAATGAATGAGGAAGGGACCTTATTTCTAAGTGAATATTGGAAAATTCGTATCAATACACCAACCAGACAAAAATTAGCATTATTAACATGTGCTGGAAGAGGACCAAGTTTTGGAGGCAATGCTGAAGCCCGTAAACAGTCTTTTGAATTTTCAGCAGAATTTTTCACGAATCATTTGTTAAATAAGTAATTTTTTATAGATTTATTTGTGAATAAAACAGCTATTATTGCTCTTGGAGGGAATGCTCTTTCCCAAAAGAAGGAAGCGGGGACGATGTCTGAACAGTTCAACAATACGCGCCATTCTTTCGCTCAGATTATGGAATTTATTCGTCGAGGATATAATGTGTGTCTTACTCATGGTAATGGTCCTCAAGTTGGAGATGAATTATTAAGAATGGATTTAACGCGAGATGTTGTTCCGCCTATTCCTCTTGGTATCTGTGTAGCGGGCACGCAGGGAACAATGGGATATATGATTCAACAAACATTTCAAAATGCGCTTCGCCAAGAAAAGATTGATAAAGAAGTTGTAACGCTTGTGACCCAAGTTATTGTTAATAAAGATGATCCATCATTTAAAGATCCATTAAAATTTGTAGGAAAACGATACTCTTTAGATGAAGCAACAGCCTTAGCTGAAGAGCTAGGATGGGATATCAAAGAACAGGAACCTGGTAAGTGGAGACGAGTTGTTCCTTCTCCAGATCCAGACTTTGTAATGCATGGTATTAGTATTCGTACTTTGGTTGAATCTGGAACTATTGTGATTGCAGCTGGAGGTGGAGGAATTCCAGTATATAATACAGAAGAAGGTAAATTAAAAGGTATTGATGCTGTAGTGGATAAAGATTTAAGCGCAGCAAAACTTGGAAGAGTGATTCGTGCACAAGAATATTATATCATTACAGATGTAGATCAAGTATACAGAGATTATAATACACCACAACAAGCTCCAATTCGTCAAATGACAGATACCGAAGCAAAACAATTACAAGAAGAAGGACATTTCCAACAAGGAAGTATGTGGCCAAAAATTCGCTCTGCGATTCATTTTCTAAAGCATCATGGTGAAAAAGCTATTATTACAAATATTGAAAATATTCAAGATGCTATTGATGGGAACGCAGGAACTACAATTGTAAAAGATAATTAGTTTTTCCTTGCCAACTGCCTAATCTATTCCGTAATATTGTCAACGATGAAAAGTAATAACAATTTTTACTATTATTTTAATGGAAGGGGTTATGTAGGAACCTAAGGATAGGACTATATCAGAAACTACATACACCCCAGTGAACCCCACTGGGGTTTTTTGTTATATAAAGGGATAAAAATGAATAAAGACATAGAAACAATACGAGAAAAAATTGATACGATTGATAAAGAAGTTTTTCAATTATTAATCAATCAATTAAATGCAGTGACAGACATCGGAGAAATCAAAAAACAAGAAGGATTGCCTATTTTAGATGATTCTTTGTTTTCTGAAAAAGAATCCACATTTTTAAAAAATATTTATCAGTCCATTATCACTGAATCAAAAAAGGCGGAGGAATAACATGAAAAATTGGAAAAAAGATTCTTGGCGCAATTGTGAGATTAAACATATTCCTCACTACAATGATCAAGACAAATTAGAGGAAGTCATTGCACGACTTAATGCCTTTCCACCATTGGTGTTTGCTGGAGAGTGCAATAATTTGAAAGCAGAGTTAGCCAAGGCAACAGAACAAAAGGCATTTTTAGTACAAGGAGGGGATTGTGCTGAAAGTTTTAAAGAATTTTCTGCCAACAATATCCGTGACACATTTCGTGTAATTTTACAAATGAGCGCTGTAATTACATCCGAATTAAAGGTGCCAGTTATTAAATTAGGTCGCATTGCAGGTCAATTTGCTAAACCACGTTCTTCCGATACAGAAACGATTAATGGAACGACTTTAAATAGTTATTATGGCGATTCAATCAATGGTATGGAGTTTACCAAAGAATCACGTGAACCAAATCCAGAACGCTTATTACATGCTTATTCTCAATCCGCATCAACACTAAACTTATTACGTTCATTTGCACAAGGAGGATTTGCAAATCTCCGCAAAGTAAACTCGTGGAATATGGGGTTTGTCAAAAGCAGTAAAGAAGGCAAGCAATATGAAAAAATTGCAAATCAAATCACAGATCATCTTGATTTTATGGATGCGGTAGGAGTGAATACCGAACAAGTTATTGATTTGAATACTGTAGAGTTTTATACCAGCCATGAAGGATTACATCTTCCGTATGAAGAAGCGCTAACGCGCGTTGATTCGTTATCCAATAAAGTATACTGTACTTCTGCTCACTTTATTTGGATTGGAGACCGCACTCGATTTGTTGATAGTGCTCATGTAGAATTTTGTCGCGGCATCAGTAATCCAATTGGAATTAAATGCGGTCCATCTTTAGATCCGGAAGAATTAATTAAAATAATTGATATTATTAACCCTACAAATGAAGCTGGAAAGATCTCGCTTATTTTTCGATATGGGGAAGATAATATCGAAGAGCATTTACCGAGGCTTGTAGACGCTATTCATAAACATAATAAGACTGTATTGTGGATATCAGATCCAATGCATGGCAATACGATTAAATCCTCTGAAGGACTTAAAACAAGAGACTTCTCATCGCTATTGAATGAGACCGCTAAATCCATTCATATTTTAAAATCTAAAGGAGCTCATTTAGGAGGTATCCATCTTGAAATGACAGGACAAAATGTTACGGAATGTACTGGTGGATTATACAAGCTTAGTGACAAAGATTTAAATTCACGATACCATACGCATTGTGATCCGAGATTGAATGCAAATCAAGCGTTAGAACTTTCTTTTAATATTGCAACTGAGATGGAGAAAAATGGCCATTAATACTACCATTTTATTGCCGGGAGATAAGTCTATCTCACATCGAGCAGTAATGCTAGCTTCTATTGCAGATGGTGTAAGCGAGCTTACAAATTTGAATGATGGAAAAGATGTGCAATCTACTATTAAAGCATTGCAAGCATGTGGTGCATTAATTGAAAACGATGATAAGAAATTAATTATTCCCGGGACAACACTTTCTAACCCGAAAAAGCCAATTGATTGTGGCAATTCTGGGACAAGTGCAAGATTGTTATCTGGGTTCTTATCTTCTCAGAACCTTCAATTTTCGCTAATAGGAGATGATTCTTTGTCTTCTAGTTGCCAGCGCACAAGTGAAGTCCTCTATTTTATTGGCTGGATTGGGCGCAGAATCATCATCGAATGTTTCTGAAATTAATACATCAAGAAATCATACTGAAATTATGTTGCATCATATGGGTGCGACTATTACAGTAATGGATCGTGACATTCGTATCGAACCACTTTCTTCATCACTTGAACCTATTACAATGGACATTCCATCAGATCCTTCTTCAGCATCTTTTTTCATTGTATTGACCGTTTTAATGAAAGAATCACAGGTTACCGTTCGCAATATGTTGCTTAATCCAACACGTATTGGTTTTATGAATATTTTGAATAAGATTGGTATTTCTGCTTCCATCTCCAATCAACATCATATGAATGGTGAATTATGTGGTGATGTTAGCGTTGAATCATCATCGGTAGATGGTTTTGAAGTGTCATCTTATGCTATTCCATCTATCATTGATGAAATACCTATTTTGTCTGTATTAGCTGCAGCAGGAAAAGGAAAAACTGTTTTTAATGGAATTGAAGAATTAAAGTTTAAAGAGAGCAATCGCGTACAAGCAATTATCGATAATTTGGTCAACTTTGGTATTAAAGCATACGAACAAGACAATAGCTTAATTGTAGAAGGCGGGACACCAACACAGATGCCAACAATTCAGTCTTTTGATGATCATCGTATTGCAATGGCATTTGTTGTATTAAGTATTGCTGTCTTTGGGGAATATAAGTTGGATAACAAAGCATGTATTGATATTTCGTTGCCAGGATTTTTTGACACAATTGAAGAGATGTTATCATGAAGTTAGGATTAATAGGAAATCCAGTTGATCAAAGCATTAGCCCCGAACTACAAAGAATTCTTTTTGATATGTTGAATTTGCAGGGATATACCTATGAAAAAAATGATATTTCTCATGAAAAATTAAATTCATTTTTTGAAGCATTTAAAGCCGGAAGCTTTGATGGAATTAATATTACAATTCCACATAAAGAACATGGACTGAAATTTGTTGATGAATTAGATGAAAAAGCTGAAACATTAGGCAACATAAATTGCATCAAAAAAACTGGGAAACATCTCAAGGGATATAATACAGATTTTTATGGATTTCAGATGATGCTTTGTTTCAACAATATTGATGTTGCTTCGAAGCGTTGTCTTGTTTTAGGAGCAGGTGGATCTTCTAAAACTATTATTAAAGCATTAAGTGATGGAAAAGCAGCTTCCATCACTGTTAAGAATCAATCAATGAAAAATGCTTTGAAAATACAGTCTTATGCAAAGAATCGTATGGATGTTAATATTGACTTGTTTAATGATGTTAATCAGGCATTTGATGTGGTAATTAACACAACACCGCTTGGAATGTATGAGCAAGAGGATAAACATGATTTTTTCACGATTCCTTTGCATAATAATTCCATATTAATTGATTTGATTTATACTACAAACAATACACTTTTTTTAGAAAAACACAGAAACCAAGTTAAGCAATGTATTAATGGATTAGATATGTTGATTTTTCAAGCAATCAAGTCTATTGAAATTTGGACCGAAACTACTTATAATGTGAGCCCACAATTGGACTCAATTAGAAAACAATTGGAGAACGTATTATGTTAAAGAAAATATCATACATGACTGCAGGAGAGTCGCACGGAAAAGGACTTATTGGTATCGTAGAAGGTATTCCAGCAGGAATGCATTTAACTGAAGAATATATTGCCAAAGATTTGTTGCGAAGAATGCAAGGACATGGCAGAGGTAAGCGTATGAAGATTGAGAAAGATTATGCAGAAATATTTTCAGGAGTACGTCATGAAACTACATTGGGATCTCCAATTTCACTTTTAATTAAAA
>LULN01000142.1_pt1 | contig 17707 bp, 22 predicted proteins | sample 728131 | NCBI WGS metagenome assembly LULN01 (sample SAMN03860288, study PRJNA289734) | marine metagenome | biome: seawater column; feature: ocean; material: water; isolation source: Red Sea water column Station 149 - depth 100m | place: Saudi Arabia: Red Sea | collected 2011-10-15 | depth 100 m
GTTTATGGTTTACTTATTCAGAACATTTTACTTCCTGTAATAGGATTACTTATGTCAATTATTTTTAGGGACTCCCTATTTGCCATAGCATCGGTAATAGTCCTTATTGTTCCCGGCGGACATGTTTCTGGTTTACTGACACATATAAAGAATGGCAATGTTTCACTCTCTGTTTTTTTAACCTCAATTACATCAATCTTGTCACCAATTACTATTGTATTCTGGCTTGCACTAATTTCTTCTCAATTTAATGAATACAGCCTAAATGTTGCTAGTACATTTTCACAACTCCTAGTATTTGTATTACTCCCATTTATGATTGGAATTTATATAAAAAATAAATTTCTAAAATTTACAAAACTAATTCTTTCTCCTCTTGATAAGTTTCTAAAAGCTTTGATTATTGTTGTTTCTATATGGACACCAATCGACCTCTCCGAGTATGTATTAGATAATTTGGGTCAAAGTCTAGTAATTGCTATTTTATCTTTGATTACTATCTTTTTAAGTAGTAGATTTATAATCCATATATCAAAAGTTCAAAAAGAAAATGCCGTAGCACTTCAAATTGAAGCGTTGTGCCAAAATTTTCCTATAGTACTTGGTATTTCTTTGGCATTAGGCTTACCTGAAGTAGCTGTATACGGAGTTATTTATTACCTAACAAGTATGGTTATTGTTGTTTCATATTCATTTATAGAAAAATTTTAAATTATTTATTTTTTAAAATTTTTATGTATATAATGGGACTGTCTTTCAGACAAATACAATTCACAAATCATTTCAAACAAATTTGATTTATATATAGGAGAAAAAATGTCCGCAAGATCACAATTACAATCAAAACCTGTAGCAGACTTAAGGTCTATAGCTGAAAGTTTAGGGATTGAACATAAAGGACTTCAAAAAGCAAAATTAATAGATTTACTCGTTGATCATAGTGATGAGATTTTAGATTCAATTGAAGAACTTGATGACCATATTCAAAGAAGTATAGAAAGTCAAGATCCTAAGTTTGATCCTAGAAGACCTTTGAAAAATTATACAGGTAATCGTACACGTATTTTTAAATATAATGATAATGGTAAGATTAGAGAAATTGGTCTTAGATACATTACCTGAGGGATATGGATTTTTAAGATGTAATGGATATAAGCCAAGCGAAGATGATGTATATGTTGCAGCTGGTGTTATTAAGAAATACAGAATGCGCAAGGGAGATCTTGTTAGTGGTCCAATCCGTGCACCTAGACAAAAAGAAAAGTATCCTGCACTTGTTGAGCCCAAGACAGTTAATGGTGCAGATCCAGAACTACTTGCTAGAAGAGTAGATTTCAATAAATTGACACCATTATTCCCAGATGAGAGACTAAAGCTGGAAATTGATGGAAGTCCTGACAAAATTCTTCCAAGAATAATTGATCTAATTGCACCGATTGGAAAAGGTCAAAGAGGTTTAATTGTTTCTCCGCCAAAAGCAGGTAAAACAACAATATTGAAAGAAATTGCTAACTCTATCACTTCAAACAATCCTGAAGTTTATTTGATGGTAGTACTTGTTGATGAAAGACCCGAAGAGGTTACAGATATGCAAAGATCTGTTGATGGAGAAGTCGTCTATTCAACATTTGATAGACCACCAGATGAACATACACAAGTCTCAAGACTGGCTATTGAAAGAGCCAAAAGACTTGTAGAAGAAGGAAAAGATGTTGTCATCTTATTAGATTCAATTACTCGTCTTGCTCGTGCTCACAACCTTGCGACACCTGCTAGCGGTAGGATTTTATCAGGTGGTGTTGACTCAACAGCATTAACTCCTCCAAAACAGTTCTTTGGACTCCTTCAGGTACAAGAGAAGAGCAAAGACTTGTATCTCCTAAAGAACTAGAGTCTTTATGGGCACTTAGAAGAGTTCTTGTTGCTCTTGAAGGCGGAGCTGCTACTGAGCTTTTGATTGATAAATTAAAAGAGACCAAGAGCAATGACGCTTTCTTGAAAGACGTAGCAAAAGCTAAATAATCATATAAAGTAGATTAGATATTATTGTAAAGTAGAACTATGAAACAAGGCATACACCCAGATTATAGAGAAGTTGTTTTTCAGGACGAAGACGCAGGTTTTGCGTTCTTAACTCGTTCAACTATAAAAACAAACGAAACTATTCAATGGGAAGATGGAAATGAATATCCACTAGTTAAACTAGAAATCTCTAGTGCAAGCCATCCTTTCTTCACAGGTAAGCAAAAACTTGTTGACTCTACTGGAAGAGTTGAAAGATTTAAACAACGTTACGGATCTACAAGCACACGACAAGCTCCTAAAGCTGAAGTATCTTCTCAAGAAGAAGAATAACTTAGCTTTTCTTAATTTATTATGTCTGATATTGATATTTCTTATGGTGGCCAAGCTGTAATTGGCGGTGTCCTTATACAAAGTCCAAAAGGGTGGTCTCTTGGTATAAGAGATAAGGATGACAATCTACATAGATATTATGAACCAAGGATTCCTCTCGTAAGAAGAAATAAGTTTTGGGCAGCTCCATTTATCAGAGGTTTTGGCGCACTAATTGATTCAATGTATGTTGGGTTTAAGGCAATTACATTATCTGAGAAAATATATTCCAAATTTGAAGATGAAGAGGAAAGTCTATTATCTGGCACAGGAATAATTGAGGGATTATTTCGAGGAGTGATAGTAATAATTTATATTTATTTAATCGGTAGAACAAAAGATGCTCAAGAACTATTTGAATATCATGGAGCAGAGCATATGACGATAGCTTCCTATGAAGACAAGCAGTCACTAGAGTTTGACAATGTAACTAATTATCCTAAAGAACATGTTAGATGTGGTACATCGTTCTTATTTTTGATTGTTTTTATCAGTCTTCTTACTTTGCCATTTATCCCAAATTTAAACATTGTTATGACAACAATTACGAGACTTTTACATGTGGTGGTAGTTTCTATGATTTCTTATGAAGTACTTAAATTTAATTTTAAAAACTCAGACTCAATTATTGCCAAGATATTTGCTACTCCTGGAATATGGACACAAAAAATAACAACGAAAAATCCATCAAAAGAACAAATTGAAGTAGCAATTTTATCAATGGCTAACTGTATCGCACATTCAGAAAACACAGATAGATTTAATGGAATTCTTGAAAATACAAGTGAGGTGGAAATTGGATAAGTCATTACATGAAAAATTAATTACAATAGAAGCTTCTTTACCTGAAATTGAAAAACAGTTGTCAGAAATCGATATTTCTAGAGATCAAAAAGCCTATGCAGAAATGGCAAAAAAGCATAGCGATGTTTCTACAATCGTTGAATTATTTGTTGAGTGGAAAGACATTAATCTTGAAATTGCTGATGCTGAAGAACTCTTGCAATCTGAGTCTGATGAGGAAAATATGGGTGGTTACAGCAAGATTATTTTTGCCATCAAATCTAAAGGCGTCTATTCAAAATTAAAATTTGAGGCTGGTGCACATCGAGTGCAGAGAGTACCGAAAACAGAATCACAAGGCAGAGTTCACACTTCTATAGCAACCGTGGCAGTTTTACCAGAGGCCGAAGACGTAGATATCAATATTGACCAAAACGATTTAAAGGTTGACGTATATAGATCTAGTGGACCAGGGGGACAGAGTGTTAACACTACTGACTCAGCAGTAAGAATCACTCATATTCCTACAGGATTAGTTGTTTCCTGCCAGGATGAAAAATCTCAACTTCAAAACAAAGAAAAAGCTATGAGAATTTTAAGAGCACGTCTTTTAAAGGCTGAGCAAGAAAAAGCTGCGGCTGAAAGAGCTAAAGACAGAAAAGAACAGGTAGGTTCTGGAGAGAGATCAGACAAGATAAGAACTTACAATTATAAGGACAATAGAGTTTCAGATCATAGAATTAATTTAACCCTTAAAAAATTAGATCAAGTTCTTGATGGAGATTTAGATGAATTTGTCGATGCATTAGTTTCTGATAATGAGGCATCAAGACTTGCAAACCTTGATGAATAATGGGAATTCAAAGTATTCCTGAACACGAATTAGCAAGATTGCGTGAAAAAGCTAAAGAAATCACAGGCTCTCAGTTTGATTACCAGTCATCATATACAGAGTTGCTTTCAAGAAGACTAAATGGTGAACCCTTACAATACATTGAAGAGTACGTTCCTTTTTACTCTATTCAAATTAATGTTGATCAACGGTGTTTGATACCTAGGCCTGAAACTGAATACATGATTGAAATTATCAAAAACAACATTGACATGCCAAAAAAAATCTTAGATGTTGGCACTGGAACCGGTTGTATAGCACTAATGATGAAAAAACTATTTCCTGATTCTGAGGTGCATGCAGTAGATATATCTAATGATGCTTTATCTTTGGCAAAAGAAAATGCTGAAATAAATAATCTAGAAGTTAATTTCTATCAATCTGATCTTTTAAGCAATGTAGAAACATTAGATTTTGATCTAATTGTCGCTAATCTTCCTTACATTCCTACAAGTACCCTCTCAACACTCAATAAAGAGGTTATTGATCATGAACCACTCATTGCCCTCGATGGAGGAGAAGATGGTCGTCTTTATATTGATAAATTGCTGAATGATTTGAAAAATATTGATTCTAAAGAATTAGTTTTAGTACTTGAAGTTGATACTTCACATGCAGAATCTCTACTCAGTTCATTTACTGATTGGGAAGATGTAAAATTAGAGAAAGACTTAGTTGAAAGAGACAGATACATTGTCGCAAGAAAATAATCTCGAATTAGCAATTAATGCCATCAGGAGTGGGGAAGTTGTAGGCATTCCTACTGAAACAGTTTATGGAATAGGAGTTGATCCATATTCGCAAACTGCAGTAGATAAAATATTCTCATTAAAAGAAAGAAGTGAAAAAAAACCTTTATCCATTCTTATAAGTTCATTTCACGAAATACAAAAATTAAATGTTACAACTTTAATCCCAGATGTTGTCGAACTGTATTGGCCTGGACCATTGACTATTATCGTTGAAACCTCAAATGATTTTGCAAACGGGGTAGGAACCAAAGAACCAAGCTCAATTGGAGTAAGAGTGCCTGAAAATGAACTGGCAATTAATTTACTTAAACAAACGGGACCCCTCGCAGTAACAAGTGCAAATATTTCTGGGGAAGAAGACTTTACAAGCGATGAACAAGCAAGAGAGGCATTCGGTGAGAAGATATCCCATTATTTAAGTGGAGAATCACTTCATGGAAATGGCTCTACTGTTGTTGATCTTAGAGTTGATGGTGGAGAAGTATTAAGACAAGGCCCACTTAAATGGCCACCAAGTTACTGTTAGAATATATATATGACACAAAAAGGAGCATCTCAAGAATCCCTATCCTCTGTAGATACAGAGATAGCTGGACTAATTGACTCTGATCTTGGACGTCAAAATTCACACATACATTTAATAGCTTCTGAAAACTTTGCATCAAAGGCTGTTATGGAGGCTTCTGGTTCAATCCTGACTAATAAATATTCTGAGGGTTTTCCTGGCAGAAGATACTACGAGGGTTGTGAAGTAGTTGATGAGATAGAACAATTAGCTATTGATAGAGCATGTGAGCTATTCGAAGCAGATCACGCTAATGTACAACCTCATTCTGGATCATCCGCAAACATGGCAGTTTATCTATCTCTCTTGGAACCAGGAGATACTGTTTTAGGAATGTCATTAGATCAGGGTGGCCACTTAACACATGGGTCGCCAGTAAATTTTTCCGGTAGAGTCTACAACTTTGTTGGGTATGGATTAGATCAAGATACTGAACTAATCAATATGGAAGAAGTTCACAGAATGGCTGTTGAGAATAAGCCAAAATTGATAATTGCAGGTTATTCATCATATTCTCAATCTTTAAATTTTGAAAAGTTTAGAGAGATTGCTGATGAAGTAGGAGCTTATCTGTTGGTTGATGCCGCTCACTTTATTGGTCTCGTAGCAGGAAAAGTTGTAGAAAATCCAACAAAATATGCAGATGTTGTTACTGCTACAACTCATAAAGCATTGAGAGGACCACGAGGAGGTCTTATTTTATGTAAAGAGGATTTTGCAAAAACGATTGATAAAAATATTTTCCCTGGCGCACAAGGTGGTGCAATAAATAACCAAATTGCTTCAAAAGCAGTGTGTTTTAAAGAGGCTATGACTCAAGAATACAAAGATTATGCACAACAGATTTTAAATAACGCTGTAGCACTAGCTGACTCATTTACAAGTGAAGGATTACGAGTTGTGAGTGGAGGTACTGAAAATCATATTGTTTTGGTCGACACTCGAAGTGTAGATGACGAATTAACAGGAAAAGACGCAGGTATTTTATTAAATGATAAAGGAATTACATTAAATCGTAATGCAATTCCTTTTGATCCACGTTCACCATTCATTACCTCAGGTATACGAATGGGGACTCCTGCTGTAACAACCTGTGGTATGAAGGAAAAAGAAATGAAAGAAGTCGGACATTTGATTTCTGAAATTCTTAAGTCAAGAAATGACGACTCAAAGTTACAAGAACCCTGTATCATCTTTTTCTACTTCGATATTAAGTGGCTTAATGATTGGTTTAGGTATTCAATACTTTTTTGGACATGAACCATTTCCTGTTGTGATATTCGTTTTTGTTGGCATTTATGACGGATATAGAAGAATGTGGAAAATTTCTGAAAAGATGGAAGGTGAAGATATTGAACGTTGAGATTGAGATAGCAAAAAGAATGCTTTTTAGATCTTCACCCATATATGTATTAACACCTGTAGCATTTCTGCTTAAATCACAAGAAGCATTCTTCACCTCTTTATATTCATCTGCAATAGTTGCTACTGGCTTTTTTCTTGGAGCAGTAATCATGTCTTATGCAGCAAAAATCTCTTTAAACTTCTATTATTTTGCAGCTTTATTTGGGTATGTTTTTAGATTAATTTTTATATTTGGATTTCTCTTATTACTAAAAAGCATATATTCTATTGATGATTTGGCAATGTCTCTGACAGTGCCAATTGTCTTTTTAACAATGTTATTTATAGAAATGACTATGGTTATTAAGAGAAAAGACACGGATTTAGATTGGGCAAATGATAACAGCAGCTGAAACTTGTGATTTTATAAATGAAGTTGTTTGCAAACCTGCAAATGTAAAAGAGCTATTCGAATTTACTAACTTTGCAGGAACTCAAATCTCTAGGACAGAAGTCCTCATTCTTTTAGCAGCAATTATTCCTGTTGTAGTCGTATTTTTTGGTTTAAGAAAGAAATCTGTAGTTCCAGGAAAATTACAATCTGCTGTTGAATCTATTTTTTCATTCGTAAAAGATGAGATTGCCTTAGGTGTAATTGGTAGAGGTGGTGAAAAGTTTACTCCTTATTTGGTGTCAATTTTCCTTTTTATTCTTGTTGGTAACCTCTTCGAAGTAGCCCCATTAATAAACTTTCCAGTCACATCGCGCATGGCCCTTCCGCTGTTCTTGAGTTTGATAACATATTTTATTTTTGTATTTGTTGGAATAAGAGAAGAGGGTTTTGGATACATATCCCATTTAGTCTGGCCTCCAGGTGTTCCAGTTGCTTTAAAGCCACTAGTTGGAGTCATTGAGCTTGTATCAGTTTTACTTGTAAGACCATTTAGTTTAGCTGTACGACTTTTTGCAAACTTAGTTGCAGGTCACGTAATGTTAAGTTTACTTTTAGCATCTGCATATTTTTTCATCGTACAACCAGGTGGTGCTGATTACATACTATCCAAGGCACCTGTTGGACTAGCATGGTTCACACTAGGTTTAGGAATTTATGGTTTCGAATTAATTGTTTCGATTTTGCAGGCATACATTTTTACATTGTTGTCTGCAGTGTATATACAAACGTCTCTGCATCCAGAGCATTAATAAATAAGGAGGAAAATGGAAGCTGCATACGCGTTAATAGGATACGGATTGGCCGCAATTGGTCCTGGTGTTGGTATCGGGTTAATTGCTGGTAATGCCGTGCAAGCTATGGCAAGACAACCAGAAGCTGCTGGTATGGTAAGAACAACTATGTTCTTAGGAATCGCCTTTACTGAGGCGCTAGCACTTATTGGATTCGTTCTATTCTTCTTGGTATAGGAGTAAAAGAGTGAACATGAATTTAGAAATTTTATTAGCAGAAGCTGAAGAATCAGGATCAGGAATAGATCTTCTTCTTCCTGCGACATCAGAGTTAGTTGCTGGTGTGGCAGCTTTTGCAATTGTATTTTTCTTTATTTGGAAATGGGCACTTCCTGCATTAAATGAAACTCTTGAAAATAGAGCTTCTGAGATAGAAGGTCAAATAAAAGAGGCTGAAGAGACTAAAGCTGAAGCAGAGAAATCAAAGTCAGAATATGACGAGCTGGTTTCAAATGCTGATGCAGAGGTTCAGAAAATCATAGATGAAGGTAAAGCTGCTGCTGAAAAAATAAAAGAAGACATGATTGCTGAAGCAAAAAAAGAAGCAGATTCAATTGTTGAAAAAGCAAAATCTGATTCAGAAGCTGAAAAAGAAAGAGTATCAACAGAGCTTAAGAGCGAAGTTGCAGATCTTTCATTAGAAATATCTCAAAAAGTTGCATCTTCAATGACTAAAAAAGATCAACAAAAATTGATTGATAAATTTATCAAGGATATGGGGTAATTAGCAAGATGTCAGTAGAGTCTTTTTCAAAAGGTTTAGTTGAAATAATCTCATCATCTGATGAATCAGAAAGAGTTGAAAACGAAATCCTCCAAGTTTTCAAATCATTGTCTGATAGTTCTGAAGCATTAGATGTATTTAGAAATTTCGGTATACCTGTTGAAAAAAAGATTGAAGCTGTACAAAAGCTATTAAGCACAAGAGTTCTACCGTTAACTGTAGACCTTGTAACCCTGACAATATCTCAAGGATATGCAGATAATTTGATTGATATTGAATCAAATGTTGCAAATTTTATAGCCAACAAAAGAGGCGCATCTGTAGCAAAAGTAGTTACAGCGATTGAGCTTGATACAAAGACTCAAAAAGCGCTCCAAAAAGCCATAAAAGCAAAATTAGGAACTGATGTTGAGCTCAGTGTCGAAGTAGATCCAGATGTTATTGGCGGAATAAGTGTAAGTGTAGGAGAGAGAACTTTTGATAGTCTTCTCTCATCAAAGTTTTCAGAAATTAAAACTGTATTAGAAGGTAGGTAGAATGAGCGATCTTAATATTGATGCTAAAGCGATATCAGATTCATTAAAGTCTACTCTTGGAGACTGGAAAGATTCTGTAAAAGATGACGTAGTTGGTTATGTATCAGCTATTGCAGACGGTGTTGCAAGAGTAAAAGGTTTAGAAAATGTTATGGCATCTGAGCTACTCGAGTTCCCTGGAGGATTAGTCGGAGTTGCTCTTAACTTAGAAGAAGATTCAATTGGTGTTGTTTTGATGGGTGACTCCAACCACATTGAAGAAGGAAACCCTGTTAAGCAAACTGGTGAAGTACTTTCTATTGGAGTTGGAGATGGATTTTTAGGAAGAGTTATCGATCCACTAGGAAACCCAATTGATGGCAAAGGTCCCATAGAGTTTACCGAAAGAAGACGTCTAGAGCTTCAAGCACCTTCTGTTGTTGAAAGACAACCTGTTGGAGAACCACTTCAAACTGGTATTAAAGCTATTGACTCCATGATTCCAATAGGAAGAGGCCAAAGAGAGCTTATTATTGGTGATAGACAGATTGGAAAAACTGCTGTTGCTGTCGATACAATAATCAATCAAAAAGATACTGACGTAAAATGTATTTACGTTGCTATTGGTCAGAAATCATCAACAGTAGCTGAAGTTGTAGAGAGATTTGAACAAGAGGGAGTGCTTGATAAAGTTGTTATCGTTAACGCACCAGCTTCAGCAGCTGCAGCATTGCAGATGTATGCTCCTTATGCTGGTTCAGCTATTGGTCAGCACTGGATGTACAATGGCGAACACGGCCTAATTGTTTTCGACGACTTATCCAAACAAGCTATTGCATATCGTCAGATTTCATTACTTCTAAGACGACCTCCTGGAAGAGAGGCATATCCTGGTGACGTTTTCTATCTTCACTCAAGGTTATTAGAACGTTGTGCAAAAGTAAGTGAAGAGCTTGGCGGAGGATCACTAACTGGTCTCCCAATTATTGAGACAAAAGCTGGTGACGTTTCAGCATTCATTCCAACTAACGTGATTTCCATTACAGATGGACAGATTTATTTGGAATCAGAACTCTTTTATTCTGGTGTAAGACCTGCTGTAAACCCTGGTACATCAGTATCAAGAGTTGGTGGTGCAGCACAGACTAAGGCTATGAAAAAAGTCTCTGGTCCTTTAAGAATTAACCTTGCACAGTTCAGGGAGTTAGAGGCATTTGCTGAGTTCGGATCTGACTTAGATGCAGCATCTCAAGCACAGCTTGATAGAGGTAGAAGAGTTGTTGAGTTGCTAAAACAACCACAGTATCAACCAGTACCTATGGAAGAGCAAGTGGTTTCACTATATGCAGTGACAGAGGGATTCCTTGATGTAGTGGATCCAGCTGATATCCCACAAGCTGAACAAGATTTGATTGATTTTGTGAAAACAAGACACTCTGATGTTATTAATTCAATAAAAACAACTGGTGAATTGCCTGGAGAAGAATTAAAAGCTGCTGTTGAGGCTTTTGTAAGTACATTGGAGAAAAAAGAAGAGTAAATTATGGCAAGTGCTGAATTACGAATCATAAATCGAAGAATTAAGAGTGTTAAATCCACCAAGAAGATAACACGTGCAATGGAACTTATTGCTTCTTCAAGAATTGTAAAAGCACAACAAAGACTTACCTCTTCCAACAATTACACAAACTTACTCGCTCAGATTGTTGAAGAACTTACAGGCAGTGGTGAGATGCCAACTTCTCCTGCGATTGAAGGAACAAAAAAGATAACACTTGTTGTTATTACTTCAGATCGTGGACTTGCGGGTGCGTATAACACCAACATTTTAAAACTTGCTGAGATAAGAAAAGGTGAGTATGAAAATCTAGGTAACCAAGTAGAGATTGTCACTGTTGGAAAAAAAGCAAATGGATATTTCAAGTACAGAAATGTTGAACCTAAACAGAACTATGAAGGCATAACTGATGAACCTAATTTCGAAAATGCTTTACAAATAATGACTCCGTTAGTTGAAGAGTTCTATGAGGGAAAAACAAACCAAATTGAACTTGTTTATACAGAATATCAGTCTGCAATGACCCAAACTGCACTTTATAAAACTGTCCTCCCATTTGAGGTAGAGCAGATTGCAAAAGAGATTGAGTCAGTTGGAGGCTATACCTTTGAACCTTCAGCAAGCCAGGTGTTAAGTAATATTATTCCAAAGTACACAAATGCAACAATATTTTCTGCATTACTTAATGCTTCTACTTCAGAGCATGCAGCAAGAATGAGAGCTATGAAAGCAGCAACTGAGAATGCAGAGGAGTTAATCAAGATTTTATCACGTCAAAGTAATCAAGCTAGACAGGCTGAAATTACTACTGAGATTTCAGAAATTGTAGGTGGAGCGGAAGCTCTAGCAGGATAAGGAGAAAAATAAATGAGCGATAGTTTAGGCAGAGTTGTAAAAATTGCAGGTCCAGTCGTTGACGTTGCATTTGCACAGGATTCTTTGCCAGAAATTACAAATGCACTTGAAGTAGATGTAGAAATTGATGGTTCCAAAAGCACAATCGTTTTAGAGGTTGCACAGCACCTTGGAGAAGGAAGAGTTCGTGCAATTTCTATGCAAGGTACAGATGGTTTACGAAGGGGTGCAGAAGTCTCTGATACAGGCGCTCCTATCTCAGTCCCTGTTGGACAAGAAACTTTAGGTCACATATTCAATGTTTGGGGTGAAACATTAGATGTGGAGACAAGCTCAATTGGTGTAAAACAAAAATGGCCAATTCACAGACAACCACCTCCATATGAAGAAGTAACTGCTCAAAATGAAATGTTTGAGACAGGAATTAAAGTTATTGATCTTTTAATGCCATATGTGCAAGGTGGAAAGATTGGTCTATTCGGTGGTGCTGGTGTTGGTAAGACAGTTCTTATTCAAGAAATGATTAACAGAGTAGCAACACAACACGGTGGTGTATCAGTTTTCGCTGGTGTTGGAGAAAGAACACGTGAAGGTAATGACTTGTTTAGAGAAATGCAAGAATCTGGAGTTATTGATAAAACTGCACTTGTATTCGGTCAAATGGATGAACCACCTGGAGTTAGATTAAGAGTTGCATTGTCAGCACTTACTATGGCTGAATATTTCAGAGATGAAGAAAAGCAAGACGTTCTATTGTTTATTGATAACATTTTCAGATTCTCTCAGGCAGGTTCTGAGGTTTCTACATTATTAGGACGTATGCCATCTGCTGTGGGTTATCAACCAACACTTGCAGACGAGATGGGTTTCTTGCAAGAGAGAATTACCTCTCTTAAAGGTAGATCTATTACATCACTACAAGCAGTGTATGTGCCTGCAGACGACATTACTGACCCTGCACCACACACAGCTTTTGCTCACTTAGATGCAAGAACAGTATTGTCTAGAACTATTGCTGACCTTGGTATTTATCCAGCTGTTGATCCTCTTGACTCTTCATCAAGAATCTTAGATCCAGGCGTTGTTGGCGACGACCATTACAACACTGCTAGAGAGGTTCAGAGAGTGCTTCAGAGATACAATGACTTGCAAGACATTATTGCAATTCTTGGTATTGATGAATTATCAGAAGAAGATAAGCAAATAGTCGGTCGTGCGAGAAGAATTCAGAGATTCTTATCACAACCTATGTTTGTTGCTGAACAGTTTACAGGTATCGAAGGTAAATTCGTATCCATTAAAGACACAGTTGAAGCGTTTAAGACAATTTTAAGTGGAGAGCTAGACTCAGTCCCTGAGCAGGCTTTTTATATGACTGGTGGACTTGATGAAGTCATGTCCAAAGCTAAAGAACTAGAAGAAAGCGTTTAATGTTTGTCGAGGTTGTCTCACCAGAGGAGAATTGTTTCTCAGGAGATGCAACTATGGTTATTTCAAGAACTCCAAATGGAGAAATAGGAATTCTTGAAGGTCATGAACAAACAGTTGCAACTTTAGTTCCAGGTGGGCTAACCATTGAACATGACAACACAAGAACATGCTTTGCAATTTCTGGTGGAATATTACAAATAACTGGAGAGAAAGTAATTGTTCTTGGCGAACTTGTTGAAAAGATTGATGGAGATCACGAAAAAGCTGTTGAAGTTGGTCAAGAGTTAGCTAAAAAAGCCTTTCCAGAGGAATAATGTCATCTCTTTTAGCATTTCACGCTCATCCAGATGATGAGAGCGTCTCGACTGGAGTTACTCTAGCAAAATATGCAGACGAAGGTCACAGAGTAGTAGTAGCTACAGCTACTGACGGCTCTGCTGGTGAAATTCATAACTACGATAATCCAGAAGAGCTTTTTCCTAAACTCGCTGAAATGAGAAGAAAAGAGTTAGAGGCAAGCCTTGAAGCACTGGGTGTAAAAGAGTATGAGTGGATGGGGTTTAAAGATTCTGGAATGATGGGTACTAGTGAAAATGATGACCCTAATTGTTTCTGGAGACAAAACTATTTTGATCCTGTTGGGAAACTCGTCGACATAATTAGAAAATATAAACCTGATGCTTTAATCACATACGATCCTTTTGGAGGATATGGTCATCCAGATCATATTCAGACACATAGAATCGGAACAGCAGCTTATTTTGCAGCTAGTGACTTAGACAAGTTCCCCCTTAAAGAAAATCAAGAAGTATGGATTCCAGAGCGTCTGTATTACAGTGCCTGGTCTAAGACAAGATTGCAGTCAAGAAGACAACAGATGTTTGATGCTGGAATTATTTCAGAAGAAGAATTTAACAGATTTAACCCAATTGGCAGTGAACATGATGATATAGATGTTGAAGTTGATGGTACAAAATACGTTGATCATAAAATTAACTCTATGAAAGCTCACAGAAGTCAGTTTAAAGATGACTGGTGGGGTTTTAATATTCCAGATGAATTTAAAGAGGACTTTTTAGGATATGAAAATTATATTTTAGCTTTTAATAGAGGAGATTGGTCTTCTCCGTCTGAACTAATCTAGCTCATGTCTGTTAAAGTTTTACTCGTAGAGGATGAAAAAAGTATCGCAGACGGAATTATTTATAACCTCAAAAATGAAGGTTTAAAAGTCACTCATGTTGATGATGGAAAAATTGCCCTTGATATTTTTAATGAGGAACATTTTGATCTACTTATTTTAGATATTATGCTTCCGGAAGTTTCTGGTCTTGAAATTTGCAAAGCAATAAGAAAATCTTCAAACGTACCAATAATTATATTGACTGCCAAAGATGACGAAAACGATAAAATCAGTGGCTTAGAGATGGGTGCAGATGACTATATAACTAAACCATTTTCAGTTAAAGAGCTAATAAGTAGAGTAAAAGCTGTTTTGAGAAGGACAAAAAACTCAGAATTATTACACGGCGTAGATGAAGACTTAAATTTTGCCAAAGAAATAACTATAGGAAATATTGCCATGAATCCTTTAAGGTATGAAGCAAAAATAGATAATGAAATAATTGAATTGAGACCTAGGGAATTTGAATTACTTTATTATCTTTGTGAAAATGCAGGAAATATAGTTTCTAGAGACAAACTCTTTAGTAAAGTTTGGGGATACAGTTTTGCTGGAAATTCTAAAACTCTTGATGTACACATCCAAAGAATACGTGAAAGAATAGAAGTAAATCCAAAGTCGCCAAAAAGATTGGTAACCATAAGAGGTGTAGGATATAAATTAAATGACTGAAAACAATAAAGATGAATTTATAGAAATTACAAGAATTAAAGAAGAGTTTATAGCAAACGCCTCTCATGAGTTAAAAACTCCAATTGCATCAGTAAGGTTAGCTGCCGAATCGGCACTTACATCTCTTGAGCGTGATGACGGAATGACTAAAACTTTTTTAGAGCAAATTTTAAGAGATTCTGACAGGATGAATGAACTTATTTCAGATTTATTAGATTTATCAGCTATGGAGTCCTCAGATGTATTTATGGAAACATTTGATTTGCATGATGTAGTAGCAAATGAAATTTCTTACTTATCTAAACAAAATAAAAAACGAATTGGTTATAAAAAGAAGAAAGTTGAAATAAATGCAAATTTTGATGATATTTCACTGGCCGTGAAAAATCTGATAAAGAACGCTTTAAAATACTCTCCGCCAGAAGAGAATATTTTGATTCAAGTTGAAGAAAATGATAAATCAGTGACATGTTCATTCCAAGACTTTGGTTCTGGAATTTCTAAATCAGATCAAGAAAAAATCTTTGAGAGATTTTATAGAGTTGATAAAGGAAGAACAAGAAAAGTAGGTGGAACAGGACTGGGTCTCGCAATCGTTAAACATGCACTCGATCGAAACAATGCTGTTATTGAGATTGTTAGTGAATTGGACTACGGTTCGACTTTTACGATTGTTTTTGAAAAGTAAACTTAAAGTAAACAACAGGCAAATTAAAACATTATTTAATTAAAAATCTTATATACTTCAAACGGAATATGAATTTAAAATCTTTTAAAAATTTAAGCTTCGCAATATTTTTCCTATATTTCTTCCTTGTATCAATCAAACTTCTTGAAAAAGGCATTAAAACTTTAGGTGCAGAATACACAGATGCACTTTTTGAGTCAGTATCGAATCCTTTTGCTGGTTTACTGGTTGGAATTTTATGTACAGTTTTAGTGCAATCATCCTCAGTTACTACTGCAACTATTGTTGGTTTAGTTGGAAGTGGAGTCCTCAGCTTGGAATATGCAATACCAATGGTTATGGGAGCAAATATTGGAACAACAGTAACTAATACCTTAGTTTCTTTTGGACACGTAAGAAGAGAACAGGAATTTAAAAGAGCTTTTGCAGCCTCAACGATGCATGACTTCTTTAATTTATTAGTGGTGATAATACTCTTTCCTCTTGATTTATATACAGGACTTATAACAAGGATGGCTGAAAATGGAACAGACTTTATTCTCGCTACAGGATTCACAGCAACTAAACCTAATAGCCCAATCAAGGCAGGAATTAAGTGGGGTTCAAATAATATACTAGACGGACTATCTTCTATTCCATTTATAGGTAATCTAAGTGAGAATTCTTATAGGGTCTATGCAGTTCTTTTAATTATTATTGCAATAACATTTATTTTCTTGAGCTTAAGAAATGTCGTATCTAATATGAAATCTCTCATGCTCAATCAGATTGAATTTGGGTTAGATAAAGCTCTTGCAAGGGGTGGGGGACTTTTTGCAATATTAATCGGAATCCTAATTACTTTCTCAGTACAAAGTTCAAGTATCACCACATCAATCCTTGTACCGATAGTCGGTTCAGGAATTTTATCTATTGAAAATGCTTTTCCAATAACCCTTGGTGCAAATATTGGTACAACAATCACAGCTGTTTTAGCTAGCTTTGCTGTTGATGATCCAGCAGGATTAACCATTGCACTCCATCATGTATTTTTTAACTTAATTGGTGTCATTATTGTTTATCCAGTAAAGGCAATAAGGAATTTTCCAGTCAATTTGGCAAAAGGACTCAGTGTTATAACCGCTAAAAGAAGATATATTGCAATACTTTACGTTTTAGTAACTTTTTTACTAATTCCACTTTTGGGAGTAGTACTATTTAATTAAGGAGAAAATATGACTGATTTATTAGATTCAATAGATGCAAAATTAAGTGAGATGCTTACCAATAGTATGCATGCTTACGATATTACGATGAATTGCCTTCTAGGAGATACGAATCTCGAGACCGTAAGAGACGATTTATACAACACTGATAAAGCTATAAATGAACTTCATAGAGAGGTAAGAAGAGAGATGATAATTCACTCAGCGGTAAACTCTAGAAATTTAGATATTCCATTGTTACTTTCTTATATGACAATGTCTAAAGACATTGAAAGAATAGGTGATTACTGTAAAAATTTATTTGAGATAGCAGAAACTGGAAACTCCTTTGCGAAAGGGGATGACCTAGATACCTATATGGAGTTGAAAAATGATATTGGAAAATTAATAGTTTATTTGCAATCTTGTTTAAATCTTGATGATGAATCAAAAGTACAAGATTTGATTACTCTAGGGTCTTCTTTAAATAATGATCTTGATGAAAAAATTACAGCACTTCTTGAAGATAAAGAGAAGATCCAGTACCCAGTTGCTACAACACTTTTTTATAGATATCTGAAAAGAATAGTTTCGCATATAGTAAATGCTGCTACAGCGATAATTATGCCGACAGATCAGATAGATTATTTAGACGAATAAATTAGTTTAATTAACGTCCCAGGTTCCAAGTGATCGAATCAATTGTTCAATTTTTCCATCACCCTTAGCTTCTTTTGCTGACTCGATTTGCCCTATAACATCTTCGTTATAAGTTTCTCTCTCAACTTGTCTAAAAACACCAACTGGAGTTGGTCCATAAGGACCATGAGATAGTCTAGATAATGAAAATGCGACTGAAGGATTCTTTTTAGTTGTGTCATGTACATAAATCTGAGAATCATCAATATCAGCTCTTTTAACT